>OLNL01000836.1_pt1 | contig 31855 bp, 25 predicted proteins | sample 1672181 | NCBI WGS metagenome assembly OLNL01 (sample SAMEA3136656, study PRJEB25190) | human gut metagenome | biome: human gut; feature: human-associated habitat; material: faeces | place: Austria | collected 2013
GTTTCGTATATGCCCATCTTCCCCGTGACTGCGCAGAGCCGTGTTCCCTCTGGAACTTCCGGATCCGTCCCAGCGTGCGGTACATCCAGTCTTTTTCACTGGGATGATTGATAAATCTTCTTCCCAGGACAGTTCCGTCTGCCCGCATAATGGTACAGACTGCATCGGTATTGATCCCCAGATCCACACTGCAGATGACCTGTTCTTTTACCGGTGTTTTTGTAAGTGTTATTTCTTCCGTATAGGAAAAACGCAGGAAATATTTATGGTGTCTTTTCTCCAGTATCGGGGCAGATGCCTTTTTCCCCGACCAGTTCTTACGAAGATATTCCATATCTGTATGGTTTAAACGCACACAAAACCATTTCCAGTCATGGCCATCATACAGTTTCAGGTATGCTTCCTCTTTTCCTTCTGCTCCCTCTCTGTACATGACACCACGGTAAAAAACAGGCATGGCATGATTCTCATACACCAGTTTGGGCATCCCTGTTTTTTCCCCTGACTTTGTCCACAGATTCATCCGTGTTTTGTAAGAAGATACACTTCCCAATGCATGCCGGATTGCAGCTCTTCTGAGGTAGGATGGCATCTTCGGGAAGCGGAAGTCAAAATCAAAACGTGCAGGATTTTTTTTCGTAGTATGCACCAGATGCTCTGCGGCATTAAAACGCCTTTTAGCATCCGGGATCTCTTCCAGTTCTTCCCACACCTGCTCATATATTTCTGTCAGATAGCTGACCGCAGACCGATAGAGTCCCAGTGTCTGGCGAATCGGGATATTCTGTTTTCGTACTTCTACGCCATAGCTGGATACTGTCTGCATCTCTTTTCCTCCAACAAACCATTTCTTCTGTCAGGCTTTTTTCTTTTTCCTTTTTCCTTTTGTCCTTCGATGTAAACAAGCAGATGGATATGGTCCGGCATCACCTCCATTGCCAGGATCTGAAATTTATATTCTTCTGCAAGATCCTGTAACATTTCTTTACATTCTGTATCGATTCCATTTTTTAAAACCTTTTTCTGTATTTTGTACACCAGACAAGATGATACTGCAAAGAACAGCCATATCCCCTACCATATGAAAGTTTGTTATATCTATATCAAATATATCTTTTCCATATAAATATTATATCATATGTATCTGTTTGTGTAAACGTTTGTTCTGTTTTTTGTAAAAAAATTTGCGCGTCTAACTCATCACTGGAAGTAACGAGAATGCGACGCGCAGTTATTCAAGAAATCCAGAAACGATTTTCTTTATGGAAGAGCTATCGTTTTTCACAACTCCATTGAACCATTCATTGATTTGAGAGACGAAAACCTCTCGAACTTCTTTATTAGGGATGACTAGACTGTACATACCGTTTTCGTTCTTTCCAAGCCGTGTAAGATAACCAGTTGTAAAAAGAACGCTCCATACATTATCAATGTTGTTATCAATTTCATCATAAGTCAAATCCAGCCGAATTTTCTTTTCAACCGCATTCCCAGCGATCAACTGCTCGATTTCATCTTTGGTGGTTGTATCTGCCTTGTCAACAAAGCGTTTAACCAAGTCATTTCCGCTACTGTTAATCCAGTAGGATTTTGGGTGTGCGTCCGGGTCCGTCAGCCGATCTAAAACATAGTTTATTACATCCCATGGGCAGTAAATGTCCACATTCCCAAAATGATAACCGTCATACCACTCTTTAACTTCTGAAGAATGTTCTTGCATATTGTAGTCAGCCAAGAGGTTCGCTACTTCTTCTTTTGTGAAACCGAATTCTTCCTCATACTGAACATCATCAGCAGCATAAACCTTGAAATTATTCAAACCCGTAAAGATGCTCTCCTTGGAAACCCGAAGGCATCCTGTCAACACAGCAAACTGCAGATAATCATTTGTCTTTAATGCCTCACCAAACACGCCTCGGATTAGTGATACCATCTCTCTATAATAGCCGTGCTGAAATGCTTTGTCGAGCGGCACATCATACTCGTCAATCAGAACAATTACTTTCTGATTATAATGTTTATATAATAGCTCTGATATTTTCTTTAGCGAAAATTTAAGCTTTACTGCAAGTACAGTTTCTCGTCCCTCTTGAAGCGAAATCAAATCACGATACAGTTTCTTTTCGTCGTCATCCAATCTGTCACTATTCAGCAAATACTTGAAACGCCTAGCTTCACTGGCAATCAGCTCACACAATGAGTACTGTGCCTCCTCAAATGTGAGCCCGTCCACGCTTTTTAGGGACAAGCACACAACCGGTTACTTTCCCATATATTCCCTGCAAAGTTCTTTATTTTGTGAGATATAAAGACCATCAAACAATGTTGCATCTGTTCCAATTTCAAAAAAGCTCTTAAGCATACTCATGTTTAAGGTTTTTCCGAATCGGCGAGGTCTTGTAAACAGGTTCACTTTACTCCAATTCTCAAGAAGCCGCTCTATCAGTTTCGTTTTGTCCACATAATAGCAGCCCAACTTTCGAATTTCTTGAAAACTTTCAAACCCAACTGGCAGCTTTTTCAATCCAAGCACACTTTACACGCTCCTTTCCGAAGCTGTACTCCTGGAGTAATGTGCAAAAAGAACAAATTCTTCACAGCCTACCCCAATGTATTTTGATTTTACCATTTAGCAGGTCAAATAACAAGTCAATAAGTCAGCGTACCGCCACTATTTTTCGCCCCATCGCAAGCTCCGGTATGCATCCTTGATAAAGCCCACGAACTCCAGGCTCATCGTTTCCACAACTTCCTTTCCTGCAACATTCTGCAAAACCATCACGCTGACCTTAGACAGGTCATCCTCTCGTAAGTGCCTCAAAACGACTCCGGGTAATTGCCAGAGTCGTCATAGCCTCCACGCTTTATATTCCTTTTCGCAAATCACGTTGACCACTTCATCAACATACTTCTGGCAGTTTCCTTCTAAATTATCTGTTTTTTCGTTCTTTATAAAGAGAAGTGAGCCATGAAATCATAAGCGAACCACTGGCAGTAATAAAAAATGTTTTGAAGTTGTGGTAATCACTTTCTGCAACAACAAAATGCAGGTTTTTCCTTATTTTTTCAGTATTTTCAGGGCATTCGCAATCCGTATGATTCACTTGAGTTGCACTTTATTATGGAAGTTCACATTTATCGCAAAACCCGTTCCACATCCCCCACCACTTTCCTCTCAACCTCCTGTGCCTCTGCCTTTGTCTTAGCAGATACAGAAATATAAACCTTCAGCTTTGGTTCTGTTCCAGAGGGACGGATAACGGCGGAGCAGTTGTCTTCCAGTAAGTATTTCAGCACATCGGACTTTGGAAGTCCATCCAGGCCCTGGTTGTAATCCAGGACTTTTAGGATTTTCTTTCCTCCAAGGCTGGCAAGTGTCTTTCCCGGGCCAGCTTCTTCGTGAAAACGCCTCATAATGTTTTTCATTTTCTCGAAACCTGCAGGACCGTCGAATTCATAGGAGTGAAGGGTATTCAGGCAATAGCCATACCGGGAAAACAGCTCCTGAAGCTTCTCCCAGATACTGCTTCCATGGGCTGCATAGTAACTGAACATTTCGCAGATCAGGAATGCTCCTGCTACCGCATCCTTATCCCGCACATAGCTTCCTGAAAGGTATCCATAAGATTCTTCAAAACCAAAGACAAAGGAATCCGTCTTTTTGGCCTGTTCCAGGAAGCCGATCTGTTCCCCTATATATTTAAATCCGGTTAGAACATTAACGGTACGTACTCCATAATCGGCTGCGATTCTTTCTGCCAGATCCATGGTTACGATGGTTTTGACCATAACCGGGTTGTTCGGCATCTTATGGTGTTTTGCCCGCTGGGAACAGATATAGTCCAGAAGCAGCAGGCCTGTTTCATTTCCGCTTAACAAAACATATTCTCCACGGTCATCCTTAACTGCAATGCCAACACGGTCACAATCCGGATCCGTGGCAAGAAGCAGATCCGCATTACACCTTCTGGCGTATTCCAGTCCCAGTGCCATTGCTTCCCTGATCTCCGGGTTTGGATAGGGGCAGGTTGGGAACGCTCCGTCTGGCAGCCGTTGTTCTTCCACTAAGGTAATGTTGGTATACCCCATTTCTTTCAGTGTTCTTGTCACAGGGATAAGACCGGTTCCATTCAAAGGGCTATACACGATTGAAGCATCCCGGTTCACTTTTTCTCCGAATAAAACGGACTGATTTTTTACATTTTCAATAAATGCAGTCAGCACATCCTCTGAAATATATGTAATCTTTCCCTCTGAAACTGCCGCGTCAAAATCCAGCCTTTTCACATCTATAAAAATATCCAGCTTTTCAATCTCACCTAAAATTTCTGCCGCTGCTTTTGTGGTAATCTGACAGCCATCTTCCCCATAGACCTTATATCCGTTATATTTGGAGGGGTTATGGGAAGCTGTGATCATAATGCCTGCGGAAGCACTCAGATATCTGACTGCAAAGGACACAGTGGGAACCGGATTCAAATGCGGCCACAAATGGGTCAGCACACCGTTAGCTGCAAATACAGAAGCCGCAGTTCTGGCAAATACATCGGATTTGATCCGGCTGTCAAAGCCGATCACCACAGACGGTCTGGAAAAATTTTCCACCAGATAATCTGCCAGTCCCTGGGATGCTTTTGCAACTGTGTAAACATTCATCCTATTTGTCCCGGCACCGATCGTTCCCCGAAGTCCTCCGGTTCCAAATGCCAGATTTTTATAAAACGCATCTTCTATCTCTTCCTGGCTCATCTTTCTTAATAGAGAATGCAGATCATCCTCAACTGCATTTTCAAGCCAGCATTGATACTCATCCTTATACAACAACATATCATTCCAATCCCTTCAACTTATTATTGATGTATAACATTATTCTCAGCATACCACCTTCAGCATTTTCCCTTTTCCATGTATCCGGATCCCGTCCATTCCAGCCGGGACAAAAATGCAGTCACCTTTAAAAAACTGCAGCTCCCCTGCTCCGTCCTTCAGCATAATCCCGCATCCGTCTATGCACAGCAGTACCTGGAAAGAAGTGCTGTCTGTATGATATTCCAGAAGCTGGCGGCACTGTTCCGTATTAAACAGCATACGCTCCACCTGAAAATAACGACAGCGGCACAGCAGCTCTGTTGCACACCCTCTGTGGTAATTTAACACCCGCTGGGGCTGTCCTGGAGGTGTGCTCTTGTCTAATTTTACAACTTCCAGGGCTCTCTCTATATGCAGGGGTCTCTTTTTCCCGTATTTATCCTGACGGTCATAATCATACATTCTGTATGTCAGATTGGAATTTTCCTGGATTTCTGCCATCAGACAGCCAGCACCAATGGCATGTACCGTTCCGGCTTCTATATAAAAAGTATCATTTTTATGTACCGGGATCTTCTGGAGATACTTCCCGATGGTGCCATCCTCCATGCTTTTCTTCAGCTGTTTCCTTTCCATATCCTGGGAAAATCCATATACTAAAGAAGAATCCTTCGCCGCATCCAGCACATACCACATTTCTGTTTTTCCCCTGGAGCCATTTTCATGGGTTCTGGCATATTCATCATCAGGGTGTACCTGCACGGACAGATCTTTCTTTGCATCGATAAATTTGATCAGGACCGGCAGTTCCCCTGCTGCCAGCTGTTCCTTTGTATAATTGCAAAGAGGATGGGTCCCCAGATATTCCGGGTGCTCTTTGAGGATCTCCTTCAGGGTCATCCCGGCAAAAGCGCCGGACTCCACCAGGCTTGGCCCATCCGGATGGGTAGAGCACTCCCAGGTCTCTGCCAGGGGATTGAGCACACTTTCTTTTCCAAAGTCAGCCCGCAGGCGCTGTCCTCCCCACAGATAATCCTTTCCCACCGGTTTTAAAAGAAAAGGCATTTCCTCCTGAAATGCCCTGTTTTTTGTATTATAATTCAAGCTCGTATTTCTGTTTATCATATACACTGATCTCCCTGCCAAGCTGCACCTCTATCACCTGAAGCTTTGTATCCGCAATGATCGTATGGCGGCATCCCGCTGCCATGGTCACAACATCTCCCGGTTTTACCTTCTGCTCCATTCCATCCACAATGGTCCTTCCCTCACCGGAAAGCACGGACCAGATCTCATCCCGGTTGGAATGGCTGTGATAATTCATGCCATGTCCCGGATTCAGGGTAACCTTTATGGTCATCCCGTCCTCGTCCACATCCAGCACCCGGAAGCTCCCCCAGGATTTTTCCGCAAACATGATCTGCTTATCAATATCATCCACATAAGGCTTTATATAACTGGACTGCTCCTTATCAGATACCAGGATCCCATCCGGTCCTGCAGACACCACCACATTCTTTAATCCCATGCAAAGGATCGGAACCTTCAGTTCATTCACAACATTTACATTCTCACAGGTATCGCTCAGGATCGCTTCCCCAACAGTGGGATCATCCATGGCCTCCGTAAGCGTGTTCCATGTACCAAGATCCTTCCACTCCCCGTGATACCGGAGCACTTCGATCTGCTTTTCATGCTCAACCACCGCATAGTCGAAGCTGATCTTTTCCAGAGTCTCATATTTCTCATAGAGGTCTTCATAGTCTGTAAAAGAAATCAGCTCATGTGCGCGCGTCAGCACATATCCAAGGCGGAAAGCGAACACGCCGCCATTCCACAACGCACCCTGTGAAATATATTCCTGTGCTGTTTTCTTATCCGGTTTTTCCTTGAAAACATCCACCTGGCTTATTTCTTCCTGGGTTTTCGGAATGATATATCCGTATTTCTCGCTGGGATAGGAAGGCTCAATTCCCAGCAGCACCAGGTTTGCCTGACTGCTCCCTGCCAGATCTCCCAGCTTTTTCAGGCTCTGGAAATAGGAATCCTCCACATAGGGATCGACCGGACACACAACCACAGATTCGGATTCCGGGATCTTTTTCACATCATGAAGGTAAGAAGCTGCCAGGGCAATTGCGGGAAACGTATCCCTCCTGCACGGTTCTACCGAAATCCCCACATTTCCCCCCAGCTGGTTATGAATCGCAGAGACCTGGGATTTGGAGGTTGCAATGGTTACGGCAGCTTCTGGGTCTGCTTTTTTGATCTGTCTGAAAACACGCTGCACCATAGAGTGGTACTCTCCGTTCTCATCCTGGAAGATCCGGATAAACTGCTTGGACCTCACATCATTGGAAAGGGGCCACAATCTTTTCCCGGAACCACCTGATAATAAAACTATATTCATGCCAAACTCTCCCCTTATCTTTCTGCACGCATAGGATTATGAAGGAAATCCTCATAGGCAAGACGGATGCCATCCTCCAGTTCTGTCTGGTAGGTCCAGCCAAGTGCGGCACTTTTGGAAACGTCCAGAAGCTTTCTAGGTGTTCCATTAGGCTTGGTGGTATCCCAGCGGATCTCCCCGTTATAGCCGGTCACCTTGGCAACCAGCTCTGTAAGCTCCCTGATCGTAAGCTCTTTTCCGGTTCCTGCATTTACCGTCTCATTTCCGCTGTAATGGTTCATCAGAAAAACGCACAGGTTTGCCAGGTCATCCACATAAAGGAACTCCCGCAGCGGACTGCCATCACCCCAGCAGGTCACATAGGGAAGCCCCTGTTCCTTTGCCTCGTGAAAACGGCGGATCAGTGCCGGAAGGACATGGCTGTGTGTGGGATGGTAATTGTCATTCGGTCCGTAAAGGTTGGTGGGCATGACTGAAATATAGTCTGTGCCATACTGGCGGTTCAGGAACTCGCAGTACTTAAGGCCGGAGATCTTGGCAAGGGCATAAGCTTCATTTGTCTTTTCCAGCTCTGATGTGAGCAGGCAGCTCTCCTTCATAGGCTGCGGTGCCATTCTTGGGTAAATGCAGGAAGATCCAAGAAATTCCAGCTTCCTGCAGCCGTTTTTCCATGCAGAATGGATCACGTTCATCTCGAGGATCATATTGTCATACATAAAATCTGCCAGGGAAGTCTGATTCGCCACAATACCGCCAACCTTTGCAGCTGCCAGGAAAACATACTCCGGCTTTTCCAGAGCAAAAAATTCCTCCACTGCGTCCTGGCGGCAGAGATCCAGTTCTGCATGTGTCCGGGTTATGATATTGGTATAGCCCTGCTTTTTTAGTTCCCTTACAATCGCAGATCCAACCATTCCCCGGTGTCCTGCCACATATATTTTTGCATTTTTTTCCATCATGATTTTCTTTCCAGCTTTCTGACTTTCATTGATTACCTTTTTATTTGTTCTGTGCGCATTTCACTCTGGCTTCCTGCTTTGCCAGCTCACGGTCATGCTCTGCCATGATTTTTACTAGTTCCTCATAGCTTGTCTTCTGGGGATTCCAGCCAAGCACTGTCCGGGCCTTTGTGGGGTCGCCCCAGAGGTTATCTACGTCTGTTGGGCGGAACCACTGGGGATTTACGCATACCAGCATTTTTCCGGTTTGTACGTCATAGCCCTTTTCTTCCAAGCCGATGCCCTCCCAGCGGATCCGGATCCCATTTGCAAGAAATGCCTTCTCTGTAAAATCACGAACCGTATGCTGCTCCCCGGTTGCAATGACAAAATCGTCTGGCTTTTCCTGCTGAAGGATCAGCCACATGCATTCCACATAATCCTTCGCATATCCCCAGTCACGTAAGGAATCCATATTTCCAAGCTCCAGATGATCCTGAAGCCCTTCTGCGATTCTTCCTGCTGCCAGGGTGATCTTCCTGGTAACAAAGTTTTCACCTCTGCGCTCAGACTCATGGTTGAAAAGAATGCCGTTCACAGCAAACATTCCATATGCTTCCCTGTATTCCTTTGTGATCCAGAAGCCGTACTGCTTGGCAACTGCATAAGGGCTGTAAGGATGGAAAGGTGTGGTCTCTCTTTGCGGAACCTCCTCCACTTTTCCATACAGCTCGGAGGTAGATGCCTGATAAATCCTGGTTTTCTTTTCCAGCCCTAAGATCCTCACGGCTTCCAGAATACGGAGCACGCCAAGCGCATCCACATCCCCGGAATATTCCGGGACATCAAAGGACACCTGCACATGGGACTGTGCTGCCAGGTTATAGATCTCATCTGGCTGGACAATATTGATAATCCGGATCAGGGAAGAGGAATCCGATAGGTCCCCATCGTGCAAAGTTACTTTATGTTCTGCAAAAAGATGATCGATCCTGCCAGTGTTTGAAATGGAAGCTCTTCTCACGATCCCATGAACCTCATATCCCTTATCAATCAGCAATTCCGCCAGGAAAGATCCGTCCTGTCCGGTGATACCTGTAATCAATGCTTTCTTCATAATCTCCTCCAAACGTTCTTCTATTTATTAACTTTCCATATCATACTGAAAAAATCATAAAGATTTAAGTGTATATCTTGCCATGTTATAGCATTATATTGACTTTTCTGATTTGGTGATGTACAGTTAAACTGATACTAAGAACGTGTGTTAAGATAGATAGCTGTCAGCGAAGAAAGGAATTCAAGACTATGGATAATTCACTATTTCACGGAGATCTGGTAACTTCACAGCGTGTGATCTATACACCTTCCAAGTTTGCAAGATCCCAGCTGATCCATCTCCAGGAGATCGGCGAGCTTCAGGCCAGGAAGCCCCACACCAGCCAGCGTGAAAACCTTGCCTCCTTTCTCTTCTTCCTGGTAACCTCCGGTTCCGGAAAGCTGGTATACAAAAAAACTGTGTATAACCTGCAGGCCGGAGACTGTGTTTTCATAGACTGTCATAAATCCTATTCCCATCTTACTTCGGAAGATGATCTGTGGTCACTGAAATGGATCCACTTCTACGGTCCCAACATGACCGCAATTTATGAAAAATATGCCTCCCGTGGCGGCCGCCCCTGCTTCCACACCACTGACCTGCAGGCCTACGCCCAGATTTACCATGCCATTTTTGATCTTACCGATTCCAACTCCACCAGCCGGGATATGAGAATATACGAAAAACTGGTAAGCCTGCTGTCCCTTCTCATGGAAGAGTCACACAGTCTTACCAGTCATAGTTCAGATAAAAGCCGTAAGCGCAACCTGCAGTCTGTCAAGGAATACATTGACACCCACTATGCAGAAAAGATTACCTTAGATCAGCTCTCATCCCAATATTTTATTAACAAATTTTATTTAACCCGCAGCTTCAAAGACCAGTTCGGCACCCCCGTCAACAACTACCTGATCCAGGTCCGCGTCACCCACGCCAAACAGTTACTTCGTTTCACAGAATTGTCTATCGAAAAAATAGGGCAAGAGTGCGGTATGAATGATGCAAATTATTTTTCTAGAATATTTAAGAAAATAGAAGGAATTGCTCCCGGGGAATATCGAGAAATGTGGAAAATGTGAAAGCTTTTCAAGTGGACGCTCTCTTACATTTGTGTTAAGATGTCCGGCGGCGCACTGTCTATCCGTAAGCGCTTAATTTTCTATGATACTCGAAAATTAAGCGCTTGCAATACAATTGCTACCAGATATGAATACGCTTGTCTGCCTGCGCATCTTTTAATTCCATTTAAACCAATATTTCACAGTCCCAAACATCTACTCCACTATCCTGGAAAAGTTCACGAATACGTACTCTTAATGCTTCTTTTGTTACACCTTTCTTCAAAATCACCTGAAGGAATCCTCCACCGCCAGCACCAGAAATGAATTGTCCACAGATCAAATCCTGACAGGACATAAAGATTTGGTCAATGCAGGTATTTGTACTGCCCTTGTCCAACTGCTTAGACAATTCCCAATGCTGATTTAAAAGCTCCGCAAAACCATCAATATTTCCGCGCTCCAGTTCAAATTTCATCAACGCTGCCACAGGTGCCATCTTTTCAAGAGCCTCTACACTTTCTGGTTTCGCCCCAATATAGCTTCCAACCACATCACGAAGTAGGTTTCTTGCAAGTCTTCTCTGTCCTGTATAGATTAATACAAAACGATCTTGAAGTTCCCTTTTAGCTTCTTCGCTCATTTTCACATACTCTACATCCATCTGCTGATGAATTCCTGGCATACTTCTGATAAATTTAATACCTTCAGTAAGACCACCGATCTGATCCTGCCAGCCACCACCGGTACTCATAATCTGTTCCATGCAGAGAACAATTTCAGAAATTTTGCTATCATCCAACTCTTTACCCAGGAACTGAAAAATAGCTTTTACACATGCCGCTGAAAGAATACTGCTGGTTCCAAGACCAGATCCCTTCGGTATACCAACAACCTGAGTCGAAAGATAAATTCCTCCACCAAGTTTCTTTAAGATTTCCTTTAAGTTCCCATCACCGCTTTGTGGAATAATACCGCATGCAATGAGAGCTGCTTTATGAAGTGCAAATGAATCATAGGGGTTATAGCAATCTTGTATCTCAGTTACTGTTTCAACCACTCCACTTACACCTATATCCTGGCTTTCAAACTCAATATGTAAACTATCAAGCTTTCTAACGCAAACCTGAACTGGATAAATGCCTTTTAATTTGATTGCAGCATTTAATACAACTCCACCTTTTTCATTGCAGTGTGGAGGTGTATCTGTCCAGCCACCGCCCCAATTCACACGAACCGGTAATTCCACATTGACTTCATCCTGACTAATATAATAATCACTATTATCTGGTAAATGCTGTACCGCATCCTGATAAATCATATCCAAAATTTCTTTAAAACATTTTGTCTCCAAAACATCATAAGTCTTGCCTTTTATTACAGTCCTATTTTCTTTCATATATCGTGAAAGCGCATAATATATTCGAATTTTCAAATCTTCTGAAGCATTCTTCGCATCTTCCATAAGATTTTCATAAATGTGATCAGAAATTCCTCTTAAACCAAATATTTTAAGAGCATCTTTATAATAAGTTCCGCAACTTAGCAAGTAGATAAACTTATTTGCCAGAATACGACTTTCCAGTTCCCGTTCAAAATAACAGTCATGCTGCACATCAGCTTTATTAAAACTACTGTACAAACTCTCTCTCCTGCTCTGTTTCCAACGAACAATTTCCTGCTCTGTTGCAGTACCCTTTGCCATCTTAACAATAATCTGCCCGAATTCCACTGCTTCTTCCCTGGAACTGCATACCGGATATAGATCAGCGAACCATAAATAATCTTCCTTCCCATTCCATAAATCAGAAACCGACAGATTATTATTTTTAACGAATTCTAATAATGTTGTTCCGAGGAATCCAGCATTGTCTCGCAATCTTCCTTTTGGATTATCTAAGACTCCATAAACTCGTATCAGGGAGTTTCCATCTTTTAAAGTCAAACCATGCCAGACAGTATTTGCAGGAATTTCTACATTTCTCAAATGTAAATTTGACACAATAGATCCAGAATGTACCACGCTACTATCCAAAATATAACTGTTTTCTATATAACAATCTTTTTCTATAACAGCGGCATGTCCAATATATGCATTATGTGCAGCAAAATCTGAATTTTGTTCTGCACCTGTTGTCATTACTTTCCTCGACCAGGAAAGGAAAGAATAATCTTCAACATTCTTTGAAACCAACTGCAACAATTCCTTCGTTGTTCCAAAATGAATAAATTCTGCCGGAGATAAACAAATCAGTTTCATGCTATAACCACGAACAGCTTTCCAGATTTCTTTTCTGCATGCTAACAGCGTATCATTAATGACACCCTCCGCCGCTTCTTTATAATACTTTTCCAATGTGGAATCTTTTGCTAATGGGTATAAAAAATCTCCATAAAAACTTATTCTTGCCTCTTCTGAAACAAACCGTCCAAATTTTTCTTCGTCAATTTTTCCAGCAGTAGAGATCAGACTAAATAGAGATTGTAATAAATCGCTGTCAAAAAGGACAGCGCCTGTATCCAAGTCTACACAATCCTGATTATTAACAGCTCCAACTTTCCTTAAATGTTCTTCTGACTGTTTATGTAAAAATTGTCCTACATTATCATGTCCGTCATTTAAGAAAACTCCATGATTTTTTCCAATTTCCACATGTTCCTTAATGGAAATTGCTGCAGCACCATGAAACATCGCATCAATTTGAAGCGGATTAAAAAGAAGAAGAACATCTCCTGAAAGAACCAGCATTCCCTCTTTAATTCGAGATGGCACCCCAGCCATACCAATCATAAACTCATCAAAAAGTGTAGAGCCTCTTCCATCAGGAAGTTCATGAGGCACTGGTGAAAAAAGTTTTCCTATGGCAGAATACTGCGGTACGCGTTTTGAGTCTCCACCGGAATGAATTACAAGAATTCTTTTGTTCTTAAATATATTTTCTTCATCGTCTTCACCGACCTGCTCTGCAATGTAACGCATAACATTAAAGGTTGCACCGCCCGAGCCAACTCTTTTTCCATCTGGATCGGGAAGAACCGCATAATGAGTTGTCACCGGAAGTTGGTGATTTTCGAGTCTGTATGAAATTTGTTCTCTATACACCGAAGCTTGTTCTTCATTTGAAGCAGTTAAAATAATAAAATCCCATTTGATAAAATTGGTTTTGTTTAAACTTCGTTCATAGTCTTCCCAAGAATCCAAATAGCTCTGTTGCATAAATAGGTTTTTCATTTGATTATATGTATAATGCATAAAACACCTCACATGTCAAATTTTATTTTTCAACAACGCAAATTCCTTCTGAATCGCATAATATCTTTCTTTCCACGTATGTTTTTTTACTAACAAATCATAGTTTCTATCTACAATGCGCTGATATTCCTCTGGATGCTCTTCAAAGAATCTAATCACATCATTTAACGTCTCATCATTTTCTAAATCTATCATAGCATCAGAGGGAAACAGTTCATCAAATGTATCAGGTTTATATCCTATAATCAAAGTTTTACATGCCATTGCTTCATAAAATCTTGCTGTAACGTCTGACACTCTTCCCGTTAATTCAGTATTTTCTTTGGATTGAGGAGCTGCAACAAAATACTTTGTTCTTGCAATTTCAGTTGCTAAATCCTCTGTATTAGGAAAGAGTATTGTACCTTTAACCTTCTCATATAAATAGTTATCATCTGTCAATGGAATATTTTTATCTTGCATATATTTTAATATCATACTATGAATATTTTCATTCCGTCTCCCAATCTGAATAAATAATCTCGTTTTTTCTATATTTCTGGGATAAAAGAAATTTATATCCATAGATTGAGGCACAAAATAGCATCTATAACTATTAGAGAAATGTATACACGCAGCTTTGTATGCAAAAAAAATCAATTGCGGAGAAATATAATTGTACATTTCTTCATATAATTCATATTTTGATTCCCAGACGTCAAAGCAATAAAGTCCTACAACATTACATTTAGCAAGTTTTTGAAGTTCCTTTTTATATAGAATCAAATCATCAATTCCCATTGCGATAAACAAAATGTTGCGATCTGATAAATCTTTACATACCTTAGAATCCAATATTCTAGTTTTTAAATGCCCTTTCCACAATATTTTATTAATAATACCAATATCATATGAAAAAAGCTTTAATACAGCTCCCTCTTTTATAAACGCATTTTCCATTCCAAGAACAGTATCATATGAAACATGATGTTTTTTCCTACAAGCCCGCGCACTTAATATAATAATCGAATTATCTTGCATTTATTTACTCCTTATGGTATTTATTTCTAGCTACTATTTTTTTAATACTTTGAATTCCAATACCAATAATTTCTTCTTTTTTTATCGCAAGAAGGATATAATACATACCAAACAGTACTATCGTTTTTAAAGTAAGTCTCCAAAATACCCCCAACGAATTTACCCAAGAATAACAAATCACTTCAAATATACTGGCAACAATAAGTGGTAAAATATAAAGTGCAGAATTAATATTTTTCTTTATATATCTAATTTCCTCTTTACATCCAATTCCCATCCATATAGTATTCGATATTTCAGTAATTAAAGTTGCAAATGCAGCACCCGCTGAACCAAATTTAGGGATAAGAATAGAATTTAATATTAAATTTATCCACATTCCAACAAATACACTTTTAGTATATCTTTTTTCTTCTCCTTTAGGAACAAGAATCTGATTACCAAATAAATTAGTTAACATCAACGCACATACACATATCATCAAAATCCTCAATGTAGTATTGGCAGATAAATATTCAGCACCACACAAAAACAAAAGAACATCTTCCGCATTAAGGAATATAAAGACAGCTAACGGCATGAGAACAACTATTGATATCTTAAATGATTTTATTAATAGTTGCTTAAACTTTTCTTGATTTTCGGAATAATACACTGACATTCTTGGTACTAAAACCGAGGTTATTCCAGTAGAAATTGAAATAACAATAGTTCTAATCTTTAATGCAGCATTATAAATTCCAACAGCAGAATCCCCTTTTATAAAACCTATCATTACAGTATCAAACTGTGAATACACCGTTATAATAATAGCTGACATAAAAAACATCATAATAGGCTTCAAATGTTTTTTATAGCAATAATGCGTATATCTCTTTCTATATATATACTTTCTAGCATTTATAAAATTAAGTACATTTGAAGCAGCAGTAGTAAAAATGGTCAATCCTCCATATATTACGTAATCATCAACATCTTTAATTAAAATAAATGTAAGAAATACTGATATTGTTTTAAATATTAAAGATCTAACTGTAATATAAGTATATTGTTCCAATGCATTATATAGCCATTCCATACCAAGCGTCTGTAAAAAAATGCTACTGCTCATTACTAAAAATAATGTCTTGTAAGAACTAAAACGAGGAACAAAAACAACTACCAATAATAGTAGCAAATAAGATATTAGGGTTGATACTAAATTAATTGAAATCAGTTCTTGTGTAAGTTTTGACAATTTATCCTTATCTTTTCGAACTTTAGCACATTCCCGCATTCCATATCCAGAAATACCAAGCGCAGCAATATAAGAAAAATACGTAATAACAGATTGAACAAATGCTACTTTTCCCGTTCCTGAAGAATGCAAAATTCTTGCAACATAAGAATACGTTATCAGTGGAAATATAAAATTAGCTGATGTATTAACAACACTCATTAACATATTTAATTTTATGGATTTCTCTTTCATATACATCACCTTATTTTATTTTTCTCTTTATTGTTTTTTTCCGACATGCACATGCCAACAAGCATTCCTATAATCAACAAAGCATATTCACACAATGCAGAATTGCTTGACATCCCCTCAAAAATTGCACATACAATATACAATGCTGTTGCTACCGAAAGTTGTGTTTTCTCTTTATAACATCTAAACGACAAAATTCCTAACAAAGCAACATAAAATACAACTCCGACAATTCCATACCGAGGTAACATTGTCATATATGCATTATCTGGATTATAAATTATTCTCAATTCATTTGGTATTTGGGCATTTCCAAATAATGTGAGTGTACTACGAGATGTAATTGCTCCTAATCCAAACAATAACTTATGATGTTCTTGTAAATATTGAATTCTATAATTAAATAGCCACATTCGATAGGTAAATGTGCCTTCATATGGATTCAATTCCCCTCCTGACACTACATATAAAATATCTGAAAATCCCTCTACAAATCGATTCCTAATAGTTGGAATACACATTGCAATTAACAGCACAATTAGAAGTATTCCTCCGGCTTTCAGTAAACTTTTAATTAAATTCCTACGCTTTTTTTCATCAATTGAGATAAATCCAATTATTATCAATTCTAATAATACAAGCATTAACCGTGTTCTAAATAAATGTATACCTAAAGTAGCAATAAGTAAAAGCAGTGTACTCAAATCTTTTCGCTTATTCCAAAGATAGTTTTTATTAGCTATTCCTAAAGCAATATATGGGCAAACAAACAATATTAACAATGGTACCGGACAAAAATCTCGATAAATATTAACTGCTCCAACTAAAACACTACTTGCACCAAAATTTGCAACTGGAGATATTGGATTACCAAGAGCAAACGTCACAAAATACAAGAGACAACCAATCACTTCAAGTTTTACAATAAAACGAATGTTATTCTTTTTGTATTTGAATCGGAACGCAAACACAAACGCAACAGATATGTATAAAATCTCCCGTACAGTCAAAAAGCTTTCAAATACACTTTGCTTAATTGTAAAAACCGCATTTACAAAATGTGCAATTGCAAATACAATAAATGCAATTAAGCAAATTATTTCCATGCTTAATGTTTTCTTTATTTTTATTGGATACATAACAAGCGTAAATGCAAAATATCCAATAATAATTAAAAAGCTTAAATCAATAATATCGAAGGGCACAAGATTCCATACATATGTAATACTCCAATATATTATCAGGATAAAAATATTCAAAAGAGTAAAGTTTTTTAATTTCATCTGTTTGTATCTGTTCCTTTCTCCTACTAACTTGTTCTCATCTCAAAACCAATGCGTAGCCAGCATTTTAGGTTCAGGTGCAATAGTAATCTTATTTGGATTACTATTCAAATATGATCCCCACCATGCAAAACTACTAAATAACATAATATTATGCTTACACATTGACATTAAATGCATATCAATATAACTTTTATCTCCGCTATTCCAGTCAACATAGACAATATTATCTTCTTTGATAGGCATTTTATATAAATTTGTTCTAAACCAATTGAGACCATCCGGATTACCAAAAATATAATATTTAGGATTTTCAACTTTACTATTCATGAAGCGAATTGCCTTTTGAATATAATTTCTTTCAAAATATTTTTTATTATAACTCATTGCATCACCTGCTCGTATGTGAATTGCAATGGAATTCACCCTTCTCATTTCATCCACTATGTCCCTATTTTTTTTATCATCTAAAATTGGAAATACAAATGTAGTCTTAATTTCGTTTTCTATTTTTTCTATTCCAGTTCCTTTAAACATATAGCTTAATGTATGCCCCTCATACGTATTATATGGTTTAATCGTAAAAGAACTACTAATTGGCTCTATTTGTGGGACAACTCTTCTATATATTCTTTTCATGGACTGACCTAAGTCTGATCTTATAAATGATTTTAACCACTTAGTTTCGTTTGTTTTTTTTGCAACTTCTTCAAAATCCAAAAACTCTGAATGAAGTTCCAATCCCTGATGTTTTAAGGCTTGTACAATATATTTAGGATAATTCCAGTCTTTATCCCAAAATTTACTACTTCTTACTTCATCAATAATTTGATTCCATTGTTCATCAGAAAATATTGTCCTTAAGTTATTAAGCTGAATACCAAAAATATTTTCAATTTCCAAACCATTCCATTGACAAATCACAGACCCACATTCAGGGATATCATATACCATATCTTCAGCATAACATTTGTCATTTGGATTCATTTTCTTTATAGCAATATAATCACAATAATCAAGCATTTGATTTCCTAATCCAGATTCAAAATGAACTACTCGTACCACTCAATTTCTCCCTTCATAACTATGAACGACCAACGTAGAATAAATTTCCCAATATTACTGTAAAGTTTTTCAATTAATTCAATATTAAGCTTATTTATCTGTAATATTCAAGCAATTTATTAAACTTAAATATAATTTTTTGTTTTTAATTAGTGCATTTTCAATAAATTTTTTATAATATTGATTTTCTCTTGTCCAATTATTCGAATAATTCTTCTTTTTAATCTTGTTTTATTTCCCATCCAAGATGCACTATAATGATGAATTGATATTGTATCACCACATTTAAGATTTTTCATATTATCACCTGGCGCAATAGGATCAAGATATTTACAAGGTAGTATTAAAGTTCCATTTATCTCAACAGGATTATTTTCATCATATATATATCCAATACTTTGCATTACTTCGTTATTTAAATAAGGACATGCCAAGTTTGCTTCTTTTCCTCTAGAAAAAACAATATTGTCATATTTTTTTAACATCATTTGAACAATCAAATTGTTCTTTTCAGCACCAAATCCCAATCCAGTTGTACAAAACTTTCCAACTTGCTGAACGCCTATATAACACTGATATTTGAGAAGAAAATCTAAATTTTTCAAAAGTTCTACATCAGTGTCTAGATAAATTCCACCATTCTCATATACTATTTTCAATCGAGCATAATCTGATACAAATGCCCATGCATTTGCCTCATACGCAGTTTTAACAAAAGGATGCTGATATACATCAAAATTAGATTCATCCCAACGTTTAATTTCATAATCAGGACATTTTTTTTTCCATGATTTTATACATTTTTTTACCTCTGAAGGAAGCGGTTTTCCTCCAAACCAACAATAATGAATAACTTTCGGAATCATACTTTCTCCCCATTTTTGACAATTTTCCTCATATTTTGCAGTTGCTTTTTACTGAGCATTTCTGTAAAAATATGATGATTTTCTCGCATAACAACTATGCTATTAACACACATGTTTACATTTTCCAAGTGCTATCTCTTAATGAAGTATAGGCGGTTCTCCAATTTTGTACTTGAGATTGTCCGTTCTTTTCCTTATGCACTTAGCTGGAATTCCTCCCCAAATTTCATAAGGAGGAATATCCTTTGTAACAACCGCTCCCGCTGCTACAACTGCTCCATCTCCTATATTTACCCCCTGTAAAATTGTAGCACCCGTTCCAATCCAACAATGATGTCCCACATGAATAGGCTTAAAATCTGCTGTAAAATCTGGGTCATCAATATCATGACTTCCCGTAATCATCTTTACATGGCTGGAAATATTTGTATCATGGTCTACTGTAATGCCCCCGCGTGCATCCAATTCCGCAAACCACCCCACGGCAACGTCATCACCTAATTTCAATCCTTGTGGAAGAAGAATTTCTACTCGACGGCAAGGAAACGTATGTTTTCCCATTTTGGCACCAAGTAATTGATAAAACCATTTTCGCAAATGACGACTTGGAATTTTATTCCAGATTGCATTGCCAAACAATGTCACAGCATAATAGATACACTTGACAGGCTTGGACATTTGATTTCCTAAACTTTTTGTATGCTCCATTTTATAATTCCTCATAAAAGGCAATATACCTTTGTGATAATTTCTCAAAAGAGAATTCATTCTGATATCGTTTCATCGCCTGTATTCCCATATTCTTTCGAATCTCAGGGTTTTCAATCAACTTATTCATTTTTTCCGCTAATTGTGCTGGATTACGCGGCTCAATCAGATACCCATCCACTCCGTCACATATAATCTCTGGCGTTCCATCCACTGATGTGCCGATGACTGTTTTTCCAACTGAATAAGCTTCAATGGGGGTAAGCGGAAGTCCCTCCCAAAGCGAACTTAAGACAACAAAATCCAATTGTTTCATTACATTTTGAATGTCATTCCGATATCCCATAAATAAAACTTTATCTCGCAGTCCCTTTATTTCGACCAATTTTTGAAGCTGTTCTTTCTCTTCACCATCACCAACAATAACAAAACGTGCTTCCGGGTGTGCGCTTGCTGTAATTTCCGCAGCCTCAATGAAATAGACCATACCCTTTTGCTCGGATAATCTTCCAATATTTCCAATCAGTACATTTCCTTTTATGCGTTCCTTATATAAAACCTCGATTTGTGTAGTATTACCATCAAATGGCTTGACTGCATTATGGATAACACATATCAAGTCTTTAGGGATTCCAAAGTACTCTATCAGATTTTTCTTGACCATTTCACCAACAGCTACAACTTTTGTATTTCGATACGCAAATCGTGTCAAAATTTTCTTGTCAGTAAATGTATTATGCGCATTAGCTACCTTTTTCATAGCTTTTGAGGTCAATAATTCTGTATAAAATGCTGCCATTCGATGGTGAGAATGAATAATTGAAATTCGTTCATACTCTATAATATCTTTTATTGTCTTGCAATTTTTTAAAATATCTATAGGATTCTTGCTTGCAATATCCGCAATTATATAATGTTTTATTCCCATCTCCTGTAATTTTTTTTCGTGAACCCCACCCGATGAACACACGACAATTTTATTGACACGATTCAATAAAATTTCACAAAGCTGCAATACTACATTTTCTGTTCCACCCAGTCCCATTGTACGTACTATAAATAATATATTCTGCTCTTTTAGTACCATTTTTTCATTTCCTTAAAATTATATTTTCATACTTTCTAATACTCATTTTCTATATTTTATTAACAATCCTAAAATTTTTACATCATCAATAAAATAACGCTTAAACATTCTTTTAGGCTCCTGCAAGAATCTATAAAACCACTCAAATCCATGTTCACTCATCCACCGAGGTGCTCTTTTAACGTTTCCAGCAAGAAAATCGACTGTTGCTCCAGCGCAAATCGACACCTTTGCATCGTATTTCCCGATGTTTTCATAAATCCATTTTTCCTGCTTAGGACAACCGAAACAAGCAATTAGCAAATCAGGCTTTACTTCCGAAATCATGCTGTTAATTTTATCAAGTTCATTCTTATCTTTTTCAAAACCAATTGGTGGTGCATATGTTCCAACAATCTGAATTCCTGACAACTTCTCTTCCAAACGCTTCTTTGCCTGTTCAGCAATACCATCTTTTCCACCAAGAATAAATATAGAATATTGTTTCTCTGCAGCTACCTCACATAAAAGAGGAACTAAATCAGAACCTGAAATTTTTGCTTTTAATGGTTTTCCATGCATTTTAGAAATCCACACAAGTGGTTTTCCATCAACAAGTACCATATCAGCACTATCAACAATTTTTTTCAGATATGGATCATTTTCTATTTTCATTACAACGTCAACATTGATTGCTACAACATAGGACTGTTTATCCGATACAATCATTTTCTCGATTTCATCTATCGTTTCCGACATTGTTAAGTTATTTATATATGTATTAAGAAGCGCTTGCTTTTTCATCTCCCTTAATTCTCCCCAAAAAATTCCTCTTCTAACATCAAGCATAAACAATGATATACTGGTAAGTGCAATTCCTGAATCATATATGTTTCGTCAGCCGGCACCTTAATACATACATCACTTATTTGTTCTAATTTATTATGCTTCGCACCTGTAAGACCTACTACTTTCATCCCTCTCGCCCGTGCAGTTATTGCCGCATACAATACATTCTTGCTATTTCCACTTGTAGAAATACCGAGAAATATATCCCCTGATTTACCATATCCATTTACTTGCTGTGCAAAACAAAGCAATGGCTCGCAATCATTCATATACGCTGTTGACAATGCCAAATGACCGTCTAATGCAATAGCAGGAAGCGCTCCTTGTAAATTTTGGGCCAAAATAGTTCCCAATTCTTCGTTCTCCCCAATCAATTTTTTGGCGAAATCAGTTTTCGGCTTTCTTGACAACTTAAACCCTTTCATTAGTTCACCGACAATATGCTCTGCATCAGCGGCTGAACCACCATTTCCAGCAATCAATAGTTTTCCGCCATTTTTATAACACTCTTTCAACAAAAAAAATGAATCTAATATTTTTTTTTCAATTTGTTGCAAATCCGGATACCGTTTAATAAGTGTCTCTACGTGTTTATAGACTGATTGTTTCATTTACTTTAGTTCTCCACTATTTATTTTTTTTACCCTTACTGGAATACCAACAGCTATCGAATTATCGGGAATATCACATGTTACAACTGCATTTGCTCCAATAATAGTATTATCACCAACATAAATATCCCCTAATATTACAGCTCCGGCACCAATCATAACATTATTGCCAATGTGCGGAGCATCTCCCGTACATGTTGCATTAGACCATTTGCTTCCAAGTGTCACACCTTGAAAAATTTTACAGTCAGAACCAATTTTAGCATTTGGATGTACGACACATCCAATTCCCCGATGAAAAAAAACAGTTCTTTCTCCAATCTCAGCGTCAATAGATACTGAACAAGAACAAATAACATGATTAACTAATTCGACCACTCTGGCTACTTTACGTAATATTCCATTCCTACGAGACAATCTGTTCCCAAATCTCCATAATCTATTCATTTATAGATTCTCCTCACTCTAATAAATATTCATCAACAAATGACTGCAAACATGAAACAGAAATTGTTTGTCCATAACAGGCATATTTACTATTAACCAACACAGTGCTACATCCTGCGTTAATACCAGTTTTAATATCGCTCTCACAATCACCAATCATCCAAGATTTTTCTAAATCAATATTAAAATCTTCAGCAGCCTTCAATAACATCCCCGGCTTCGGTTTACGGCATTCACACTCAATTTTTAATTCTGGACGTTCTCCTTCATATCCCTTGTGTGGATGATGCGGGCAATAATATATCGCGTCCAAATAAGCGCCTTCTTTTCCTAATAATGTTTCCATTTTGTTATGAATTTGTTCCAATTCTTCAAAAGACACTTCTCCACGAGCAATTACAGGTTGATTAGTTACCACAATGGCAAGATATCCTGACTCATTAATTTTGCGGACTGCATCCGCAACCCCATCTATTAATTCAAAATCATCAATATTTCTAAGAAAACCAACGTATTTATTTATTGTTCCATCACGATCAAGAAATACTGCTTTTTGTTTATTTTTCAAATTTTTATCCGACACTCTACCGGCTTCAAAATCACTACACACAGAATGATACCGATCTGGAGTCCCCATATCTTTTACATATTCAGGACTATCATAGCAAAACATTTTCCCAGTTCCAGCAAGTGGTTTCAACAGCTGTCGATCAAGATCAACTTTTATAGGTTTGCCATCTGAATCAATGGTTCCAACGATTTCCGCATCAATACCAGACATAGCAAATATTGCTGGACTAATAACGTGTAAACCTGCATTAACTCGATTTTTGTAGTAATCTGGTCTTTTGTCTTCCTTTGACAGCCACTCTTTTACTTTATGTTCATTATCTGCAATAATTAATCCGCTATCATAAGGATGACTATTAGGATGAGTAAATAAAGTAACCATGCCACCATGCTTCTGATGGAATTCTGCAAATCTGTTAAAATCAACGTCAAACATGGCATCTGCATTTAAAAGCAAAAAATCAGATGTTAATTTATCTTTAATTTTAAATAATGCACCGGCATTTCCCAATGGTTCATTTTCAAAATAATACTCTATATGTACCCCAAATGACTCCCCGGTTGCCGGGGATTTTCCCGAGCCATTGCCAAAATAGTCCATAATAATATTTCCAAGATGACTCACTGTAATAATTATATCTTTAAATCCCTGCTCTCTCAGGCACACAATTTCTCTTTCTAATACAGGTATTCCTGCAATTTTTATCATTGGCTTCGGAATATCACTTGCCACAGAGGAAATCCTAGTTCCCCTTCCACCGGCCATAATTACAACTTTCATACTATTTTTTCAATCCTTCGGTACATAGTCTTCTGGTGTATAATGAACCACACGAGTTCCGCCATCTTCAAATTTAAATGGAATATACATTAAATCATGCATTGCACGATGAACAGAATCCTGATACTCTGGCTGTACATAAAACACAAGAAAACCTCCGCCACCTGCACCAAGAAGTTTTCCTCCCAACGCGCCGGCTTCAATACCCTTCGTATAAAGTTCATCTATGCCACTCGTTGAAACAGCTGAGCCAATCTGTCGTTTAAGCTTCCAAGTATGATCAAGCATCCTTCCAAATTCATCTAAATCACTCTCTTTATCTGTCAAAGCCCGTTCTGCCTCATCCACAAGCGCAAGCATCTCCTTAAGTTGTGTTACTTTATCCGCCTTATCAACCCCATTTGCCTTCTGCACATCAGAGGAAAATCTAGTAAACCCGGTAAAAAACATCATTAGATTTTCGTTTAATCTCTTCTTCCGATCTGGTGAGATAATAACAGGAAGAACTTCATATCCATCAGAATTGAAATTAATACGATTAAATCCTCCGAAAGAAGCGGCAATTTGATCCTGCCAGCCTCCTGCTTCCTGGCAAAGATCGCGTTCCAAATATATAGCTTCATCTGCCAATTTTCTTTTATCTGCATATTTACCTTTTAATGCGTAAAAAGCATTTAGCATGCCAACGGCAAAGGAACTAGAAGTACCAAGACCAGAGCGTGCAGGAAGATCTGCTTCATATGTAAGACGAATTTCATGCATATCCAACATCTTCATTGCATTACGGATCGCTGGGTGTTGAATATTATCAACATCTGTTACGCGCTCTGTTTTCGAATAAGACAATTCTGTAGAATAATCAAAAAAACGGGGTAAATGACGCACATTCACATAACAATACTTATCAAAGGTAGTGGAAAGTACTGCTCCACCATGTTCTCTAAAAAAGCTTTCCATGTCAGTTCCGCCGCCAAAAAAAGACATGCGAAAGGGTGTTTGTGTAATAATCATCCAAAATCTCCTCATGTATGTGTTCTTGTTATATTTATAACTTATCTAATAATTTATTTTTTTAAAATAGTATTTCACACCATTTCATTCTTCTAATAAAAATACCACCTCCCCCCTAAATTGTCAACTGTACGCCCTTGTTTTTACTCTCTTCTGGAGGAAATTCGTAATTATTTCCACTTATTCTAGGTTTTTGTTCATTTTTTTATTGTTTTTACAGGGGCATAATTCAACCAGTGCCAATTTTCACTATAAAAAAGGCAATTACTCAAAGCTTACACTCTCTTGCCCGCTTTGAATAATTACCTTTTCATTCTTTTGTTCTTTTCTTTTTGAATTCCCCTTATATTTCTACTTTATCCCCAGTTCTTTCATCAACTGTTTCCTGTACTCTTCATCCTTTGTGGCACGTATGCAATCTTCCACACGGTTGGCTGACAGTAACTTTTCTGTTAATGCTAATCCCTGTTTACGTCCAAGTTCAATTCCATCATCCATAATCATCTGTCCGAGTCTTGTCATTGTTACCGCCTCCTTTACTTCATTTAACTCTTCTCCTGTCAGGAATTTGTCCGCCAAAGTGTACAGTATTGCGGTTACTTTATCTGACAGTTCATTGTTTTCCTGTTTCAACAGAAGAATTCCTTCTTTAATCTTATCTTTCGCTGTCATTTTACCGCCCATGAGCGGGGTCAGGGAAAGCTGTGCGAAATCTGATTCATCCCAGGGTTTTCCAGATGCCTTTTTCTTTCGAAGACGCTTAAATACCTTGTCAGCTTTCTTCTTTCCCATGTATATCGGCATTACGCGGTATGTATAGGCCCCACAGTCCAGTTTTCCCTTGGATTTCTTAATCCCGCCAGTGTAGATTACGTATGTAATTACCTTTTTCCCTGTGTTATGGGAAAATAAAGCTTCATAAGAATGAAAGCGCCTCAAATCCTTGTTCTCTGAACTGTTTGTACTCTGAAATTCTATATGGATATACAAATCTTCCGTAGTTTTGAATGTAAAATCCATATACAATTCGTTTATCGTCAACTCTATCAGCTCTGTTGGCAGAATGTCCTCATAAGTATAATCAATTCCGATCAGCTTTAGTATATGCTCCTGAAAATATTTTACTCCCATTTTCAGCAGAGCATCTTCGTGTTTCGCATTTGGCATGAGATTTCTCCTTTTTTATTTCGTATCGTTATCTCATGTACTTTAAAAGCATTCTCAGAATGTATGTTCCCACTTCAGTGCTATTCACTGAAATTTCTTCATTTGTAAGGTGCGTAAAATGTATTTTCACCTGCCTTTCTTTCGACAATTCTATATTACCAGATTTCCATCAGAAAATCATCCCGCAATCCGAAAATCTGCTAATAAAAATGAGGCAGATCAAATAGATAGTGATCTGCCCCGGTTTCTCATTTTATTTTTTCTCTGCTGCCTAAATACTTTATGCTATCGACTTCTCTTATTGATTCCTCTGTAGCTGTTTCATCTGCGACTACTATATCAGCAGTTACATCAGTTTGCCTCTGTACTGGCAGTTCCATCTGCCTCGTCCTGTGTAACAATCTCACCATTACGTACCTTCGCCATAAGGTCTTTTGCCTTATCAACAGTACTGTAATCCGGTACCATAACATAAGCCTTCTGGCTCATGGAGTATGGCTTCTCAGTTGCTCCGGTTCCATCCACACTGTAGGAAACAATCGTCCAGTCGCCGCCGCCTGCAAGCTGCTGCTGGAGAAGCTGTGCAATTTCTTCGTAGGTAATATTGGTACCAAAGCATCCGTCCAGGCTGGAAAGAATGGAAGAATAGCTGGTAAGGATTTCCGGAGAAAGTGCTTTATCCACAACGCCTTTGATCACTGCCATCTGGTTCTTACCTCTTTGGCGGTCACCCTCCTGGAACGCATATCGCTCTCTTGAGAATACAAGGGCCTGTTCTCCGTTTACATAGTTCTCTCCCTGATTGAAGTGGTATCCTGTAATGTTCTTGGAATCAAAGTCATAATCTGAATATACAGTAATTCCGCCTAATGCATCAATTACCTTCACAAATCCACCGAAGTTGATCCTAAAGTAATAGTTGATATCAACATCATACAGCATTCCCAGGGTGTTCATACAAACATCAATTCCATAGATACCTGCATGTGTCAGCTTATCCGGCACTCCATTTGAAATAGAAAGCGGCACATAATAATCACGAGGTGTGGAAACAAGAAGAATCTCACGGGTGTCTGTATTAATAGTCGCAATGATATTTACATCACTTCGGCTCTTAGCTGTCATCTCGCCGCGGGTATCAATGCCGCTGATGTAAATGGTATAAACCTTACCGCCTCTGGAGGTGGTTACCGGCTCTGCTGTCTGCGTATCGTTACTGCCAGCAGAGGATGTGTTATTTACCGCAATCTCACTTTCCACATCAACAGTTCCAACCTGTTTCACCTTTGACTCAAAGTCCGCATACCCGTCCATTTCCTCAAGGACATCCAGATATGCGTTATTCAGGATAATCGCACCTACTTCATTATTGTAAAGTCCGTCTGCCAGCTCGGTAAGTCCGGCATATTCTGTGGTCTGTACCGCCGTGCCAAACTGACTGTTCAGATGGTTTACAGCACCGTCCGTGTTCTCACGGTCAAGAGAGGACAAAATACCAAAATTGTATCCGGCAGTTGCTTCAACAGAATCCGCAGCATCGTCACTTCTTACATAAACTGCGATCTGGGTTACCTCTGTATTAACGCCGGAAATGCCGCTTAATGCATCTCTTGTCTTGTTAATATAAAAACCGCCAAGGGCAAGAACTGCAACCAAAAGCACTGCCAGTATGGTACCTGCTATAAATCTGCCCTTATGTCTGAAATGCCATACCAGCAGCCAGATCACAGCGGTAAACAATACCAATACAATGCCTATGATCAGCATATAAATCGTGGGAACCATCTTAGTCATTGCAAGAAGTCCCATGAAAACAACAGAAAGCATAAGTACAATGATCGTGATCACTGCGCCTGGAATCCAGTCGTTTCTTCTTCTCCTTCTACTCATCGTGTAACTCCTTTTCTTATAGTCATTCATCGTTACTGTTCACGGAATGAACAGTAACCTTTTATCAGAACATAGCATATATTTTATATGCTGACAACTGGAAAATCAAGTCAAATAGTGATATAATGCAAAAGATTTATATTTATTTTTTTATGAAAACGTTATAATTTCCAGGACGCGGATGGGACTATGACGAAATCTACCGTATCCGGCAGAACTATATCATGTATACCCGGACAATGGGCAAGAAAATGTTCTGCCAATCTAAGGAGGAATTATCATATGACAAAACAGGATTTTCAGACACTTACACAGAATGTTGTTCTTCTTGATGGAGCTACAGGTTCTAATCTGATGGCTGCCGGCATGCCAAAGGGCGTCTGCACAGAGGAGTGGGTACTGGCACATAAGGATGTCTTCCAGGCCCTTCAGAGAGGCTATGTAGAAGCGGGAAGCGATATTATCTATGCTCCTACCTTTGGTGGTAATCGCATAAATCTCACCATGCATCATCTTCAGGATCAGATAAAAGAGATCAACACCCGCCTGGTGTCCTATTCCAGAGAAGTAGCAGACGCAGCTTCCCGCAAGGTTTATGTCGCTGCTGACATTACCACAAGCGGCAAAATGATGGAGCCTGCCGGAGATATGACCTATGAGGCTGCTTTTGAAATGTACCGGGAACAGATTGAAATTCTGAAAAACGCAGGAGTTGACCTGATTGTTGCAGAGACCATGATCAATATTGAAGAGACTCTTGCTGCTGTAGATGCTGCTTCCACAGTCTGCCAGCTTCCGATTATGTGTACTATGACTGTAGATGCTGACGGAAGTATTTTCAGCGGCGGAAATGCCATTGAAGCTGCTGTTTCTCTGGAGGCTGCAGGCGCTGATGCAGTAGGTGTAAACTGTTCCGTTGGTCCGGACCAGCTGATTTCTGTTATTCGAAACATCCGCGAGAATGTTTCCATTCCGGTTATCGCCAAGCCCAATGCAGGAATGCCTTTCATTGATGATCAGGGAAATGCCGTATATTCTATGAAAGCCCCGGATTTTGCCAAGCACATCAAGGCACTGATTGATGTGGGCGCTGGCATTGTAGGCGGATGCTGCGGCACCACACCGGAATACATTAAAGAAGTAGCAACTATATTAGAGCGGTAATTTGTAAAAGCAGCAGTAGAATAGCTGATGAATCCAGTGTGCTACCGCTGCTTTTCATGTAAAGCGGACATTCCAGGTCCGCTTCGCTACTTGCTCATGAACGCAGTCGCTTCGCGATATGTCAGTTGGAGCTGAAGGCTCCCACTGACATAAGCATCCCCCCTCACCCGCCGCTTAGTGCTCCGCGCACTTGAAGCGGGGGAATGCTTATCTGCGTTCAAAAAACTCCTTCACCTGTTGTAAAATAATCTCCATCAGACGCTTGCGTGTCTCCACAGCCGCCCATGCAATATGCGGTGTGATCACAAGTCTCTCACTATCCTTGATGCGGCGCAACGGATTGTCTTCACGCATCGGCTCCACACTCAGCACATCCAGTCCTGCTGCCGCAATCGTTCCCTGCTCCAGTGCATCCGCCAGATCTGCTTCCACCACGATTGGCCCACGTCCCACATTGATAAAAATTGCGCTATGTTTCATTTTTGCAAAAGCTGCCGCATTCATCAGATGCTCTGTCTGCTCTGTGAGCGGTGCATGCACGGATACGATGTCTGATGTGGTAAGCAACGTGTCAAAATCCACACGCTCATAAGTCTCCTCCGTATGGTTCCCGGAAGTAGAATAATAGATCACATGGCAGCCAAAGGCTTTTGCCAGATCTGCCACCCGTTTTCCAATCGCTCCCAGACCGATGATACCCCAGGTCATTTTACCGAGTTCATGAAAATGATTTGCAAAATGCGTAAACATGGAATCATTTACATACTTCTCTGATTTGACATAATTGTCATAATAAGGCATCTTTTCAAGCAGATAAAACAGCAGCGCAAATGTATGCTGTGCCACACATTCCGTAGAATAGCCTGCCACATTCCGCCATGCAATATTCCGCTCTTCCAGAAACTTTTTGTCAAGATTATTCGTGCCCGTAGCAGTTACACATACCAGTTTCAGGTTGCGGGCAGTACCAATGGTCTGCTCATTGATCTCCATCTTATTGACGATAACCACATCTGCGTCCTGTACACGATCCGGCACTTCCTCCGGCTTGCTGCTTCCATAACGGACCACTTCGCCCAACACCTCAAATCCGCTAAGGTCAATGTCTGTTCCTATTGAATTATCATCTAAAAAAACTATCTTCATATCTTTCACATTCCTTCCAGCCAAACTTCTAAGCAAATCATCCGGCTGTAATATTGTTTTCTGGCTTCGCCCATTGTAACTCATTTTTACAAAAAAAGAAAGTGGCTGGCACTCAAAAGAGTCCCTCCACTTTCTTAGGATTTTTAATTCTTATTTGTTTTTCGGTCTGCGTACACCGAAGGATACAACCAATCCAAGAACGGTTACGATAATCATCATGAAAATCGTTGTCATGAAGGATCCGCTTGCATCGTACAGTTTACCTGCGATAGTAGAAGCAAAAGATGCAATCAGCAGGTTTGTATTGATCAGTGAAAAGTTCATGGAGTAATTTTCACGGCCAAAGAAATCACTGATGATCGCTGAGTTGGTCGGTGTAACTCCACCATAAGCAAGTCCACCTACCACAAATCCAATTACGATAAACGCAAAGTTACCGCTTACCAGTGCAAGCACAAGGATCAGCGCAGCAACAATGAAAATGATCATATCCAGGATCATAGTAAATCTGTAACCTTTTTTATCAAATAAGCCACCGAAGATTACACGGCCGATACCATTGAAAATAGAGATCAGACCTACTACAGTCGCAATATTTCCGTCAGATACGGTTGTACCAACCTGACTTGCAATACCACTTGCCTGGGAAACCAGTGCAAGACCTGCAGCACTTACCAGAATTGCCCAGATATAGTAGAACCAGAAAGTCGGCATAGTTGCCATTTTGCCGGTATTTACTTCACATGCCGGCTCACGGACTGCTTTTGCTTTCGCGGAACCTGCACCCGGATTATAACCAGCTTCCGGTTTTACGAAGAAGAAGCTGCAGATTACCATTACGATTACAATAATAATACCGAGAACACGGAATGTTGCCTGCCATTTGTCTGTTCCGTCAGACGGTGTAACAGCAGCGAATACTTTACCGATAATAAAACTGCTCAGACCAAATCCCATCAGAAGGATACCGGAGATCAGGCCCTGTTTGTCCGGGAACCACAAAGACATGGTACTCATAACTGCATTATAAGCGAATCCTGCACCAAGACCACACAGGATACCGAAACCAAGATACAGTGTTGCCGGTGAAGCACCTGTTGTGGAAGCAAGCATAAATCCTGCTAAAAATAAAATTCCTGAAAGAATAATGTAGATCTTCGGACTGACTTTTTT
>OLNL01000840.1_pt1 | contig 31789 bp, 31 predicted proteins | sample 1672181 | NCBI WGS metagenome assembly OLNL01 (sample SAMEA3136656, study PRJEB25190) | human gut metagenome | biome: human gut; feature: human-associated habitat; material: faeces | place: Austria | collected 2013
GCAATTCCTCCCATCCTTGGTCTGCCACGACACAGTGTCCGGTATGGGAAAGGTTGTTTTTGACTGATGGTCCTCTCAACAGCACCAGGATCTTCTGGATTTTTCTATCATATAGTTGTTTCAACGGATAACTTGGACTTCCGCCTCTGATCCGCCTTTCTTCGTAATAAGAACATTCCGTTCTACTTTAAATATGATAGATTTAGAAAAAAAAGTTTTTCACATATAAAAAAATGAGCCTAAATTAATAGGCCCTTATATTTTGCTTTGATGGCACAAACAGGATCACCGACATTATAAAAACAAATACCAAATATTTTTTCCATTTTTTCATAATGATTCTTCTTTCAAAAAAAATACTTCATATTAAATATGAAAGATTGAAAGGCAAAAAAAAGACGGTCATTTGACCGCCATTCTTACATTATATTAAATCCCCGAAATCCCAAATTTCTGTCTCATTCTCCCCAGAAATTTCAGGCATGATTTCTATGTCTTTCTCCATTTCTTTTTCGATCTCATCAATGTCATCATCATTCAAAGTAAGATCAATGTGATCAGACGACTCTTTTTTACATAATTTTGCAATCACAATTGTGATTCCTCCTACAATGGCAGCAGGGATTAAAATTTTCTTGATATGTTTCATTTTTTTTACTTCCTTTCTTTTTGCTTAAAAAAAATTCTTATATTTCAAATATGAGATATTTGCACAAAAAAAAGAGGCATGACATAAATCATGCCCCACTCTTATATAAGAGTAGCCTCGTCGGCCAAAAATTATTTAATTTTTACCTTTTTGGAATTGCTCCAACTTCCATAGATCTTTGCCTTTCCAACCTGTTTGTAAGCTCGGATCTTCACATATACTTGTTTTTTACGTTTCAATCCTTTGATCTTATACGTTGTTTTCTTGGAAACCTTGTATTTGGAAGATTTAAAGTTTTTCTTATAAGAGTAACGAATTTGATATCTAGTAACGCCACCAGAACTTTTTCTGATATAAAGTGTTGCTGTTTTCTTACCAGATTTTATCTTCTTTAAAGAAGCTTTCTTTGGAGCGATCTTAAATGTTTTTGTAATTGTTCCCTGGTGATTGCCGATTCCAATGATCTTCATTGTGACGATTCCACAGTTTTTATTATTACTATAAGTAATCTTGTAGTCTCTTCCTTCTGTTAAAACCTCATTACCAGATCTTACGATCACTTTTCGAGTGATATTCTTTCCATTATAAATCGCATTTTCTGGATCTGTTGCGATCGTAAGAGATTCCTTTTTAGTTTCTGTTGTAGAATCATTATGAGAAGGTTTCGTATCTTCAGATGGTATTACAGGAGTTTCTGTTTTATGGATCGTGAAAGTATAACTTAAGCTGCATCCTTTATAATCTCCTAATCCAGTGATCTCAACTTTTGCTGTCCCTGGATTGATATTGTTGGAATATGTAATCTTATAATCAGTATCTTCTTTTAAAACAACATCCTGATGATCAGATACAACTTGTCCAATATCAAATTTTACTTCTTTTCCCGTCCATTCTAAAGTTCCTAAGTTTTGCCCATTTTCATATCGACCGCTATGGAATGTTTTGTTTTTGATCGTATAATGATATATTTTTTCAGTTCCTTCAAATTGTCCCATTCCTATTATTTTGACTGTTGCAGTTCCAGGATCTACATTATCAGAATATCTGATCATATAATCAGTTCCTTCTACTAATGCACGATTGCAATGTTTACATTTTAGATTTTCTGGATGCTTTCGGATTTCTTCTCCTGTCCATTTAAATGTTCCAAGGGAAGCCTCTTCATCTAACTTTTCATCATAAAATCCGCCATATCCACAGTCTTCTTCGATTTCAAAGGAAAACTCATAAGAATTATCTTTGTATTCTCCAAGTCCTGTAACTTTTACTGTAGCAGTACCTGGCTCTACATTGTTGCTGTAAGTAACCGTATAGTCTTTATTCGCTTCCAGACGTTTTCCAGATGCATCTACAACAGTCCCAATATCATATTTTGATTCTTTTCCCGTCCATTTGACCTTTCCTAAAGAATCTCCATTTTTATGATTTTCTACTGTAAATGTTTTATGTCCAATCGTATAAGTGAAACTCTGTTCGTAACCCTTATATTTTCCAATTCCAGTAACTTTCATTGTCGCTTTACCAGGATCGATGTTGTTACTGTATTGAATGATATAATCATTACCAATTTCTAATTCTTTATTGCAATGTTTACATAAGATTTTTCCAAGATAAGGCTGCACATCAGATCCTGTCCAATCAAATTTCCCTAAATCTGTGCCATTTTGATGCATTTCTGCATAAAATCCGCCATATCCACAGTCTGGTTCGATCGTATAAGTGAAATTCAGCTCGCATCCCTTGTAATCATTGATTCCGATTATTTTTATGGATGCTGTTCCTGGTTTAATATTATCTGTATATTCGACCTTATAATCTTTTTCTTTTTCTAAAACTGTTTCATTATGATCGGACACAATATTTTCTGGAAGATAATTTACTTCTTTTCCAGTCCATTTCACAGTTCCAATATTATCATGGTTTTGATGATGATTTAGATGAAATGTTCGATGTTCGATCGTGTAAGTAAAACTCTGCTCATATCCTTTGTATTTTCCAATACCTTTTACTGTAACAGTAGCTGTTCCAGGATCTATATTATTCTTATATTCCAGTTCATAATCTGTTCCTTCAGTTAATTCCTTTTTACAATGTGAGCAACGAATTATCCCAGGATTCTTTCTAATCGGATCGCCTGTCCATCTTACAGAACTTAAATCACTTCCATTGTTAACATTTTCTACATAAAATCCATTATAACCGCAGCTTTCTGCGATCTTATAAATGAACGTTAGATCACATCCTTCATAATCGCCCATTCCGATCACTTTTACTGTAGCTGTTCCAACATTGATATTATCAGAATAAACAAGTTTATAATCAGTACCTTCTTCCAGCACTCGATTATCATAATCAGATAATACGTTTCCGACACTAGGATTTATTTCTTCTCCTGTCCACTCTTTATCATCTAATGAATCGCCATCCTTTTTTCCATCAATATGAAACGTTTTGTTTTCGATGGTATATGTGAAAGTAAGCGAACACTTTGCATATTTTCCAAGTCCTGTGATTTTTACAGTAGCAGTTCCGGGATTCGTGTTATTTTCATATTCCAGTTCATAATCTGTTCCCTGTTTTAAAACACTACCGTCATCTTCAGAAACGATATCTCCAATGGAAGGCTTTACAGAACTACCCGTCCATCGAAAACTTCCAAGATCTGTACTGTTTTTGTGATCTTTTGCATAAAAGGCAGAATCTGCCTTTTCGGTCACTAGCTTAATAGACCAGTTTCCAAAATTAGTCCCCATGTCATAGAGATCGCCTAATTCTCCATTGGCATAAATATAGCTTTGTCCTTTTTCTAATGTCGGGATATAAAGTTTTTTTCTGCCATCAGAAATGGATCCCTCAGCTCCAAGGCCGGCACTGTCTTCATTACTATCGATCATTACCATGATCGCAGCTTTTTTTACATTGATCTCTTTCGTGATCTTTTCTGTATGATATCCCGGAAAATCTAAGGTCTTTTTCTCTGTGATCGCCTGTTTGTTCCCGATATCTAATGATCCATCATCTTTGACCGGAACATAAAACAACTGATATTGTGCTCCTGTTTCTGCTTCATAAAATGTTACTTCTTTTAATTTCTCTCGTTTCTTCAAAGAAAAAGAGTTGATAAATCCGACTTGTGAAGTTCCATCATAAGTTACCTGAGGATAAAGCGCTCCGCTTTCATCCAGGTTGTAGATTGTATCATCATCACTGACTTCTTCATAGCTTCTGATCGTACAGGAAGGGATCAAGGATTTATCCTGATAAGATACCCAGAAATACCCGTTATCTCCAATATTATTTCCCCAACTATTTCGAACCAACCATGCTCCATTTTTCGTCACACCTTCAAAATGATCCGCACTGTAATCATCATCCCATCCTACGATCAGAACTTCGTGATTCGAATCATTTCGTGCATTATCGTCATTATTGTAATAAGACACCTTGTCTTCCTGGATCATACTACTGTCCCATGTGATTCCACAGGTAACACTTCCATTATTATAAACTGCCTGTTTTACTGTATTGACGGTTTCACTGTTTAAAGCGCCATTTGCATCATCTGTTGTTTTAAAAAACTGTACATCTGTTGCACGATAATTTCCTTTTGCATTTAAAATAGATGGAATGATCTGCAGAGTTGATTTTGTTGTATCATATGGGAAAAGGCTATCTGATACTGGACCGTATCCAGATGTAAAATATCCTGAATACATATATTCATTTCCACCAGTATCTTTACTTGTGATCTGATATCCTGTATCTCCATTTTTCGATAATCTCTGAATCATATGTTCTTCTGAATAATCTGTATTGCTCCCTGTTTTTTTATCCACTGCATATTCAAAGCTTCCTGTCCCTGCAAATGCCCAACAGGTTCCAAATGGGTTTTGATCACGAACGTCTTTTTCCATTGATCCATAATGTGCTGGCAACTGTGCTGCTTTCTTCAATTTTGACTTAGGATTTGTCGCATAAGATTGTCCTGCAGGTTTAATATATCCATATTTTGAAGCTTTTGAATTTTTTACTTCTACTTCAAATTTTGAATTGCTGTTTGTATTTTGTGATGCTTTCACTAAGACTGTTGGCGGCATCTGATTGAGACACATGCTCATTGCTAATCCTGTTACTAATAATCGCTTTCGTATCATAAACTTCTTGGCGGGGAAACTCACAGGCTTGTCTGCGAGAGGAACCGCCTTAAACCTCCATTCTTAATTCAATAAGTATATTTTTACACATTTCTAACATCTTAAGATTTTTATATCCAACAGATGCATTTACTTTGGTACCATCTAAAAGTCTTAAATCCATTCTACCTGTAGAACGTCTGCCAAAGATAAAACAATTCTGTTGCTTCCATCTGACTTTGTCGTAGAGTCTAAACCCCATCACTTCATATGGTGCTTGATTTCGTTTACGATAACCATCTTTGAGGATGGTATTCTTATGTATCTTACGATTATGACAACGTACTTTCTTTTGGTAGTACACACCCCAATCAGATACTGCTTTCGGATTACCACTGATACACCTTGCATCTATATAATGATCTTTTGGCAGTTTGTTTTCAATGCGTGTGTTCTTTGTAATGTAGCCATAAGTCAGACTGACATTTGGATATATTTCCTTTAACTTATTATAGAAAGCCCATCGCATAATTCCCATGAACGATGCATCCTTGAACGACATACCACGTTTAATGCGTTTTGGCAGGTTTACTGTTCCTTTATGATAGCCGGTATGACAGGTTCCGCATAAGGTAATCAAATTATTTGGTGCATCTCCTCCAGTTTTACGGCTTTCAATATGGTGGACGTTTAAAATTTTATCTTTTGATTTGCCTTTACAACATTGACAAGTATGATTATCACGGAATAATACATATTCCCTAACATTCCAAAAATCCAGTTGACTGCCTTGCTGATACTCTGTACCACCAATCGTAGGATTTTTGATTTTTTGGATGTCAAAACTTGCAACTTCTACAATTATTTTAGATACAGGTAAAATTTCATGCACTTTACGGATGACCGTCAAGTGTGTATCTACCTTATTTTGTACCGAAGGTGCTAACCAGCCATCTTTTCGCTTACGATTATCGAAACGAGGTTTTCTATACCTTGTTTTACGATTTCTACGAGTTCTGCGATTTTGTCTACGAGTGGATAATAGATTTACTATATCGTTTCGCAATTCTACATCAGACTCAAAAAGCACCTTGTTTTTTGTAGTAGCTGAAATACCGATATGTTTACTGCCAGCATCTACACCTAAGTTGATGCTTTGTGTATAGTTCGTGCTACTATACATAAGTTGTATTGTAAATGGACATCTCCTAATTACCTTTGCTTTTTTAGACTTCAATAGAATACGCACTTTAGCGTGATTTTTCGTAGGCATTAAAGGTTGTCCGTTTTGGTTTAAGACATAAATCATAAGTACATATTCCTTTCCAAATCCAATAAGGATTTAATTACTCACTCCAAAGAGTGGTTGGTGTACCATCGCCAATGTTAATGATAGGTTTTTCGTATGCAACACTGTCCCTATACCACAAAACTGTTTAATCACATACCTTAGAGCTACAGACTTGGTACTACATCCGCAGGTAACTATATATTCTCTCTTAACGTAGCCTCTTTTTCAAGACTTAGGCTACTCACTCCGGGTTGTTAGACAACCCCACGGGCTTGCCCGTGGGTATTAGTGAGTTACTTTTACTCCTCCTGTTATTTTCTATTTTACGAAAAATCACAATTTTTGTCCATCTTTCTTCTATCTTAAATATGAAAGATTTATTCATTTATTTTTTTCACATATAAGATTTTTGTCCAAAGGAAAAAAGAGTCTGTTATGACTCCTTTTTCTCCAGAATATTTTGCAATTCATAATAATAATCAGAAGGATTTGCATCTTTTCCTCGAAACATACTTGTTGTGATAACAAATAAGCGTTCTTTTGCTCTCGTCATACCAACATAAAACATCCTTCGCTCTTCTTCTAATTCCGGTGTTGTTTCTGCTTTTTCATAAGGGGTGATCCCTTCGTTGACATCGATCATAAAGACGACTTGATACTCTAATCCTTTACTTCCATGCATGGTTGTTAGATTGACTGCGTCTTTTTCTTCATCAATGGAAACTGTTCTTTTGATGGTTGCGGTATATTCTTTTGCACGTTGCTGCCATTCTTTCATGGAATCACATTCTTTTGAATCTTCTTCCAGATCATTTAGAATTTCTAATAAAAGAGTTTCATCTTCCACTTTGTATTCTGCATAAGAGATCAATCCTTCTTCATAATTTAATGTTCTTTTGATATATCCAACCTGTTTTTTGAAATCTAACACCTTTAATTTTCGGATCTTTCTTTCTACAGCTTCAATATTCTTTTTGATATATGGTTTTCCATGATCAAATCCCCACTGCTTCAGATCATCTAAAGATTTGCATTCTTTAAAAGCATCATTTGGAATATAAGCAGTTGGACGTTTTAATGCTCTGGTCCATCGTGCCATGCTTTTGGATCCTTTGGCTAGTTCCATAAAGTTAAGAATATCATTGAAGATAAAATGATTATAAATATTGATCACATCTTCAATCTTGGCCTGAAATGGAATGTCTTTTTTTACTAATTGATCAATCACTGTTTTACTTTCTCGGTTTGTCCGATAGATCACAGCCATTTCAGAGTATGGAACACCTTTTTTGTATAATTCATTGATCTTTTTTATGATCCATGTGTTCTGTTCTTTGTCATTTGGCAGCTGGAGTAATTGGATTTTGTACCTTCTTTTATGAAAACTCTTAATATCCTTTGGAAATCTTGTTTTGTTGTACTCAATAAACTTCTTTGATGCGGCAACAATATTACGATCAGAACGATAATTGATATTCAGGACTACCTTTTTCGTCTTTGGATATGTTTTTTCAAAATCAAGCATGATCTCTGGTTTTGCTCCTCGAAAACGATATAAAGACTGATCATCATCTCCGACAACACAAATATTTTTTCTCTTTTCAGCGATCATGTTAAAGATTTCAGCCTGTACATTGTTTGTATCCTGAAACTCATCGATCATGATATAATGGAATGTCTCTTGTACATCTGCTAAAACATCTTCATGCTTTTTTAAGTTATCACGACAACGAAGTAACATATCATCAAAATCGATCTTATGTTCTTTTTCTAAAACTTCCTGATATCCTTTCATCATTTTTTTGACCTGATATTCAGATACATCAAATTTTGAATAATTGATACCTTTCCCATCACAGTTTTTAATGTACCCAATCGCCTTTGCAATATCTGCGATAAATTTATTATAATCTAAAGATGCAAAATCGTATTGTTTTGCCAATGCATATAGAATGCGATATTTTTCATTTTCCTGTATTAATTGGGAATAATCATATCCAAAATAGCTTACTAAAATCTGAAAACAGATAGAGTGGATCGTGCCAAAATGAACGCCAGTATATTGATCTGGATCCTCTTCTTCCAGACATAATTTTTGGAAACGAATACCCATTTCTTCTGCTGCAGATTTTGTAAATGTTACAACAAGAATCTTGCTAGGATCTATATGATGTTCCTCAATTAAATTTTTTGTACGATTTACGATCACTGTTGTTTTCCCTGATCCTGGGCCTGCAATGATCAATAATGGACCTTCTTTATGATGAATTGCTTCTGTTTGTGCTTCATTAAAACTCATTAAATTTCTCCTTTCATCTCATGTTCCAATATAAATATGAGATTTTTAGAGAAAATTAAAATTCACATATAAAAAAATACATTTTATGTTATTGTTCAATAAATTCCTTATATGTTTTACCCACTGACCTTTTAATTTCAATACATCATTTGTTATTATTCAACTTACTTATTCAAACTCTTTCAGTCTTGTCTTAAGCATTTCAATACATTCCATGTTGTTATTTAACCAACGAAAACGCGTCATTCTTATATTTTCTTAAGTCTTACATCTTAAATATGATAGATTTTTGTTAGAAAGTTTTTCATATATAAAATTTTATAAAAAAGGCCCAGAGAAATATCTCTGAGTCCGAAAATGTTATTTGTAATATTTTTGTTTGATCTTATTTAATTTTTCTTCTGAAATTTTTGTAAATTTTATAATCATTTCGTCAATTTCATCAGAAGCGTCCTCGTTAACCATATGGATAATTTCAATTTCTTTTTGTTTTTCACCCTCTACGCGGCCTTCTTCTTTTGCATTTTCAGATGAATTGCACATCTCACTCACTCCTTCCAAAAGTGCGGGATCATGGATTCCTTATTTTCCTTCTATGACTTCATTTTTCTCAACTAATTACATTTGTATTTTTTCCTTTCTCTAATTCGTCATTTCTTGTTGCACTATAAATATGAAAGATAAGAAAAAACATAAAAAAAGAGCAGCCTTAGCCACTCCTTTTCTATGAATCATAATGTCATTTCTTCGAAACTTTCAAAATAAGCTTTCCCGTTATTGATCGTAACGGTTTTATTCTGTTCTTTTAGAGCTTTTTTAATCGCCTCATTTTCTGCTCTTATTTCCTGACACTCAATTTTAAGGTCTTTGTATTCAGCAAAGATTTTATTTGCAGATTCTTTGAAATTCGTAAATTCACTTAGCAAAGCCTGTATCATTTTCATATCCGTTGCTTCTTCCGTTACAACTTTAACTGGAGTTTCTTTGATCGGATCGATCACCTCTCCTGAAAGATCAGAGAATGTTTCTGGCAATGTTAAATAAATAATCTCTTTATCTGGATCATATAGAACCCTACAATCAGAACAATCAATTCCTAATCGGCTGATAAATTCTTTTGTAATATAAACTTTACGGCCACTTGCTTTTACAATATAGGATAATTTATCGCCATAAAAATTTTTTAAATGAGTTCCATAAATTTTTCCAAGTTCTCTGATGCTAAAAAGATTTTGAATTTCTTTAGAATCAGCCTTTTTAAAAGAAATATACTGTTGTCCATGATTGTAATAAGTTACAACATAATATCCGTTCTCTTTTACATCTATGATATTTTTGTCAATATTAGTTCCTAAATTAACTAATTTTTCAAAGTCAATTTCATCATAGATGAGTCTTGTTTTATTAGGAATGGATGGAGTTTTAAATGCTTTTTTTTCACATGCATTTAATCTTCCATTTAAAAAATAAGTATTTTCCCCTAACTGGTATAAGCGACCACTTTTTCCTCTTTCTAAATGATATTTTTTGTATAGATCATTTGGAATTTTGTACTTTCCATTCTGGTATCCTTTTGAACAGTATTTATCTTCTTTTGGAGTGTTGGTCAGTTGAATGATCATTCCCTGTGCAATACAGGTAAACTCCGCATATTCTTTTTCACATGCCTTTAAAAAAATTTGTCCTTGATAATAACTTCTCTGGCCCTTTTTTAAGCATTTTGATAAGTTAATAGTTTTTCCATTGTAGATAATTGTTCTTGTATTTGACATAATTTGTTCTCCTAATATAACTTCTCCCTATAGTGAGCCCTAAAATAATAATTTTTCTCCTATATCATTTTCTTAGCTTAAATGACTTTTTTAAATACCCGAATATCATCGTTCAGCATTTTTTCACTTTTGATAACTTCGAGTAAAAACAGTCCCATTAGATTTTCTAATTGCTTGTTATCACAAACATTTAGAATTCCTGTCAGAAAATAATTTCCTGTTTCTTTACGACACTTTGAATTTAAATCACAGATAACTCTTCCAGCTTTTCCAAGAAGCTTTTCAGCTTCGCTTTCTTCATCTTTTAAACAAGACTGCAGATACTTTTTTAAATAATTAAAAAAAACATCGATTTCTTCCACTGTTCTTGCGTTTCTAGTGTTTCCTGTAAAGTTTTTAAAATTTTCATAATTAAGCATAATTTGCCTCCTTAAATATATTGATTGTTAATTTTTCTCATTTCTTTTAACATACCTGACAGATCAAGTTTCGTCTGGTCTTTGATCTTCTGCATGCTTTTGATTTTTTTGTTTTCTCCTTGACTGACAGTTACAATTTTTCTTCTTTCTTCGAATGGATTAAAAAACTCATTTGTGATTTCATTCTTCTGCTCTTTAGGAATTACCAACATTGTTGTTTCGTTCATTTTTTTTAAACTAAAATGATCGCCTCGTTTCATTTTTACATTTTGTAGAAATGTATTCGGAATATACAACTGACGCGCTGGAACAAGATTAAATGCTTCATAACTAAACATATCCTGTTCTTTTTCTTTTCTTGGTAAAGCTCTTAAAGTTTTTTCTGAATGAACTTGATTTAATGGAATTTGTGTGATCTTCATATAAAGCTTTGCACCCTGATAAACATCGACATGGTATCCATGGTTTCCTCTAAAAAATGGCAGATCATTTTTTTGAACACTCAGACTATTTTGAGTGCTTTTTACCAATCCACTATTCTGGGTTCTTTTGGATTTCACTCTCATTTCGATTTCTTTTAATGTGGATTTCTTCATTAAAAGATACTTTCCACAATCATAGAATGAATAGTAACATCCAAACAGAAGATCAGGCTCATCAACATAAATCTTTAAAGTTGTTTGAACACTAGGTAATATCTTTTTAGGTCTTGACCATTCAGAATATGGTTCTTTCGTGATGATATATGCTTCTTTTCCAAACTTTGTAAAATATACAAAATCACCAACCTGAATACCATCAAAATACTTCTTAAAAAAAGATACACTTAACATTTTTGCTTCGCTTCTTACAGTTCCTGAAACTTTTCGAATTTCAATAAACTGACCTTGTTCTAATCGAACGCCTAAATTATGATTCATATGTTTTTCCTTTCTTTCTCTACATCGTCAATAATTACACTGTAAATATGTAAGTTAGGCCATGGTTATAACTGCAAGAAATCTTATATATGATTCAGATTTTTTTCAAAATAACTCATATTTATAATAGAAGACTAAGAAAGGGGTTTATTTATGAGAAGAAAATTAGTTAGTTCACTTTTATGTATGATGATGATGTGCACTGTTTGCACACCTGCATATGCAGATGAAACCGTAACAGCGGATACTTCTGTCACCACAGAAGTCGCAGCAACTGAATCAACGACAGCGGCTGCAACTACCACAGCAGCACAAAAAAAAGTTCAAAAAGTAAATAAGAAAGCAAAGCAAACAAAAACTAAGAAAAAGAAAGCAAATACGAAAAAGAAAAAAAAAGAAAAGAAAAATAGTAAGAAAAAGAAAGCACCTAAGAATTCTAATAAAAAAGATTCATCCTTTGTTCAGGAAGCCCCAAAAAAGAAGATCACTTTTGTTGTAAAGAAAACACAAGGGCAATTAGAAAAACTGGCAAAAGAAAAACGAGACGCTGCAGGTCATGTAAAAGAAAAAAAAGCAGAGAAAAAAGAATACCAAGAAAAACTTCAGATGATTCAAGATTTTTATACTCAATGGAATTATGGAGCGTATATCGGAATTCAATCCTCTTCTGATCAGTCCTTAGACAACCTAAATGACCCAGCAGATCAGACAATAAAACAATTAGCAGACAACTTAAATGATACGGAACTGATGCAAGCATCTATGAATTATCACTTTGGATTACAGGATCAAAAAAACATTTTGATCATGATGGATTCACAAGCTTCCATAGATCTGCAACCGATCATTGAAAAGAAAAAAGCATCTTATCAATCTTCCATTCAGTCTATAGATCAAGAAATTAAAAAGTTAAAAACGTCGATTCAAGTAGCAGATCATAGTATGAAATTGATTGAAAATAAAAAATCAATCGTATTTGATCCCATGAATTTATTAAAAAAGAGTAATCTAACAAAAGATAAGGCAAAGAAAATTCTGAAAGGGACTGCCTTAGAAGATTGTTCCGACTACTTTATCGAATGTGAAGAAAAGTATGGAGTAAATGCAATTGGAATTATGGCGATCGCTGTTCATGAAAGTGCGTGGGGAACGAGTCGAAGAGCTCTGGAAGATCATAATCTTACCGGATATGGCGTTTACAGTGATTCTGCAAAGGGGATTAATGCCCCATCCAAAGAAGAGAATTTGTTGATGACAGCAAAATTATTAAAAGAGTCTTATCTTACAAAATCAGGAAGTCATTACAAAGGAACTAGCCTTATGGCAGTCAATGAGAGCTATTGCACGAGTGGAGACTGGGCAATTAATGTAACAACTCATGCATATACTTTAATGGATCGATTATGATCCGACACAAGAGACATTTTGGAATCTTCCAGAATGTCTTTTTTTTTAAATACGCACACAAAAAAAAGGAAGCATCTTTCGCTCCCCTTTTTTTTATTCTCCAAGAATCGTAAGTCCTTCTCCTTTTTTGTAATAATATAATGTTGGATATCCATTCATTTTCTTTAATTTTTCTGGATGTCTTTCATACTCATCATATGATAGAAATGCAATATTACGATTATTAGGCAATTTTAACACGATCTCATCATATTCAATAGAGTCAAAAATTCTATCCATATATTTTGGAAATAAGAATAACTGTGTGACCGGTTCCCCATTCTGTTCTGTTAAAATATCTGGGAAATTTTCATTTTTCATGATCTTAAAATGATAACCACGCTGCACATTCATTCTTGCTACATCATAAGCATCAGACTGTAAAGGCTTTAAGAAGTTTTCTAGTTCTTCCAGTTTTTCTCCTTTGATCTTGATGTTAAAATTCTTAAAATATGATCGTAAATAGAATACAGGTTCAAATTTCAAATCTAATACTTCAATATAAGGATTTTGTTCCCTACTTACTGGCAGCATTCTTAAATATTTCAGATTTTTATGCATTGTGTCAATATCAGAATCTACATTGTAACAATGATAATAAACGTAATAATGCTGAATGATCATTTTTGTCAGTAGATCTTCATCATTCTGGATTGATTTTTTTACTTTACTATCAATTTCTGCAAGATTGATATCGGCCATCGTAGTATCCACATTTTCCACTTTTAAATGGATAACCTGTTCTCCCTTTTCGTTTAGATATGTTAAAATCCTTGGATTCTCATAATGGTCCAATAATGCTTTCTCCACAATTTTATTATCAAACTGTAACATCTTATTCTCCTTTCTCTGTCCGTCATTTATTTAAATTATAACATATAAAATAAGTATGACAGATAAAATGAACTATAATTTTTCTCTATGATTAATTAACTTGATATTCTGTTGCTCCTGATGAAAGATACGTCACTAAATTAAAAGCGATCGTTCCTTGACCAGAGTTCACGTTGTCAGATCCAAAATCATATTCTTTTGCAACCTGTAGCAAATATGGGTCATTTAATTCTTTTGCAAGTTTTTCAATGTGCTGGTTGATTTTGCTATGATGTTCGGTATCTGTTGACAATCGCTTTGTTCCAGTATAAACAACTGTTAATGGAAGCTTTTTCTCAAAATCATTCATATCATTTGTTGTTTCAAGATAAAATGAATGAATGATCTGGTCTCTTACCTTTTCCTTGTTCTTTAAAGTTTCTTTTTTATGATCGATTTTTTTCTTCTTTTCGATCTTTTTGATTCCTTTTGATAGCTTAGAAACCTTTTTTTCTTTTATTACATCTGTATTCTTATTTGATCTAACAATCCAGAATGGACCTCCAGCTCCTGCTGCTTTTGATTCTCCGATCACGTCTTTTAAAGCATATTTAAATTGGCTTCTTCTTCTACTTCCAACATCTGCAACTGTTACTTGATCATCTTGGTCAATTTCTACTAGAGTGATAAAATGTCCACCATTTGTAAAATATCCAGGGCCCATTAATCCAATAACAAAGTTACCATTTTTTAATGCAGCTTTAATTTTTTCATAATCTGTTCCAGCACCTTCGCATTGTAATCCAAAGTGCTCTACCATGGCAGGGATTCCTTCATGCACAGATCCCGCAGATGAATAATAGCCATTTTGTGACCCCCATGATGCAACATCAACTGGTGTTACCCATTTTGATGTAAGATTTGTAATACATACAGCGATCGCACTTGGACCACAGCCAGCAGAATGAATACTTAAACCACTATGGTTCCATGCCTCATCTGCCTGATTAAAATAAACATAGGATCCAACGTATTCTTTATGGTTTTTCTTTTCTAAGGACATTTCGGCATAAGTCTTGATTGATTGCTGTTCCGTATTATACTTCTTCTTGTTTTTCTTTTTTGTATTATCTACCTTCTTTTTCTTGTTCTTCTTGGATTTTTTCTTCTGCTTCGTTTTTTTTGTCTTTTTCTTTTTTTTGTCTTTATGTGTCTCCTTTTTGTGTGTTTCATGTTTTTGATGAGTTGTTGTTTCCGTTGAACTTTCTTCAACATGAGCATCATTCGTAGGTGTTTCAGCTACTTCCGTAGATGTTTCTGACTGCGCTTGATCTTGCACTATTGCAGTTTTTTCTTCTGCATGTAAGTTTACATTTGGCGTCATTCCCATCATACATGCTGCTAGTGATAAATAAAGTAATTTCTTTTTGTACATCAAATGCCTCCTTATTTCTTTCCTATTACAAATATGAGAGATTTGACAAAGAAAAAAAATCACATATAAGAAAAAAACCACAGGCGAACCTGTGGATGGAATTCTTAGTGTTTTAAGCTCCTTTTTAAATTCCAAATTTTCTCAATTTTATATCTTTATTTATTTTGGTGTAAAAATGGTGTAAACGCCAAAATAAATTACATTTTTTGGGGTTTTTCCCATTTTTTCATTTCAATATTTTTATGATTTTTTGAAAGAAGTTTTTTACAATAAATGTAATTTCTTTGCTAATCTGACGATCAGATTTCCTTTTGGAATCTTAGTAAGTTCTTCTTCTGTAAATACTCTTAACTTAATGATCGCTGCAAAATAGATCAATGCTCCAACTGGCACTGCAATGATCACGCAGACCGCAAAGCATACTCGCCCGAATGGAAGAACGCTTTGAACCGCATACTGAATCAGAAAACAGACAACACCCATCACTGCTGCACTTAATGCAGGCTTGATAAATGTCTTTGTGATCTCCTGATGAAAACCTGTGTATTTCTTGATGGAGTGTGCATTTAACAGACACATCACAAGGGAAAATGCCATAGTCGCAAATACCAATCCATATGTTTTACAATCTGTGTATGTTAATAAAAGCCATAATACAACGATATTGACCACAACGGAAATCGCAGAATGTCTGACTGGCACTCTCATCTTTCCCATTCCCTGTAAGATACCATTTGTCAACGTTGACAGACAGTAGAAAATAACGGAAACTGCACCGACCCGAAGCATGGCAGCTCCTAATCCCTTGGCATATGTTGCACCGAAGATCAATCCATTGATCGAACTATTTAACACACCTAGTCCAACCGCACATGGGATCGCGATCATCATCGTAAAACGTATCGCCATCTGGATACTGTCGTTCATATCGTCCTTCTTGCCTAACGCATAAGCTGCAGAAACATTTGGCACGATCGCATTGGAAAGTGCAGATGCCATCGCAACTGGAACGTTGATCAGCACGTTATACTGACTGCTGAACAGTCCATAAAATCCTGAAACTACTTTCGCCGTAATTCCTTTTCCTACTAAGATATTACTAAAGATTGTCTGGTCGATCGTTGCACTACAGTTATAGATTGCTGTACTAAAGATAACCGGTGTGATCGTTAATAATAAGATCTTTAAGATATTCCCATAAGATTCAATATATTTTGTACGGTCATGTTTCATCTGAATCTTGACCTTTGGCTGGTATGCACGATAAATGATAAAGCAGAAGATCAATCCTGTTAAAACACCGACTCCTGTACCGATCGCACTACCTGCTGCCCCATGTCTTGCGATCTCATATGTGATCTTATTTGATGGCAGATATGGTAAGATCAGTACATATGCCATCAAAATACTAAAGATCGCATTCAAGATCTGCTCAATGATCTGGGAAATGGATGTTGGCACCATGGTATTATGTCCTTGAAAATATCCTCTAAGTACTCCAAGAATTCCAGAGAAAAAGATCGTTGGGGAAATGACCTGAAGGGCAAGTGCTGCTCCTTTCTGATATCCGACAAAGGTTGGTGCTCCAAAATATGCGATCATGGACGCGATACCACCAACGACAACTGCATAAACTAATGCTCCATAGAAGATTCTCTGAGCATTGATGTATTCTTTCTTCGCAAGTCTTGCAGAAATTGATTTGGATACCGCAAGTGGAATACTAAAGGATGCGATCAGCAAAATGATATTGTAGATATTATACGCGTATTTACAATCATTTAAACACCATTACAAATGCCTAAAAAGATGCAAAAAATTAATCAATAAGAAAATATAATACACTCATTCATTGTTTTTTGAAACTATTTCATTTTTGTTATTTTTTAAATTCTTATAACTTCTTTTAAGTTTTCATATTCTTTTTGGAAATGGTGTATAAATGGTGTAGAAATCTGTTATTGTAATTTCAATAGACAATATAGACTATCCAATCATACTATTTAATTCGTTAATTGCATTTTGTGTATCTATTTCTGTAATGTGATTATACAAGCCTAATGTCATAGTTAAAGATGAATGCCCCATCCATGTTTGTAGAATTTTAGGGTCCAATCCTAATTTAAAAAAATCCTTTGCTTTAATGGCACATCCAGTATGTCTAAAAACATGACAACTTAACCGTGGTATGGGTTCAGAGTTTTCTTTGTTATATCGGTTTGTCAAATTTCGAAACATATTATCAAGAGCCATTGTATAGGTAGGATTTCCACGTCTAGTTGGAAAAACAAAATTTTCATATCCATCAATAACTGTTGTAGAATATAAATTAAGGGAAAATTGTAGTTCCTTTTGCTTTATAAAAGCTTTATATGCTTTAGTTGTAAGAGGGATTGTTCGTTTTCCATTTTTTGTTTTTGGGGGACATATACATAGAATATGTTTTCCTTTTCCTTTAATTTTACAATACTGAATCTGATGATCGATTTTTATCGTCTTTCTTTTTAAATCAACATCGTCCCATGTAAGTCCGCATAGTTCTCCTCCTCTTATCATGGTCTCAGATAAAATGACAATCAATGGATACCATCTATAATAATAAGGATGATTTTTTACATACAAGATTAAGTCATTTAATTGTTGAGGAGTTAAAATGGTTTTTTCCTCAGTATCAGCCGGAAAGTTTTTAAGTGCTCCATATGTTGGATTAGTACGAATCATTTGATCGTCTAAGGCTAATTTAAAAGCTTGGCTTAAAACTCTATGGATAGAATGTATGGAATTGTTCTTTAATTTCTCCGATAGTTCGGTGTAAAATAAAAGAATATCGGATTTTTTTGTATCTTTTATCTTTTTGTATCCTAACCATGAATTTTTAATATGATTTCTGTATGCATTTTCATTGGATTCCATAGTATTAAATGAAAGATTCTTTTGAGAAAGGCTAAGATACAGTTCGACTAACTGTGCAACTGTATAATCAACAGATAATCGAATGTTATCCATTTTATCTCTTTTAATTTTTAATTCTTTTTCCCTTAACTCGGCCAAAGTTTTTGCATAAATACTTTTTCTTTTTTTGCACTCATCTGTAAACCTGAACATATAAGTGCCATCTTTTCTTTGAGATTCCCCCTTTCTTAGAACCTTGCCTTTGTTGTCTTTTCTATTTACTTTTTTCTCTTTCGTCATAGTATTTCTCCTTATATAAAAGGAGCTTAAAACACTATTATAAATATTATAACACGGTTTTAAGCTCCTTACAATTCAGGGCCTAAAATATTTTATTTCTATATGTATCTTCTGTTTTCTAGATACTTTTCGAATTGTTTGCGTTTGATCAAACGTCTCGTGCCTATCTCTAACACATAATTTGCTTCAGGATCATCTGTCATTTCACGTAACTTGGCTGCGCCAATGTGAAAATAAGAAGAAGCCTCATCAATAGTTAGATTTGATTTTTCCCATATAGGGACCTGTATTTTTTTCATGTAGATCGCTCCTAGATATAGATCGCTCCTAGTCAAATTCCATTGTGAATTTTGGATATGGTGTTGCCCATTCAACACAAATCCAAGCATCATACGAGTTTCCTTTTTTGCTTTTCAGATTCTTCGCTAAGGTTTTCTGATCTTTCAATAATTTCTTAGCATGTGCTTTGGTTAACTTAAAACCAATCGCTTTGAAATAATTGTTTTCTTTCCATAAGCTGAATTTGCAGTTTTTGTAATCGCTGCAGTAAAAGCTTTTAGAATTTTCATAAACAGGAGCTCCGCAGATTGGACATTTGCCAATCACTTCTTTTTCTGGATATTTCTTTTTTTGTGAAGCAATCTGGTTGTCTTTATCAACAGATCCATAATCACTTACACATTTCTGAACATATAACTGAATGTTCTTCATAAACATTTCTGGTTTGATCTTTCCAGATTCGATCTCTGATAATTTTGCTTCCCATTCTGCAGTCATTTCAGGAGATGAAATACTGTCTGGAAGTAATTGAATGATCTGATGACCTAAAGCAGTTGCATGAAGATAGGGAACTTTACCTTTTTTCACTTTTTCAACAACCTTCATCTGTAAGAGCTTTTCAATGATTCCTGCTCTTGTAGCAACAGTTCCTAATCCACGATCGGATACTGCATTTTTTAAATTGTCAGAATCAATGTATTTTTTAAGATTCTTCATTGCATCGATCAAAGTACCTTCAGTAAATGGTTTTGGTGGAGTTGTTTGCTTGTCTGCAATGTTCATAGAATCGATGGATACGGATTGTCCATTCGTTACGTGGAATAATTCCATATCTTTCGGAAGTGTTTTTCCTAAAAGATCAACTTCTACTTGCTGATATCCAAGGTCAATGATCTGTTTTGTTTTTGATACAAAAGTTTCATCTTCTACGACAGCTTCTAAGGATGTCTCATTGTAACGAAATGGTTTTGCAACAGCACACAGCATTCTTGTAATGATCAGATGAAGTATGTTTTTTTCTCTCACAGAAAGTTTTGACAGATCATGATTTTTTATATTTTCTGTTACAATGATCGCATGGTGATCTGAAATTTTGGAATCATTGATCATTCTGGAATTGATCGTAAGTCCCTGTTCTGATAATTGCTCTGATGCAGTCTTGTATTGATCGATCGTGCTGATCATATCAATATAACCAGGAACCAGGTGCTTCATTTCGCTTGACAAATAATTGCTGTCTGTTCTTGGATAAGTGATCAATTTTTGTGTTTCATATAATGATTGTGCAATATCTAAAACTTCTGCTGCGCCATACCCATAAATACGGTTGGCATCTTTTTGCAAGGTGTCAAGACTGTATAATAATGGGCGTTCTGTACTTTTCTCTTTTGTTTCTAATTTGGTGATCTTTCCGGATTTTCCATCACATTTATTAATGATCTTTTCTGCATCTTCACGTTTTGTAAAGCGAGACTGTTTTTCATGGATCCATTTTGCCTGAAATCCTTCTTTAAAATCTGCATAGACCTCATAGAATGGTTCTGGTTTAAAATGATCGATCTTGTTATCCAGATCTACGATCAGCTTTAATGTAGGAGTCTGAACTCTTCCAACTCTGATAACATCTCCGTGCCTTAATGTAAATAATCTGGTAAGATTCAAACCGACAAGCCAGTCAGCCTGAGCTCTTGCTTTTGCTTCTTCGTATAAATTGTCTTTTTCAGAAGAATCTAATAAATTCTGAAAAGCTTTTCTGATCTCGCCTGATGTAAATGAACTTAGCCATAAACGTTTGACTGGATGATGATTCTTTGCTTGCTGATAGATCAGACGTTGAATATATTCTCCTTCTCTTCCGGCATCGCCGCAGTTTACAATGTATTCAATATCATCTCGCTGGATCAGTTTTTCTACGATATGATACTGATCTTTTACATGATCCATGACTTTTGTTTTGAATTGTTTTGGGATGATCGGCAAGGTATCAAATGACCATTTTTTTAAATCCTCATCATAGTCCTCTGGATAGCATAAAGTGACAAGATGTCCTACTGCCCAAGTAACCAGATATCCATTTCCCTCATAATATCCATTTTGATATTTATTTGCGCCAAGAACTTTTGCGATATCTTTTGCAACGGATGGTTTTTCGCATGTACATAAGATCATGATTTTTTACCTCCTCTGTCTTCCGGTAATTGACAAAATTTAGCGGACTTCTTTAATGATTCAGTAATTCTATCCATTGCTTTTGTTGCCAATGATCGTGAAGAATACTCTGCGATCGTTGCAGTTCTTCCAAGTTCAAAAGTAGCAATGATATTGTATGTGTTACTAATCGAATCAATAGATAAATACTTTACATTACTCAGATTAACAATTTTTGTCTTTTCTGCATTCATAATAAACATATGTTTTTCTCCTTTCGTATTTTTACTACATTACAAATATGAGATTTAAGAAAAAAAATATTTTTCACATATAAGAAAATGAAATTTTTGCATAAAAAAAGACCTCGTTTTTTTTAAAAGGAAACAAGGTCTGTCAAAAAAAAATCATATCCACAATATCCTAAGAATCAGAAAGGCTAATGCCCCAATGGATTCAGGAAATCCAGTTAGAAAGATATAGGAAATTGGAAGAACAATAGGAATTAAAGCTCCAATTCCTGCTGCCCTTGCTATCTTTGGATCCTTAATATCGAAATATACGAAAAGGGCGAACCCTAATGGAGGGCAAAGAAATCCTAGTATCCCATACAAAAGCCAATTCCATTTCTTCCATTGTATTTTTTCATTCTTCATAAGATTCCTCCGATCATCCAATATTTCCAACAGCTAACAATATTCCAAAGGCAAATAATATAAATAACAGGATCAGTACGATCTGAAAAACAAAAGAAATGATCGCACAGATCAGAGATACTTTTGCAGTTTTTGGACGTTCTTCTTTCCAAATGAGATAGAATATCAATCCTGCGATTGGGACAAGAATACTAAGAATTCCATAGCCCAAAATTCCTGTGTCATTTTGTTTCATTGGATTTTGTTCACTTTGACAATGAGGACAAATAGTCGCATTATCTTCAATTTTTATACCACAATGACTACAATACATATTCTTACATCCTTTCTATGGCATCATTGACATACGGACAGAAGTAACTTGTATCACGATCAGTAAGATAAATAAAAGAGCTTTTGTGATCTCACCTGCTAATGCACCGATACCTGCTGCCTTTGCTGTGTTTGGTTTTGATTCTCTCAAAACAAGAAACAAGATCAAGCCAATGAATGGAAAAAAGAATCCTAAGACGCCATATCCAAAACCACCAGAATCTTTCTCTTGGATTGGCTGCTGCTGTGCTCCGCAATTAGAGCATATATTTTGATCAGGGAATATTTCTTTCCCACAATTTTTACAATACATTTTTTTATCTCCTTTCTTAAAAGAAAAAGATTGAATGGAACATATAAACAAAACTAGCAGCAATCAGCTTTGCAAAAACGAATTCCATAATGACGATCACTGCGATTGTTGCCCCCAATGTTAGTGCTTTTGCTTCTTTTGGTTTTTCATCTTCCCAAGCCATTCCAAGGATGAATCCAATGAATGGTAGAAAGAATCCGAGTACATTCCATTTGAATTGTTTGTTTTTATTTTTTTCTTCAATGAACTTTCCACAGTGTGGGCAATACATAAGGATCCCTCCTATCTATTCAACTTCATCATAAACGAAAATAATGTTTTTAGAATAGATGGAGAGAATACATATATAAGAGCACTTACAATGAATCCTATGATTGCTCCGATCAGCAAAGCTTTTGCTGTTTTAGGTTTTTCGTTTTTCCATATAAAGAACAAGATAATCCCAGCCATCGGAACAAAGTATCCAAGGATTCCCCAGCCAATTCCACCATAATCTTTTTTCGTTACTTGATTCTGAGCTGTCCCACAATGAGGGCAGATCAGAAGATTTTCATCAATTTTTTCACCACAATGCATGCAATACATTTCAACACATCCCTTCTATTTTAGGGCAAAAGGATTTTTGATGTTTTCACGATCAAATTTTTCTCCAAGTGTCTCTCCAAAAGCTTTGATATCTTTTTCAACACCTTCAACGATCTTTCCATTTTTTACGATCATAAGAACTTTCTTTTCATCGTTAGAATTTCGATCATAAACACCAATCTGATCAATATAACGTTTTGTTTTGCCATTGATCACAACTTTACGGATCAACACGCCAACATCTAAGAATGTGTAAATATCGTTTTCAATTCTTTCTGCTGCATGTTGATCTTCTACCATGTTCTTCATTCTGGATGGAACTTTACGAACATCATCGGTATGCAGTGTTGTTAAACAATAATGTCCAGTTGTAAGGGATTGAATCAGATATTGTACTTCTGTTCCTCTGGCCTCAGATAGTAATAGCCAAACAGGTAACTGTCGTAAAGAAGCTTTGATCGCATCTGTATAGTTAAAGATTTCACTGTCTTCTTCTACGATCAACGCAACACAGTCTTTTCCTGGATTGATTTCTCGATAATGAATCTCAGGTGTATCTTCAATCGTAATTGCTCTTTCATAATCTGGAATCTGTCCTGTCAAATATTTTAATAGCTCTGTTTTTCCAGAACCAGTCAGGCCGATCATAACCAGATTTGCGTGGCATTTGATAAGGTTTTTTAACAGATTTAAGACTTTCTGACTACAGTATCCTGTATCTATCATTAGTTTATCGTTCATCTGCATTTTGGGCGGAGATTTTCTAAGAGAGATTGTAGTCCCTGTCTCCGTACAGCTTTCATGGATGATACTGATACGAAGTCCTTCGGAGTCAGCCTCTAATTTTGGATTATATTTATTAAAAGATGCACTTTTAACATTTGCTACATGAGCAGAAAACTGATTTACAAATTCAGGAGATAACTTTACATCAGAGCAATAACGTCCTGTTTCAATATTATCTACCCATAATTCATTTCCATTCCAGTTGATATCTGTAATCTTTTCATCTTTTACAAACGGCAACAGCTCTCCATACTGTTGATCGCTGATAATCATTTTATCCATAGTTTTTGTTCCTTTCTTTGATGTTATTTTTTTCTGTCATTTTAAATATGAGATTTTTAATAAAAAATATTTATAGGTAAAAAGAAAAAGAGCCGAAGCCCTTTCTCTCTTTTTTTAAGCAAATCTGCAATTTATGAAAATGGCATGTTTGGAAAATTAGGCATTCCATCTAATGCTCCAAAATCTGGCATTGCAGAAGGCGTTCCCTGTCCGGCAGGCATACCAGCAGGCGTGTTAAAAGTTTCCTGAGGAATCGTCTGCTGTGGCGCTGTCTGCTGTGGAGAAGGCATTCCCTGTCCAGCAGGCATACCAGCAGGTGTATTAAAAGCTGCCTGAGGTGCTGTCTGCTGAGGTGCAGGAGTTGGAGCCATATTTCCTACATTCTGGTTGTTTACTGGCTGCTGATTCTGCTGCTTAGGTGTTGCTTTCTGGACATTATCTACCATTTCTACTCTAACTTTGTGAGCAAAATGCTGCTGATTATCTCGTCCCGTATATGGGTCAATTCTGTAAGAACCTACGATAGTAACCTTATCTCCTTTCTGAACGCCAGCAAGAATATCTGCTGTTCCACCAGAAGCTTCAAGATCGATTAGATCTGATGGATAGAATCCTGTATTTGGATCTTTTTTGGCCCTTTCCCTTCTAACATTAATGGATCCTTTGACAGTATTAAATGTTCCGTTATTTCCATTCACCTGTCTGAGTTCAAAATCCTTGATTGCGAATCCGCTTAAAAATACTTTATTCATGTTGTTCTCCTTTCGTCTTTCAACTTTGTTACATTGTAAATATGAGTGTTTTGAAAAAAGATAACTGACGTTTTGTCTCAGATCATGAATCTTTTTTCAATTTTCACTACAAATATGAGAGATTTTTATTTTTTTATTTTTCACATATAAAATTTTTGTTCAACGAAAGTTAGAATATCATCAGCTGCTGCCGGACCAGATCTTTCTGTAATAGGAAGATTTCCTGAAATTTCTCCATGTTTTGGCGCAATTGGAATTAATCCTTTTTCATTTCCCATAGATAGTAAAGGAGTATCAAAAATACTGTCTCCGGCAACAACACCATAAAGTAATCCACCAGTAAACGCAAAAATACAATTTTTCTGTAGAAAATCAGGGAATACATAAAATTTACGTCCACTGATACAGCCATTGATATGATAATTTTCCAATATATCAACTACAGTTTCTAATGTGATCATGTCTTCTTTCGTCATATTCTTTGTATCATTTGTTAATAATATTTCTGGACAGCGTAGATCAAAAAATGCTAAGGTCTCCAATGTTGTATCTGGTAAAATAAAGTGTCTGTTTATTTCAAGATCTGAAATGCCTAATTTTTGTGTCAGTTCAAAATATACTTCTTCTATTTCTTTAGCCCATGAATATCCATTGTCATAAGAATAATGATGAAAGATGGAAAGCAACCTTTCGCCATAGGAAGTACATAAATTCCCTTTTTTATAAAGATTGATTCCGCCATCTGTAAAATAATATTTCACGTCTTTTATAAATGAGATTCTTTGAGTCTGTTGTAATGTTCGCATCGTGCACGGTAAAAATTTAAATTCTTCATATTGTATCAACTTTTGCAATTTGTCATATGCATTTTTATTCATGTAACTGATTACTCTTCCATCTTTATATTCAATAGGAATCAGATTTTTGCAATATTCTGGATCTGATTCCTGGATCGCTCTTTTCGAATAGATCAGAGTTCGATCCAAGTCAGAAATAAAGTAAAAATCATTGTAAGATGGTGATGCATTCATATTCTTTTGTGTCATACTTTCTAATTGGAACTCCTTTCTTCTTTGCCATCTCTAATACAAAAGAAAGATCTGGATTATTGAAATCCTTTACTAACATGATTTTAGGGATTCTTCGGATCAGCGCCCTGGAAGACTCTCCAATGCTAAGTTTTACTTTTGTTTTTTCAAGAACGCCAAAATCTTCTGATAATTTCTGATAGACACTTGGCACATATTTTTCATCCACTTTATCTGCGATCATAGATTCTTTTGGTTCATGAAATTTTTTGGAAATTTTCTGAATGAACCAATTGGTATAATCCTGGTCCTTGTATTCTTTTAAAAAAATCGCACCATGATAGGATTCTTTGTTTTTGTCTTTCAGGAAAATTGTACGACTGACTAATCCACAGATCGTAGAATTTAAACATGCATTTGGTAGACAGATATCTTTTTTTGTTGCTGCGATTTTTGATAGATGTGCCGGATCCATTAAAACGATCAAATCTGAATTTAAATGAGCAGAGCGCGACTGATTGTATTGTTCTACTGCTTTCTTTAATTCAAACGTGATAGAACCTCTTCCTGTCCATCCATCGATAAAACATAATTCTTTTTCTGGATGCTGATTTCGAATGTCATCTAAAGCATTTTCATCAATTCCTCGATCGCGGACAATGGAGATACTATAATGAGCAATGTCAGAGCCATATCGCCATAACATGTAGCGTTTCATTAATACTCCAACTGGGCTTCCAGCTCTTGCAAGAGACACAAATACCATGTCATTTCCGTATTTTTTATATAAATGATTACAGATAATGCCGACATAATCAGCGATTTGATAAGCATGGGTCAGTGTCAGTTCTTTAAAGATTTCAATGATATGATCATCAAAGGAATCTTCTTTCGAAATAACTTCTGCATAATTTCCTCCGGATCGGATATACGCTTCTTTTTCTTCTACAGATAAAGGAGTAATTTTGTTTGTCAGATCCTCCAACAGAAAGATACAATCATCCCCATAATAAGTAGAATGAATCAAGTTATGTTTTGTATTTGTCATATAATTATGCTCCTTTCTTTTTTAACAAAAAATGAATCATATTGTTTGTGAGTTTTGGTACTTCAATTTCCTCAATATTTTCAGCTTCAGATAAAAAGATAACAGCATCATGCTTTTCCATTTCTTCTATGTTGTAAATATGATAAGTGATGTTATGATTATCTTTAAATCTTTTACGCGAACGAATTACTTTCCCGTCTACATAAATAGGAGTTCTGCTTGTTGTTTTAAATGTTATCTTTTCATCAGGTCGAATCCGTGAAAGAGCTGCTGCGACTTTATATGGAAAATAAATATTTTCTCCATGCCCCAGAATTAAGATATCTCTCTTTTCAGATCCAACGAGTTTATCAATTTCACATGCAATACAATAAGCATGCATATGAATAAAATCATAATATATGTGGTGATTGATATAATGTCTTCCCGTAATCGGAGATAAAAAGAATTTTTCTTTTTCATAATAAACACAAGGATCCGGATATGAGACATGAAGATCTTCGCGATCATTGCAATAAATATAAGGATCTTCTTCTAAGATTTCCCCTTCTGCTAATGCATAAAAAGATATCTGAATACCCATTTCATTCATTTGCTTTATAAAAGAGTCCTTCTTTTCTTTTGACATCCAATTTAGAATAGATAATACTTTATAGTCTGTCACAAGAGTTTCCTGATTTAGGATTTTGATCATATTTTTTAACGAATTTCCAGTTGTAATCTCATCATCAATCAGGATAAAACAATCTTTTTCTCCTAATTTATCTACATCATATATAAAATGATCTTTTGCATGAGAATGATCTTCTGTAAATGTGATATGCTCCTCAGGATAAATTTCTCTGGTGGTAGAGATATAAGGAAACATTAATTGATCAGCAATTGCCATTCCAATTCCAGTCGCTGTTTCAGCAAAGCCAATACACATTGTATTTCGAAGAAAATCAGTGTTAATTTTTTTACTTAATTCTGTGACAATTTTCGTAAAATCTGATGGTTTGCATTCCAGATGTTTTCCAATCCATTTGGACAAAAACAGAAAATTACGTTTTGTATTTCCATCTCGTTTTCCAAGTTGAAAGATATCCTTATCATTTTGAAACATTGGATCTTTTTTTAAAATTTTGTATTTCATTTTGTTGCCTCCTCTATGCAATCTTGCAATTTTCATCTAACACGCCAAATACTTTGGAACGTGCAATAATCTTTTTAGCCCAGGCATGATGAGGCGCAGCTTCATTCATTCTATGGTTTCCTTTGGATACTCCACCTTCACGGCTTAAAACATCTTTCGCATCTCTATAATCATGATAATTCACGATATATTCCTGATTGACCACATTGATCTGAGAAGGATGAATGATCGTTTTTCCAAAAAATCCATTTTCAAGATCTAAACGCAATTCCTTTTTTAGCCCATATATTTCGGTTGAATCTGGATTATTAGAAAAGTATTCCCATACAGGTCCTGAGATTACAAAATCATATGGAAGAAATTCATTCAAAATTGTTGTTAGACAGTCAGCAACTGGATGAATGTCATAAATGGAATAACTGACACTTCTTCGAAGTCCAAAAACGGAAGAAAAATCAGTTCCACCAACGCGAATATTTAGAATTTCGTCTTTATGATCCAATAAAATTTCTTTGATCATTGACAGCTCCTGAATCCTTGTGTCTAATGACATAAGCTTTCGATCTTCTAAGATTGGCATTCCATATAAAATTTCGTGATGTTTTTCTTTTAGTCCATGCATGATGCTAAAATAATCGTTCCCATTTTCAGAATCAAATTTAGGAAAACAGAATCCTGCCAAAATATTTAAATGAGTGCGTTCTAGTCGTTTTGAAAATTTGTAAAACTGTTCTACGTTCCGAACACGGATAAAGATAAGTGGTAGGTCCTCTGCAATCTTAGGATGAGCACTCTGCTCAAAAAAAAGATCATTTAAGATTTTTAAGATGTTGTTTTCTGCTTCTGCTACTTCATCTTCCTGAATAGAATCTTCCAAACAAAGTGTGATCGCACCGATCTCACGAAAATCATTATGGATGAGTTTTTTAAAAATATTATTTTGTGTACCCGGCATATACAAATTTGCTCCGATTGCATATTTTAAGACTTCCAATGGAGAGTGTTTTGTAAAGGCAGCAGGTGTCCGATAAAACAATAATTCATCCTTATTTTTAAAGTATTTCAATTTATTTACTCCTTTCATTTTTTTTGGTTACAAAGTAAATATGAAATTTTTTAAAATAAAAATTTTTCATATATAAAAAAAAGCCCCGAAGGACCCTTTTTTTTAAACTAGAACCAACAAAAATAAAAACTAAAAAATACCGCAGCCATCTGGATCATTGATGCAAAGAATGGAGTTTTTTGTATGTAACAAAAAATCCCCAATGCAATTAGCATTGTGTTAAGGATCATCATAAAGATAAAATCATGCACATTTACATTTGTAGCCATAAAAACTGCCAATACAATCCATAATGCTATTCCGGAAATAATTGTTTCTTTCCATAATTTTTGTTCTTCTTCATTTTTGATTTCATTTCTCATATACATAGTTTTTCTCCTTTTAAAAAATGAGCAGAAATCAGATTTCTCTACTCGTCTATTTGTTACATTGCAAATATGAAAGATAAGAAAAAAGATAAAGAAAAACACCCTGAGTAAAACAGAGTGTCTTTTCAAAGTAATGATTTATTGTATCAATGAGACTTCGTGTTGGTCGGCTTTTTTGTTTGCCGCCAAAGCCCTCAAAACTGGATTCGAACCAGTATCACTTATATACATTGTATGGTAGGAACAAATACAAAGGTTAGTCTATATTTTCTTGATAGGAACTACAACATATATAAATTTAGTCCAACTATTTGAGGAAAATGCCTGTCAAATATGGCAACAGTACAACATACAATGCTGTAGAACAACGTTTATGGTTACATACATACATTTGACAGGTTATGAAATTGTTTTGATGAACTACCCCTCCCATGCGGTACATAATTCCTATGGAAGGAGTTTCCAGTAGTCGTGACAGTTACCCATCTCTGACGAAATGTTTCAAAAAAACACCTCGCTGTCCGTACCAACTGAGGCTGGCTCACGCAGCCCCTATCTCTTTTACGAGAATACTTGTATAACTTTGATATTCTGCAAGAAAGAAAAGTCCGTGATCTTTGAGAAAGTCTCTGGAAACTTCTTTCTTAAGTCTTATATTTTAAATATGATAGATTTTCTGAAAGATATTTTTCACATAAACAGTTTAAAGAGATGTTTGGCTCATGTTGAAAGATTTATTAAAGATTGCAGTGGCCTTCGCCCTACAGTCCTTGATAAGAGATCATTATTACGCGACGGAGGTAAGGAAGTCTGAGCTTTCGAGAGCGACTCTAAGCTTCTTCCCAAAGACAAAATGTCCGATATTTGCATATCCCAACGACTCTACTGCTAAGAGCACCATTGAACCACCATTCAGAATGTTAAACTTTATCAAAAATTTACATATTTTTTCTATTTTGATAATTTGTATCATTCTCGACTTGGTCTATGGATCGGCGACTTCTTTTATACACTATATTTTGTATAGCTTCACATCGAAAAGTGATTATTTGGCTTCCTGTCATATCGATCATTGCCACATGAAAGACATTGGACAGGTTATTCCTCCACCGGAGGCGTCTATTACTCACCCAAGAAGTTCCTTGCGCTATGAAATTTATCAGTCTGCACAATTCCCACACACTTGATCGTTTCTCACTCGTATCACATGATCACTCATGATCAAAAGCAAAGAAGAAAAAAGTATCCTTCGTTCTCTTTACTCTGCTTCCCATAACAATGGTAGAGAATTTCTCGATGCGATACCATTACGCCATCATGCCACGTTGAAGAAGGATGAAGTGATGATGTATCCTTCTTCAGCAAAAACAATAAAATTAACAGAGGAATTAAATACCTTCATATTAAATATGAGATATTTGAAAAAAAATCTGACACTTTTCTTTAAAAAAAGTAGATTTTTAACAGGTGTGACAGGATTCGAACCCGTATCTCATGGGTTTGAAGACCATTGCAAAGTCATTTATGCTACACACCTATGAACTGGGCTAGTTGGATTCGAACCAGCAAATACAGCAGTCAAAGTGCTGTGCCTTACCATTTGGCGATAGCCCAAAAATTTTTTTTATATCTTAAATATGAGAGATTTCACAAAAAATATTTTTCATATATAAGATTTTTGAAAAATGGAAGCTATGGGACTCGAACCCATGACCTGCTATTTATGAGATAGCTGCTCTGACCAGCTGAACTAAGCTTCCAGAAAGTCGGAGGAAGAACCCGACCCTTAATGAAAACATGTATATAGATGCAATAGAAAAACCCTTTGAAAGAGTACTTAATTACTTCTACACTATAAGTATGAGAGATTTGAAGAAAAAAAATTTTCACATATAAGATTTTGAAAAAAAACTAAATTTCTTTCAACATAATTCCATATGGTAAGCATCCCAAAATTAATTCCTGAGAAGAAACAGGGATTCGCTTTTTTTTTATTGCGCATCCATACAAATTTACAAATTCAAATGTCTCTGGAACGATTGAAAAAATATAATACGGAATTAGAAAAATCTCTTCGACTCCAACTTTGCAAAACCCAAATTGCATTAATTTTTCTTCTCTAACAGATTTCCATTGAATATAATGATCTATGACTTCTAGAAAATGATGATAAACAGAAGAAAAATTATCGAAAAAGTTTATATCTAACGAACTATCTCTCAAAAAACCAAGCATTTCATCTTTTATTTTATATGACAATTCGTGTAACAAAGAATATGATCCAAACAAAACATTATCAGCTAATATTTCATCTGAAATTTCTTTTTCAAACTGCATCAGCTCATTTTGGAATTCCCATGTTTTATGGATCAGATTATTTTTAATATATAATGGCTCTTGAGCTTTTGCATTGCAATAAGAAGCAACGCAATTCATGTATTTTACAAAATATTCGGTTAGCTTCTCTGATTTCACGATTCTCAAACTCCTTCCATATTTATAAATCTCTTTATTATAAATATGAGATTTTTCGCGAAAAAAAAAGAGAGTCAAAAGACTCTCTTCAGACTGTAGACAAACTAGGTGCTGGGATCATCCCAGCACCATTTTTTTCCTTTAAAGTTAAATTGTATCCAAAAATTTCTTAGAAATCTTCGCTTTT
>OLNL01000841.1_pt1 | contig 31784 bp, 27 predicted proteins | sample 1672181 | NCBI WGS metagenome assembly OLNL01 (sample SAMEA3136656, study PRJEB25190) | human gut metagenome | biome: human gut; feature: human-associated habitat; material: faeces | place: Austria | collected 2013
GGAGATCGGCCACATTGAGCGCGGCTACGAGAACATCGTGGAAAAGCTGCGCGGCTTGGGCGCTGAGATCAGCAAGGTGGATCGGATGCCTGCCGCACTGGAATCAGCAATGTGATCATTCAGAACCTCTCAGTCTGTTTTGCAGAAGTTCCCCCTGACAGGGAGCTTTTGTGAAGCAATGACGGAGAGGTTCGTTTCTTGAGGTTTGAAATGTCTGAATTCATCTCGTTATACTCTGGTTCCTCCGGCAACTGCAGTGTGGTGCGCACGGGGGAAAAGTACATCATCATCGATATGGGAAAGGGCGTGCGCACCACCTCGGCGGCACTCAAGGAACTGGGCCTGAACATCAGCGATTGTGCGGGCATTCTGGTCACCCATGAGCACTCTGACCACGTCAAGGGGCTGGCTACCTTCCTCAAAAAAAATCCGCTGCCGGTATACGGCGCAGACGATACGCTGGATTTTCTGGATGCAAACGGTATCGTGCCCGCCAGCTGTGAGCTGCGCACCCTGTCCGGCGGGGAAGAGGATGTGGGAGATTTCGGCGTGACGATGTTCCCCACCAGCCACGACGTGCCCTGCGTGGGCTACCGCATCCACACCCCGGACAACAAGACCATGACCATTGCCACCGACCTGGGAGTCCTGACCCCGCCGGTGCATCAGGCCCTGAGCGGCTGTGACCTGGTGGCGCTGGAAAGCAACTACGACCTCCACATGCTCCGCAGCGGGCGGTATCCCTACTACCTGCGCTCCCGCATCGAGTCCAACCGGGGCCACCTCTCCAACGATGAGTGCTCGGCAAAGCTGCTGGAACTGATCCAGGAGGGATGCAAAAAGTTTGCTCTCTGCCATCTCTCGCAGGAGAACAACACCCCGGCGCTTGCTTTGCAGACCATGTTCAACACCCTGGGTGCGGCAGGTGTCGTGCCGGAAAAGGACTGCATCGTGCAGGCCCAGCGCCGCAATGAGATCAGCCCCGCACTTACATTTTAAGAAAAAATGGCCCTCTCCATCATTGCTTTACAAAGCATGACGGAGAGGGCCATTTTTGTTGTTATGCCAGATCCGGCAGGATATCGGGCCAGAGGGCCTGCTCCTGCCGCAGGTCGGTGAAAACGCAGTCCAGATAGATCTTGTTCACAGCCGAGATGATGGTGCTGCGCAGGAGCTTGCGTGCATCATCAACATCCGGCTCCAGCTCGGAAAAGCTTTTGGTCAGGCCGAACACATAGGGCAGGTAGCTCTCCAGCTCATCGCAAAAGGTATCATACGCCTGCGCGGAGGTATAATGCGCCTGCTGCATCTTGAACAGGCTGTCGATATTTTCCATGGACAGGACATTTTTAGAAACCACGATGTAGATCAGGCAGGCCAGCTGATCCCGGGTATACTTCTTTTTGATGGGGTGGCTGATGATCCCTTTCTTAACGTAGTTGCTCACCATGGAAGCGGTGAGCTCCACCCCCTGAAATGTGCGGAAACACCCGTTGACAAACTGTACACTCTGATCCAGATAAAGCCCTACGGTGGGGAGTTCTGCATACCGGGGCAGGGCAAACCCTGCGGCGCAGGCCGCAACGCGGCGGTTTGATTCTAATTTCATGCGGACAGTATACCATGTTTTGGAAATGTGGTCAACAGGAAATTAAAAACTTTTGAAATAATTCGAGAAAACAGTTGACAGGTTTTTGAAAAACTGATATAGTGATTCAAACAACAGGAAAAACTGCGGCATCCTCTGCCGCCGGAATGGAGATAAATGCTTATGAACACCAAGATTGTTGTGGATTCCTCCGCCAGCCTGTACACCTTGCAGGGCGTGGATTTTGAATGCGTTCCCCTGAAGATCATCACCGACGATGCCGAATATCTGGACAACGGCACAATGGATGCCTTGGGCATGGCCCAGACCCTGCGTACCTATAAGGGCAAGACCTCGACTTCCTGCCCCAACGTCAGCGATTGGCTGGCCGCCTACGAGGGAGCCGACGAGGTGTATGCCATCACCATCACGGGCACTCTGTCCGGCAGCTACAATGCCGCCCAGCTGGCCGCCGAGGAATACCAGCAGGAGAATCCCGGCAAGCGGGTGTTCGTGCTGGACAGCCTTTCCACCGGCCCGGAGCAGCGCCTGCTGGCCGAGCATCTGCGGGATCTGCTGGCTGAGGGGAAGGAGTTTGACGAGATCTGTGAAGAGATGCTCCACTACCACAAGCACACCCATCTGCTCTTCTCGCTGGAGTCGCTGGCCAATCTGGCCCGCAATGGCCGCGTGAAACCTGCCGTTGCCGCTGTGGCGCGGATGCTGGGCATCCGGGTCATCGGTCAGGCAAGTGAGGCCGGAGAGCTGGATGTTCTCTGCAAGACCCGTGGCGAGCATGGTGCGCTGGAACGCATCGTGCTGGAACTCAAGGAGCACGGCTACACCAACGGCAGGCTCCATATCTCTCACTGCGGCAATCCCGCCGCCGCCGAGCGCCTGAAGCACATGGTAAAGGCTGTGTTTGACGGAGCAAAGGTGGACATCAGCGAATGCGGCGGTCTGTGCAGCTATTACGCAGAGCTGGGCGGCCTGCTGGTTGGTTATGAGGACGCGGAAGCATAAGCGGACAACCCGCGGAAAAATTCTGCCCACGATTGAATAGGCGCTCATAGCGGGGAAAGCCGTTGTGGGCGCTTTTTTGTTTGCAAAATCTTCCGCTCTGCGCTATACTAACAGCATCAAAAATCGCCGCGGGCGGCAGGGGAGGGGTACCACATGTTCAGATTGCCTATCGTCAAGTTTTTCAACCGCATCTTCAACCGTGTCACGATCACAGTGGTGCTGGTGGCTTTACAGGTGCTCTGGCTGCTCTGGGCGTTCTGGTCGTTCACGGCGGGGCGGGTCTGGCTGAACGGTGCCCTGAAGGCGCTGAGCATCCTGATCGTGCTGTATCTGGTGCGCAAGGATGAAAACAGCGCTTATAAGATCGGCTGGATCGTTCTGATCGGCCTTCTGCCCCTGCTGGGCGGCGCGCTTTATCTGGCTTTTGGCAACAAGGCCCCCGCCAAGTATCTGCGGGAGCGGATGCAGAAGGTGGAACAGGCCCATCAGACCGAGCTTGCCCAGCCCGAGGGCCAGACCGATGCGCTGGATATCTCCAGCCGGAACCTGAGCCGCTATGTGGCAAAGTTCGGGCCGTATCCGGCCTGGAGGGATACCGCTGCTCACTACTTTTCCTGCGGGGAGGAGATGTATCCCCAGCTGCTGGCAGATCTGGAAAAGGCGGAAAAATTTATCTTTCTGGAATTTTTTATCCTCCGTTCCGGCAAAATGTGGGACGGTGTGGAGCAGATCCTCCGCCGCAAGGCCGCCCAGGGCGTGGAGGTGCGGCTGATCTACGATGATTTTGGCAGCCTGCTGGGCCTGCCCAGTGATTTTGTCATCCGCATGGAGAAGGCGCATATCCGCTGCATCCCTTTCAACCCGGTGGTGCCGCTGGTCTCGCTGGTGATGAACCACCGCGACCACCGCAAGATCGTGGTGGTTGACGGCAATGTGGCCTACACCGGTGGCGTGAATCTGGCGGATGAGTATATCAATGCCGAGCAGCGCTTTGGCTACTGGAAGGATGCGGCCATCCGGCTGGAGGGTGCCGCTGTCTGGAACTTTACCGTGATGTTCCTCAATGTATGGAACGCCTTCCGTCCGCAGGAGAACGATTACACCGCCTTTGCGCCCACCCGCCTGCCCGCAGTGCAGGATGGCGTGGTGCAGCCCTATGCGGACAGCCCGCTGGATGAGGAACCGCTGGCCGAGACCGTCTATCTGGACATTCTCTCTCAGGCCCAAAGATATGTTTATATCTACACGCCCTACCTGGCCGTGGGCGAGGAGATGCTGGATGCTCTGAAAAGTGCGGCCAAGCGCGGGGTGGACGTGCGGCTCATCCTGCCCGGGATCCCGGACAAGAAGCTGGTGTTCCGGCTCAGCCGCTCCTACTATCTGCCCTTGCTCAGGGCGGGTGTGCACATTTATGAATTCACGCCCGGTTTCCTCCACGCCAAGTGCTATGTCAGTGATGACCGTGTCGCCGCGGTGGGCAGCATCAATATGGATTACCGGAGCCTGTTTCTCCACTTTGAGTGCGGAACACTGCTCTTCCATAACAGCCAGATCGCCGCACTGCGGAAGGATGTGGAGCGCACCCTGCCGCAGTGCCGGGAGATCATGCGCTCCGACTGCCGCACCAATCTGCCGGGCACAGCACTGGACAGCGTGCTGCGGCTGCTGAGCCCGTTGATGTGAACGGCTGCGCGCAGCACGCGGGGAGCTTTTCCGCGCAAGTGAAACGGGCCATTCCATCGCCCGCCCTATTGCCTGCGGGAACAGGGTCCCACCCCAGCGGACACTTGCTTTGGAAAACTCCCGTCGGCTGCGTAATTTTACGCTCTTCTGGACATACTATGGGGCAAAGGCCCAACGGGCCGTGTGGAAAGGGAGCGTATCTATGAATCAGAATCATCGGGCTCTTTGGAGCTGTGCCATGGCGGCGGCGCTGCTGCTGACCGCCTGTGGCAAAACGAACGCCGGGTCGGGCAGCTCCGGCAGCATGAGCGGAAGCAGCGGCACATCCTCCGCACAGACCCAGACAGCGGCATGGAAAACCGGTCTGGGTGTGGTGACAGAGGCCACCGATCAGGACAGGGCAGGGAAAATTGAACTGGCAGCGGCCGCTGTCCTGCTGGATGGCGAGGGGAAACTGGAGAGTGTTCTGCTGGACGAGCTGGAAGTGTCTGTTTCGGCGGACAGCACCGGCCATGTGACCCTGCCCACCGACTGGCGCACCAAGCGGCAGAAGGGGGACGATTACCCGCTGGCCGAGGTCTCTTCCTTGAAAAAGGGATGGGCGGAACAGGCGGATGCCTTTGCCAATTACCTGATCGGCATGACCCCGGAACAGGTCTCCATGCTCAAAGTGGATGAGGACGGCAAGCCCACGGATGCTGACCTGCTGAGCGGTTGCACCATTGCTGTGGATCGCTACCGGGATGCCGTGACCCGGGCCTGCGCCAATGCCAGGGCACTGGGTGCCGCCAAGGGCGACAGGGCCGCGCTGGGCATCGAAGCGGTGAACGGGACTTCGGACATCACCGCCACCGATGACAAGGATGTGAATGCGCAGGTGGATGTGAGCATCGTGGCACTGACCACCGATGCGGACCGCCGTGTGACCAGCGCCATTGCGGATATGGCTGAGCCGGCCCTGACGGTGGTGTCGGACGGCGGTGTGACAGCCCCGGACCTCGTCAAGACCAAGCTGGAGCTGGGGGAGGACTACGGGATGCGCGGCGCATCGGCGCTGGGCAAGGAGTGGTATGAGCACAGCGAGGGCTTTTGTGATGCCCTCAAGGGCAAGACCCGCACCGAGATCGCCGGGCTTTCCGGCGGCGATGCTGACCTGAAGGCTCTGTGTACCATTGACATCACCGATCTGCAAAAGGCGGCGCTGGATGCCCTGAGCTGAGGAGAAAACCCTTTTTGGTCTCGCAATCGCGCACCGGCTCTCCCGGATAGGGGGGCGGTGGCATTCCGCTGCGTTTTCAGAGAGAAACCTCTCGCCGCGTCTGGCAGCTGCCGACGTGGCGATTTTATTTTGTCAAATTGCCCGCTTTGCCGTGGTAAAGCAATAAAGATTTGAGCAAACTGCGAAAAATCAGTTTTCCCCCTTGCCAAATGGCAGAAAACGCGCTATTCTATAACCACAGTTTAGCAATTTAGCATGGTAAAGCAATAAAACGAAGCTGCTTGCCACTGAGGGAGGAACCGTATATGAAACGTCTTGTATCCGCATTCCTGGCCGGTGCCATGGCACTGAGCCTTGCCGCCTGCGGCGGTGCCGCTTCCACTTCCACTGCCGCATCTGCCTCGGCCTCTGCTTCCGGCAGTGCTGCCGCATCCCAGACCGCAGGCAGCGACCTGGATTACATCAAGGGCAAGGGCAAGCTGGTCATTGGCTACACTGTTTACGAGCCCATGAACTACACCGATGCCGATGGCAACTTCACCGGTTTTGATACCGAGCTGGCCACTGCTGTCTGCGAAAAGCTGGGCGTGGAGCCGGAGTTTGTGGAGATCAACTGGGATACCAAGGTCGTGGAGCTGGATGCCAAGAGCATCGACTGCATCTGGAACGGCATGACCCTGACCGATGACATCATGCAGAACGCCGCTACCACCAAGGCTTATGCAAAGAATGCACAGGTGGTCGTTGTGAAAGATGGCACCGATTATACCTCTACCGCTGACCTGGTGGGTAAGACCGTGGTCGCCGAGGCTGGTTCCGCCGGTGAGGCCGCCATTGAGGGGGACGAGAACCTGGCACAGGCTGATTACGTTTCCAAGAGCGTTCAGACCGACTGCCTGATGGAAGTTGCCGCAGGCACTGCCGATGCCGCTGTACTTGACCTGACCCTGGCCAACGCCATGATCGGTGAGGGCACTGACTATGCCGACCTGAAGATCGTGGACGAGCTGAACGCCGAGGAGTACGGCGTGGCTTTCCGCAAGGGCAGTGATGCTGCCGCCGCTGTGGATGAGGCCTTTGATGCACTGAAGGCCGATGGCACCATGCAGGCACTGGCCGATAAGTACGATCTGGCACTGGCTGACTGAATTTGTTGAAAAACTCCTTCCGTCATCGCTATGCGATGCAACCTCCCTCGGTGAGGGAGGCTTTTTGCTGCCGATGCGTGAAAGGCTCCCGAGCAGAGGGAACTTTCACCGGCTGTGATGGAAGGGGAATATGGATTCTGAATAAAAAAGGTGTGTTTTTGTGTCTGTGATTCTTATGCGCCTGTCCGGCGCGTTCCTGCTCAACTGTGAACTCTTTGCCCTGACACTGCTGTTTGCACTGCCGCTTGGGCTGGTGGTCTCGTTTGGCTCCATGAGCCGCTGCAAGCCGCTGGCCGGGCTGGTCAAGACCTTTGTCTGGATCATCCGCGGCACCCCGCTGATGCTGCAGATCATTGTGATCTATCTGGGCCCCGGCCTGCTGGGCATGAACAACCCCTGGCCTTCTGGCTCCGGCGGACGGATGGTGGCGGCGGTGGTGGCCTTTGCCATCAACTATGCCTGCTATTTTTCTGAGATCTACCGCGGCGGCATTGAAGCAGTGCCCAAGGGGCAGACTGAGGCCGGGCAGGTGCTTGGCATGACCAAAACACAGATCTTTTTCAAGGTGACCTTGCTTCAGGTCGTCAAGCGCATCCTGCCCCCCATGGGCAATGAGATCATCACGCTGGTCAAGGATACCTCGCTGGCAAACACCATTGCCAACAAGGAAATCATTATGATGGCCAAGGAGTACAGCGCAAAGGGCCTGATCTGGCCGCTGTTCTCCACCGCGCTCTTCTTCCTGGTGTTTGTGGGCGCACTGACCATCCTGTTCAACTGGGCTGAAAAAAAGCTCGATTATTTCCGCTGCTAAGGAGGCAGATAGATTATGGCGTTGCTCGAAGCTTCCGGTATCGGGAAAAATTTTGGCGAGACCCATGTGTTGAAGGACATCTCCCTGGATCTGGAGCAGGGTGAAGCGCTGGCGATCATCGGCTCGTCCGGTTCCGGCAAAACAACTCTGCTGCGCTGCCTGAACTTTCTGGAACGGCCTGACACGGGTGTGATCAAGGTGAACGGCGAGACCATGTGGGATGCCGCCGACCCTGCCACCCAGAAGGAAAGTGAGATCCGCAAAAAGCGGCTCCATTTTGGTCTGGTGTTCCAGAACTTCAACCTGTTCCCGCAGTACACGGCCTTACAGAACGTGATGCTGGCAGGAGAACTGCTGGCAAAGGAACGTCCGGAATATCAGGCAAACAAAAAGGCCATCCACGCGGAGCTGGAACAGCAGGCGAGAGAACTGCTGGCGCAGATGGGCCTTTCGGAGCGGGCCGGCCACTACCCGCATCAGCTCTCCGGCGGCCAGCAGCAGCGTGTGGCCATTGCCCGTGCGCTGGCGCTTCACCCGGATATCCTCTGCTTTGATGAGCCCACCAGCGCCCTTGACCCGGAGCTGACCGGCGAGGTGCTGAAGGTCCTGCGCGACCTTGCTGACCGCAAGACCACGATGATCATTGTCACCCATGAGATGCACTTTGCCCGCGATGTGGCCGACCGCATCCTGTTCATGGATGGCGGCGTAGTCGTGGAGGAGGGCCCGGCCAAACAGCTCATCGACCACCCCCGGGAGGAGCGTACCAGACAGTTCCTCGCACATTATTCAGAATGATCTGAACCGCCCCGGAATGCAGAGATGCACGCCGGGGCGGTTTTGCTGTACAGAGCAGGTTAGGATTGCATAACTGCATTGCATTTTGTGAACAGAAATCTGAAACTTTTTCACATCAGCGAAAAAACAACGCTTTGTGCAAAAATCAGTGATAATCATTTTGGATTTTATGCTATAATTGAAACACGAATCAGACCCATTCCCAATTTGAGGAGGCTTAACAAAAAATGAAGTTGAAATATGCATTCCAACGTGGTGTTGCATCAGCACTGATCGCAGGGGTTGTCCTTACGACGGGTCTGCCCGCACTGGCTGCCAGCGGCGCAGAGACTGCGGAAACCGAAAGTGTGGCAGTGGTTCAGGTGGCTTCCTCTTCGGATGAGGGGACTGCTCAGGACGAATCTGGTGTGTCGGTCGCTATGTGCATCACGGAGGATGATACGCCGCTGAGCATTCCGGATGAGGAGACCCCGCCTTCGGGCAATGCCGGAACGGGGTTCTGGAGCATTCTGTTCCAGCTGCTGAAGCATCTGGCCGGGAAGCAATGAAAAATTTGAAAAAACCTCTTGAAAATTCATCGCAACCTGATATAATACCCACATGAACAAAAACGTCCTGCCCATTGCGCGGCAGGGCGTTTTTGTCGGAAAAAATTCGTTTTATAAGGTCTGTGATGCTTTCCCAAGGAGGAACGTGCGTATGACGAAAGATATGACGCAGGGCAGCCCGCTCAAGCTGATCCTTGCCTTTGCGGTGCCGTTGATGCTGGGCAGCCTGTTCCAGCAGTTCTATAATCTGGCGGATACCATCATCGTGGGCCGCTTTGTGGGCGTGGAAGCGCTGGCGGCAGTCGGCAGTGTGGGCGGTCTGAACTATCTGGTGCTGGGCTTTGTCAATGGCATTGCCTGCGGCTTCTCCATCCCCATCTCGTGGACATTCGGTGCGAAAGACTATGTGGAGATGCGCCGCTACACCGCCAATGCCGTCTGGCTGAGTGTCTTTTTTGCCGCAGTGCTTACCGTGGTCACGGTGGCCATGACCCGTTCCATTCTGGTCTGGACCAATACCCCGGACAACATCATCGATCTGGCGGACATCTACATCCGCACCATCTTTATCGGCATCCCGTTTACGCTGCTGTATAACATGACCAGCGCCCTGATGCGCGCTCTGGGCGACAGCAAGCGGCCTCTGTATTTCCTGCTGGTGGCAAGCTTTCTGAACATCGGGCTGGATCTGCTCTGTATCATCGTCTTCAAGATGGGCGTGTTCGGTGCGGCGTTCGCCACCGTGTTCAGCCAGGCAGTAGCCGGTCTGGGCAGCCTGTGGTACATCCTCAAGCATTATAATGAGCTGCGCTGGAACAAAGAAGAAAGCCGCCTGAGCAGACAGCACTGTGTCAAGCTGTGCGGCATGGGCATCCCCATGGGGCTGCAGTGCAGCATCACGGCCATTGGTTCCGTTGTGCTGCAGGGTGCAGTCAATGGTCTGGGCAGTGACATCGTGGCAGCACAGACTGCAGGCGGCAAGGCGGCACAGTTCCTGTCCGTCCCGCTGGAGAGCATTGGCACGGCCATGACCACCTACGCCAGCCAGAACATGGGTGCCCACGACCTGAACCGTGTGAACAAGGGCGTGAACACTGCCCTGGGCATCGGCTGTGTGTACAGTGTGGCATCCTTCCTGATCCTGCGCGTGCTGGATAAGGCATTGATCGGCCTGTTCCTTGAGAGCAGCCAGACCGAGATCATGGCCAACGCCCAGAGCTTCATCTTCTGGAACAGCGTGTTCTATATCCCGCTGGCGGTCCTTATCATTTACCGCTACACCATTCAGGGTCTGGGTTATTCCAGCCTGGCCATGTTTGCCGGTGTGGCAGAGATGATCGCCCGTGCTCTGGTGGGTTTCCTGTTCGTGCCGCTGTGGGGCTATTTTGCCGCCTGCATTGCAAACCCGGTGGCATGGTTCTTTGCCTGCTTCTTCCTGATCCCGGCGTATATCGTTGTGTTCCGGAAGCTGAAACAGGAAAAAGCAAGACCGCACGCAAACTTGTAAAAATTGAGCCGCTCTTTTGCGAAACCGCAGAAGGGCGGCTCTTTTGTTGCGCTCTTCTCCGTCCAACCTCTCCGAGTAGGCGAGGCCTTGGCGTTAGCGAGGGCTGAGGGGATGTATAGAGCAGGGCCTGCCCAATTCCTTTACAAATAACACCAAAACGATTATACTATAAATAATTATGTCACAAGGGGGTGAGGAGCATGGAGCTGGAACAGATCGAGGGAACGGTGGAGGACATTATCTACGAGAACCCGGATAACGGCTACACGGTGTTTGAAATTTCCGGCGGCGGCACGGTCACCGTGGTGTGCGGGATCGTGGGCGAGCTCCATGCGGGCGAGAGCGTGGTCTGCCGCGGTAAATATGAGAACCACGCCACCTATGGCCGCCAGTTCCACGCCCAGGAGTGCGAGACCGATATGCCGAAGGATCTGGAAGCGGTATACGCCTTCCTTGCCAGCGGCTCCCTGCCTTATATCGGGGCGCGCACGGCCAATAAGATCATCGACAAATTCGGCGCGGCGGCGCTGGAGGTGATCGCCAACGACCCTGCCCAGCTCACCCTGATCCCCGGAATCTCGGCGGACAAAGCTGACCGCATCCAGCAGGAGTTCAAGCGGATGTTCGGAATGCGGGAACTGATCGCCTATCTGGCCCAGTTCGAGATCAGCCCCCGCCGCGCCATGGAGGTGTTCCGCGTCTTTGGCCCCAGTGCCATGCAGGCCATCTCCCAGAACCCTTATCTGCTCTGTGGGGAACCCCTGCAGCTGGATTTCCGCCATGCGGACAGCATTGCACAGTATTACCACATGGAAGGGGACTGCACCCAGCGGCTGGAAGCAGCGCTTCTGCGCACCCTGCGCCATAACGCGGGCAACGGCCACACCTGCCTGCCCCGTGCGCAGCTGCTGGACACGGCATCCCACTTCATCCAGCAGCCGCCCGAAAAGCTGGCCCGTGCGCTGGACCACTGCATTGAGACCGGGCAGCTTGGCGTAAAAATGCTGGAGGCGGTGCCATATATCTATCTGCCTGACCTGCTGGAAGCAGAACAGGCCATTGCCGACCGGCTGGCCCTGCTGGCAAAGCGGGAAAAGCAGACGGTGCGGGACCTTGATAAAAACATCCAGGTGCTGGAGCTGACCCAGGGCTTTGCCTATGCGCCCCTGCAGCGGGAAGCCATCCGCAAGGCCATGACCGAAAACTGTCTTGTGCTGACCGGCGGCCCCGGCACCGGTAAGACCACTACGGTCAACGCCATCCTGCAGCTGCTGGAGCATCAGGCAGACCGGGTGGCGCTTTGTGCTCCCACGGGCCGTGCGGCCAAACGGCTGAGTGAACTGACCGGCCGCAAGGCCTCTACCATCCACCGTCTGCTGGAGGTGGACTACTCCGGCGGTGTGGTCAGCTTTATCCACAATGACAAGAACCTGCTCAAATGCGATGTGGTCATTCTGGATGAGATGAGTATGGTGGATGTGAAGCTGTTTCAGGCGCTCATTGCAGCCCTGCGGTACAGCTGCCGCATTATTATGGTGGGCGATGCCGACCAGCTGCCCAGCGTGGGGCCCGGCAACATTCTGGGCGAGGTCATCCGCTCCGGGCTGGTGCCCACCGTCTGCCTGAACGAAATCTTCCGGCAGGCTAAACGCAGCCTTATTGTGGAGAACGCCCACCACATCATCAGCAGTGAGCCGCTGCAGAAGGGCGGTAAGACAGACGATTTCTTCTTTCTGGAATCGGACGGCGATGCGGCGCAGAAACTGGTGTGCGATCTTGTTACCACCCGTCTGCCCCGGAGCTATGGTTTTGACCCTGTCCGGGATATCCAGGTGCTCTGCCCCACCAAGCTGGGGCCCACCGGCACCCAGGCGCTGAATGTAGAGCTGCAGAACCTGCTCAACCCGGAGCAGAAGGGCAAACCCCAGCTCCAGAGCGCCTCCCGGGTGTTCCGGGTGGGCGATAAGGTGATGCAGGTGCGGAACAACTACGAGATCGTCTGGAACCGCATTGGCGGGGAGCAGGGCGTGGGAGCCTATAACGGTGATATCGGCATTGTGGAATCCATCAACATGCGCGACCGCTCCATGGTGGTGCGGATGGATGACCGCCGCCTGCTCTACCCGGCGGAAAACCTGAACGAGCTGGAGATCGCCTACGCCATCACGGTGCACAAGAGCCAGGGCAGCGAGTTCCCGGCGGTGGTGCTGCCGGTGGCGCAGGTGCCGCCAAGGCTCTGCTACCGCAACCTCTTCTACACCGGCGTGACCCGCGCCCGCAAATTGTGCATCGTGGCCGGGCGGCGGGATGTGGTGAACCGGATGATGTCCAATGTCCGGCAGAACCTGCGGTACAGCGGCCTGTGCGAATTGCTGAAAGAGAATCTGCCGCCGGAACAGATGGCGGCAGAATAACCTTTCAGGCGCCTTACGCCAGCTTCCCTAATAGGGGAGCCAGGCTGCTGGCTTGCCTCTCCTATTAGGAGAGGTTTGGTCTATACTTTTTTACTGGCTTATGCTACAATATAAATTGATTTGATTTCCCGCCCGAACGGGCATTTACGATAGAAAACAGGGGAGCAGAGAAAGGAACATTTCATTATGGCACAGAATGACATCGGCATCGATCTGGGCACAACGACCATTATCATTGCACAGGCAGGGCAGGGGGTCGTGCTCAACCAGCCCAGCGTGGTGGCAATGGATACCCGCAAGAACTCCGTGCTGGAGGTGGGCGACAAGGCCCTGGCCATGGTAGGCCGCACCCCCAACTATATTTCCGCCATTTTCCCGCTGAAGGACGGCGTCATCAGCGACCACACCATGACCCGGGAGCTGATCTGCCGGTTTGTGAATCAGGTGTACAGCTCCCACATGGTCAAGCCCCGGGTGGCTGTCTGCGTGCCCGCTGCCATCACCGGCATTGAGAGCGATGCCGTGGTGGAGGCCGTGATGGCCGCCGGTGCCCGTCAGGTCTACCTGATCGATGAGCCCATTGCCGCTGCACTGGGTTCCGGTATCGACATCACCCAGCCCGATGGCCGGATGATCATTGATATCGGCGGCGGCACCACCGATATCGCTGTCCTGTCTCTGGGCGGCAAGGTCAAGGCCACCAGTGTCCGTGTGGCGGGCAACCACTATGATGACGAGATCCTAAAGCATGTCCGCAACAAGTTCAGCATTGCCATCGGCCAGCGTACCGCAGAGCAGCTGAAAAAGAATGTCGCCTGCTGCCCCCAGAAGGCTGATTTTGACGAGACGATGGAGGTGAAGGGCCGCAGCCTGCTGACCGGCCTGCCCATCAAGGTGAATGTTTCCACCAGCGACCTCTACGAGCCTGTGATGATGCTGAGTGAGCAGATCGGCACTGCCGCCCATCAGGTGCTGGAAAAGACCCCGCCCGAGCTGGCAGGCGATATCTTCCGCAATGGTGTGGTGCTGACCGGCGGCGGCGCACAGCTGCACGGCCTGCCCGAATACCTGAGCCAGGAGCTCAAGGTGGATGTGACCGTCTCGCCCGATCCCGTGAACTGCGTGGCGTTGGGCACCGCCATGAGCCTGGGCCTGAACGATAAGCTGGAGACCGGCTTCCTGGATGCGACCCCCCGCATGGGCCGCCGTTAACCGGAGCCCTGGCTCGGCTCGTTAAGAAATTGGAAAAGTTGCAACAAAATTTTGTTCATACTTGTTGAATCGGGTCGGGAAATATTGTATAATATTGTCAAATCGCTTTTTGCGCGCCGGGGCCTGCTCCGGAGTGCGGAGTAAATTATTATTAGGAGGAAGACCATGAATCTGGGTTCTGATGTGGTTATCACCATTACCGGTATCGTGCTGGTGTTTGCCATCCTCGTCCTGCTGATGTTCATCATCACGCTGGAAGGCAAGATCTTCGACGGTATGGCCGCCAAGAAGAAGGCAGCCAAGGAGCCTGCTGCTCCCAAGGCTGCCGCAAAGCCCGCTGCCCCCGTACAGCAGGCTGCTCCCGCCCCTGTGGTGGAGGAAGGCATTCCCGGCGATGTGGTTGCCGCGATTATGGCAGCCATCCACGCCATGGGCAATGGCAAGTACACCCTGAAGGCCGTGCGCCGTGCTGCAAATGGCTGGAGCAAGGCTGGTGTCAACGACACCACCGCACCTTTTTAACACAGGAGGAAAAACATGACACAGTTTATCGATACTCTGGTCGGTATTTTCCAGAGTTCCGGCTTCGCACGGTTCGGTGAGCCGGGCGGCTACCTCTACGCGATTATGATCTGCGTGGGCTGCTTCCTGCTGTACCTGGCCATCGTGAAGGAATTTGAGCCCCTGATTCTGCTGCCCATGGCATTCGGCATGATCCTTGCCAACCTGCCCGGCAGCGGCATCATCCACATGCAGTACTTCGTTGGTGATGGTCTCGAGCACCCGATGTGGGTCGAGATCCTGAACAACGGCGGTCTGGCCGATATGCTTTACATGGGTGTCAAGCTGGGCATTTACCCCCCGCTGATCTTCCTGGGCATCGGCACCATGACCGACTTCGCCCCTCTGATCTCCAACCCCAAGAGCCTCCTGCTGGGCGCTGCCGCTCAGTTCGGTATTTTTGGTACTTATATGGGCGCTCGTCTGCTGGCCGCTACCGGCATTGTGGACTTCACCCAGAAGCAGTCCGCTGCAATCGCCATCATCGGTGGTGCAGACGGCCCCACCGCCATCTTCGTTACCTCCCGTCTGGCACCTGAGCTGCTGGGTAGCATTGCCGTTGCGGCGTACAGCTACATGGCTCTGGTGCCCGTGATCCAGCCGCCCATTATGAAGGCACTCACCACCAAGAAAGAGCGTACGGTCGTAATGAAGCAGCTGCGCACCGTGTCCAAGACCGAGAGGATCATCTTCCCCATCATGGTCACCATCATTGTTTCTCTGATCGTTCCCGATGCAGCCGTTCTGGTCGGTATGCTGATGCTGGGCAACCTGATGAAAGAGTCCGGCGTTGTGGATCGTATCCAGAAGACTGCCGGCAATGAGCTGATGAACATCATCACCATTTTCCTGGCTCTGTCTGTTGGCTGCACCACCTCTGCAAACACCTTCCTGAACAGCCGCACCCTGTTCATCATCGTGCTGGGTCTGATCGCCTTCTCCTTTGGTACCGCTGCAGGCGTTCTGTGCGGCAAGGTGATGTACGCCCTGACCGGCGGTCAGGTCAACCCCCTGATCGGCTCCGCTGGTGTTTCCGCTGTTCCTATGGCCGCCCGTGTTTCTCAGAAGGTCGGCCAGAGCGAGAATCCCTCCAACTTCCTGCTGATGCACGCCATGGGCCCCAACGTCGCTGGCGTTATCGGTTCCGCAGTTGCTGCCGGTATCCTGATCAACATCTTCGGCTAAGCTTTATCTGAACACTGCCGCCCCTCCTGTGCTATGCAGGAAGGGCGGTTTTTTATGTACAACCCTCTTGAATTGTGATATACTTATAAAGTAAGTGATTTTATAGAAGAACAGGTGAAACAATGGCAGCAAGTCTCCAACAGGAATTCTGCGCTCTGCGCGATACCTATATTGAAAAGCAGTTTGGCCGCCTGAACGATATGCAGCGGCAGGCGGTGTTTACCACCGACGGCCCGCTGCTCATTCTGGCCGGTGCAGGCAGCGGCAAGACCACTGTTCTGGTCAACCGCATCGCAAACCTGATTCGGTTTGGCTCGGCCCACGGTTCCAGCTGGACCCCCCGTGAGGTGACAGAGGAGGATGTCAAGGCCCTGAAAACGGCAATTATGACCGGTACCGATGCGCCCGTCTGGCTGGACGGGATGCTGCGGCAAAATGCTGTCCGCAGCTGGAACGTGATGGCCATCACCTTTACCAACAAGGCGGCAGGGGAGCTGAAAGAGCGCCTGCGCAATATGCTGGGCGGCGAAGAGGGGGACGAGGTGTTTGCCTCCACCTTCCACTCGGCCTGTGTACGCATCCTGCGCCGCTGGGCAGAATCCATCGGCTACCCCCGCAGCTTTACCATCTATGATACCGATGACTCCCAGCGCGTGATGAAGGCGGTCTATAAGGAACTGAGCATCGACGATAAGTTCTTCCCGATCAAGAGCGCCATCAACCAGATGAGCCGCTGGAAGGACCAGCTGGTCAGCCCGGAGGAGGCGCTGCGCACCCCGGCCCGGGACACCAAGGGAGCCATTGCCGCCAAAGTCTACGCCGCCTACGAGAAAAAGCTCAGGGAGGCAGGAGCCTTCGACTTCGACGACCTGATCTACCAGACCGTGCAGCTGCTGGCGGAGCACGAGGATGTGCGGGAGTTCTACCAGAACAAGTACCGCTACCTGCTGGTGGACGAGTATCAGGATACCAGCGTGGCCCAGTTCCGGCTGGTCAGCCTGCTCACCGGCCCGGAAAAGAACATCTGCGTTGTCGGTGACGATGACCAGAGCATCTACCGTTTCCGCGGTGCCACCATTGAGAACATTCTGAACTTTGAGCGCATCTTCCCCGGCACCAAGACCATCCGTCTGGAGCAGAATTACCGCTCCACCTCCAATATCCTGAATGCTGCCAACTGCGTCATCCAGCACAACACCGAGCGCAAGGGCAAGACCCTGTGGACCCGGAATGACGAGGGCGACAAGGTGCAGGTCTACACTGCAGAGAATGAGCAGGACGAAGCCATGCACATTGCGGATGTCATCGGTGAGCACCTGAAAGAGGGCGGGCATCTGGCGGACCATGCGGTGCTCTACCGCATGAATGCCCAGTCGGCCCCCATCGAAAGCTACTTTACCCGCGCGGGCATTCCCCATAAGATCGTGGGCGGCCAGCGCTTCAACGACCGCAAAGAGGTCAAGGACATCCACTCCTATATGTCCATCGTGGCGAACGCCCGGGATGATGTGCGCCTGCGCCGCATCATCAACGAGCCTGCCCGGAAGATCGGCAATACCACTGTCGATGTGATCGCTGACCTTGCCGCCCAGCAGGGGATCAGTATGCTGGAAGTCATCTCCCATGCGGATGCATACGCCAAACTCAGCCGCGCCATTATGCCGCTGCTGAAATTCTGGCAGATCTACGAAAAACTGCAGGAATCGCTGGAAACCAGGACACTGGACGAATTTGCCCAGGATGTCATTGAGGTGACCGGCTACAAGGCCATGCTGGAAGCCGATACGGCCAAGGGCCACGAGGATGCGGCAGACCGCCTGCAGAACCTGGGCCAGCTGGTCAACAACGTCAAAAACTACTGCGATCAGCACGGAGAGGAGGCCTCACTGGAAGGCTACCTGGAGGATATCGCCCTCATCAGCGACATTGACAGCTACAACGAGAGTGCCGATCAGGTGGTTCTGATGACCATCCACTCCGCTAAGGGCCTGGAATTTCCCTATGTGTTCCTCATTGGCATGGAGGAGGGGGTGTTCCCCAGCGAGATGAGCAAATACTCCGAGGCAGATCTGGAGGAAGAGCGCCGTTTGGCCTATGTCGGCATCACCCGCGCCAAGAAGGAGCTGTATATCTCCAACAGTGTCTCCCGGATGCTCTACGGCCGCACCCAGCGCAACGAGCCCAGCCGCTTCCTGCGCGAGATCGAGCCTGAGTATATAGAAGAGACCCGCAGCCCGGCGCTGGAGCGCCGTTCTTCCATGGGCTGGGGTTCCAGTTACAGTGATACTGTCCCCGGTGGGGCCTCGGGCTACTCCGGCGCGTCCGGCTGGGGCCGCAATTCCAGCAGCTTCGGCGGCCGCACCGGCGGCAGCTACCTCAACCGTGAATACAATGCCTCTGAGCGCGGCGGCTTCGGCTCCGGCTATGCAGGCCGTGGCAGCAGTGTATCCAGGTTTGGCAGCGGAAGCAGCGCCCCGCGCACGTCTGGCTCCTCCGGTTTTGGTGTGGGCTATGGCCGCCCCGCGGCCCCCAAGGCTGCGTCCAAACCCGTGAGCTTTCCGGGGAGCCCGGCAGCTTCCCGCCCGGCATCCACCGGCCCAAAGCATTACGAGGTGGGCGACATTGTGGAGCACAAGGTTTTTGGCCGGGGCAAGGTGCTGGCGGTCAAGGCCGCTGCCGGAGACCAGATCGTGGAGATCAACTTTGAAAAGGTCGGCGTGAAGAAAACCATGGCAAATTTTGCGCCGCTGACGAAAATCACGGAGGAATGAGAAAACTATGATGACCGTTCGATTGATCGCACATACCCCGGAACCGGAAAAGGTGGTGGCGGCAGCGGCCAAGCTCTGCTACTCCGATGCCCATATCACCGACCTGCTGGACGGCCTGACTGAGGAGAAAACGGCCAAGTTCCTGACCATGCTCAGCGACTTGGGCCATGCCAGCCCCATTGAACATGCCAGCTTTACCTTTGGCATTGAGGGTGTGAGCCGCACCCTGCTGGCCCAGATCACCCGGCACCGCATCGCATCCTTCAGTGTCCAGAGCCAGCGGTATGTCCGGCTGGACGACTTCCACTATGTCATCCCGCCGGAGATCGAGGCCATCCCTGAGGCAAAGGCAGCCTTTCTTGAGAGCATGGATGAGGATGCGAAGCGCTACCTGGACCTTGCAAAAAAGCTGGAGGACGGCCACACTGCCCGCCTGATGGCGGAGGGGATGTCCGAAAAGCAGGCCCGCGCCAAGGCCTCCAAACAGGCCAACGAGGATGCCCGTTTTGTGCTGCCCAACGCCTGCGAGACGAAGATGGTCGTGACCATGAACGCCCGCAGCCTGCAGAATTTCTTCCATCTGCGCTGCTGCTCCCGCGCTCAGTGGGAGATCCGTCAGCTGGCTGAGGAGATGTTCCGGCTGGTCTACCCGGTGGCACCCCATATCTTTGCCAAGGCCGGCCCGGCCTGTGTCAGCGGCCCCTGCCCCGAGGGCAAGATGTGCTGCGGCAGAACTGCCGAAGTCCGCGCAAAGTATGAGGCCATCAAGCAGGAGGCTGGTGTATGAGCAAAGGCAAGCTGATTGTTCTGGAAGGGCTGGACGGCAGCGGCAAGGGCACGCAGGCTAAGCTGCTGGCAAAGCACCTGACGGTGACGGATCATCTGGTAAGAGAAATCACCTTCCCGGATTATGACAGTGATTCCAGTGCGCTGGTCAAGATGTATCTGGCCGGGCAGTTTGGCGACAAGCCTGATGATGTCAACGCCTACGCGGCATCCAGCTTTTATGCGGTGGACCGCTATGCGGGGTATAAGTCGGATTGGGGCAGGTTCTACGAGGAAGGTGGCATCCTGATCGCTGACCGCTACACGACTTCCAACGCCGTACATCAGTGCTCGAAGCTTCCGCCGGAGCAGTGGGACACATTCCTGCAGTGGCTTTTTGACTATGAATACCACCTGCTGGGCCTGCCTGCACCGGATAAGGTGATCTATCTGCAGGTTGACCCGGCGGTGAGCCAGCGGCTGATGACTGCCCGTTACCATGGCGACGAGACCAGGAAGGATGTCCATGAAAAGGACACCGAATATCTGGCCCGCAGCCGCCGGGCGGCAGAATACTGTGCCGCACACCTCAGCTGGGATACCGTCCACTGCACGGCAGGGGAGAAGATGCGGAGCATTGAGGATATTCAGGAAGAGGTCAGAACTCTTGCTCTCGCTGTTATTTGAAACAAAAGGAGGCATCCTATATCATGTACCGTTTGATGCAGCCGTCCGATTGGGCGGAAGTGCTGGCCCTGTGGCAGGCCCAGCGCGGCGACACGGAGGAGTTTGTCCGTGGCGCTGTGGAGCGCTTTGCCGGGGTGCAGAATGTCTACGTCGCGGAGGAAAACGACCACATTGAGGCTGTGGCACTGGCTGTGCCGGTGACCCTGCAGGGCCGCCCGGGCAGCTATCTGTTCGGTCTGTGCGGGCAGGGCAGCCTGCTCCTTGCGGGCCTGGTGGATACCCTGTGCGCCCAGCAGAAACTGCGGGGCGCAGGCTTTGTGGTGGCAGTGCCCGCCAGCCCGGAACAATCAACGCTGCTGCAGGATAAAGGCTTCCAGAAAGCCTTTGCCCTGCGCTGCCTGCCCCGGGAGGTGGAGCGCAACCTGTGGAGCCAGGCGGAATTCGATTCCGTGACGGCAAAAAAACTCTGCGAGCTGCGGGCAAAATACTGGCCCGACACCGTTCAGCTGCCGCCGGAGCAGATGGGGGAAGTTCTGCGGGACCTGTATTCCCGTGGCGCGACCATCGTATCCAGTGAGCAGGGCTACGGCATCTATTTCCGCAGGGAGGATACCCTTTACTTTGTGGAGATGATGGCGGAAAATGACCGTGCTGCCGAGGTGCTGATGGAAGCCGCCCGGGAGAAAGAGGTCATTGTGGAAAAGGCCGTCATCACGGTGGGAGCTGCCCAGAATCTATTCTTGGGAGAGGGAACCCGGCAGGAGTATGGCCTCATCCGCTTTGAAGGAGAACCTTTTGATGTTTCGGAGAGCTACATGCGCCTGATGATGGATTGAAAGGAACGTGGATATGGCAGAGAAACACCAGAAAAAGAAAAAAGGCAGTGCGCTGAAGATCCTGTTGGCCGTACTGTTGCTGCTGGTACTGACAGTCGGTGCAGTAGGTGTGTTTGCGTATAACGAGATCAACGGCAATGGAGGAAAGCCCGGTGCAGAGGTGACCGTCAGCATCCCCCAGGGCAGCGGCGTTGCTGCCATCGCAAAGGAGCTGAAGGAGGCTGGAGTGATCCGTTCGGCCTATCTGTTCCGCTGGTATGTGGGGCACAAGGGTGCCGCCGGAAAACTGCAGTACGGTGATTTTACGCTGCAAACAGGCGGATATTCCTACGATGGCCTGATTGCAGAGCTGTCTGCGTATGCCAAGGCGGATTCGGTGCGGCTGACCTTCCCGGAGGGAACCACTGCCATTGCCATTGCCCGGAAAATGGAGGAAGCCGGTCTGTGTACTGCCGAGGAGTTTCTAGAAGAAGCCAACACCGGAGATTTCAGCGAGTACACCTTCTGGCAGTATGTCCCGGACGATGCCCCCGACCGCTTTATGAAGTGTGAGGGCTACCTCTTTCCGGACACCTATGAGTTTTTGACGGACGATACCGTGCATCATTATGTTGCAACGTTCTATGCACACTTCGATAAGCAGTTTACGGACGAGATGTACAGGGAACTGGAAAAGCAGGAGCTGACCCTGCCCGAGGTCATCACACTGGCCTCTTTTGTGCAGGAGGAAGCGGGCAACGATCAGGATTCCAATGTGGCGCAGGTGTTCCGCAACCGTCTGGCCGAGGGTTCGCCCTACCCCAAGCTCCAGAGCAACACCTCCAGCTATGTCCAGAGCGATGAGGACAACAACTACCTCTGGAACTGGGTGGCTCCGTATTATGGCGGCTGGGAGGATATCCCCGAGAACATCCGGAATGCCTACGATACCTACACCTGCACTGGCCTGCCCGCCGGGCCCATCTCGAACCCGGGCCTTGCCGCGATCCAGGCTGCTCTGGCACCTCAGTGCGATGAGGAAGTCAGGGACTGCTATTTCTTTGTTACGGACCTTTCCGGTCACTACTATTACGCCAAGACCTATGCTGAACATCAGGCCAACTGCCGGAAAGCGGCTGAAGTCAATCAGAGTTTGAAGAAGTAAGTCTCTCTCAGTCGGCTTCGCTGAAAGCTCTCCCAAGGGGAGTGCCAACTGCGGCTCCGGAGTCAAGTTTGCAGAAACCGATCCGGTGAGGCGGTATCGCGTCAGCGATGACAGAGAGGGTGTTAAAAAGAGAGGACGATTTTATGTTACAGATCCCGGAACTGCTGGCCCCGGCAGGCGACTTGGAGCGCCTGCGTTATGCCATCAACTATGGAGCAGACGCTGTTTATTGCAGCCTGCCGGAGTTCGGTATGCGGTCGGCTCCTGCCAATTTTACGCCGGAGCAGCTGGCCGAGGGTGTGATCTACGCCCATGCCCGCGGCCGCAAGGTCTATCTGACCATGAACACGTTGCCCACCAATGAGGAAGCTGACCGCCTGCCCGAAGCCATCAAGGCTGCTGCTGCCGCCGGTGTGGATGCCTTTATCGTGGCTGATCTGGGTGTGCTGGAAGCCTGTAAGCAGTTCGCCCCGGAGATCGATGTCCACATGTCCACCCAGACCGGCATCACCAACTGGGCCGCTGCGCGTGCCGCTTACAACATGGGTGCAAAGCGTGTGGTGCTTGCTCGTGAGATGAGCCTGCAGGATATCGCCACCCTGCGCGATAAGACCCCGCCGGAGCTGGAGATCGAGGCGTTTGTCCACGGAGCCATGTGCATGAGCATTTCGGGCCGGTGCCTGCTCTCCAATTACATGGCAGGCCGGGATGCCAACCGGGGCCAGTGCGCCCAGCCCTGCCGCTGGAAGTATTACCTCAGCGAGGAGACCCGCCCGGGCCAGCTGTATGAGATCGGCGAAAATGAGAACGGCAGCTATATCCTCAATGCAAACGATCTGTGTACCGCTCCCTTCATCGACCTCATCTGCAAGGCAGGTGTGGACAGCCTGAAGATCGAGGGCCGCGCCAAGACGTTCTACTATGTCGCCAGCGTCACCGCCGCCTACCGCAAGGCTCTGGATCAGTATCTGGCCGACCCTCTCAACGATAACTTTGAGCTGAGCGATGACGTTCTGGCCGAACTGACCCGTACCAGCCACCGGCACTACTCCCCGGGCTTCTACTTTGGCCGCAAGCAGGCCCGTCAGGCAACCGACAGCGCTACTTATATCCGTGAGTGGGAGTTTGTGGGCACTGTGGAAAGCTGGGAGAATGGTGTTGCCTCCTGCCAGCAGCGCGGCAAATGGAGCCTTGGGGATACTTTGGAGGTGCTCTGCCCGGATGGCCGCAGCATCCCGCTGCACCCGGAGTGGATCAAAAACGAGGCAGGGGAGAGCGTGGAATCCACCCCCCACGCCATGGAAAAGTACACCATCCCCACCCCGGAGCTGCCCCCCATGAGTCTGCTTCGCCGGAAGGTAGAAACTCTTGACAAATGATTCCAGAAGCAGTAAAATAATAAAGTCAAAATGAACGATGTCCTTTGGCTCTAGTGGTCAGAGGACAGTTGAGGGCTCGTAGCTCAGTTGGGATGAGCGTTCGGTTCGCATCCGAAAGGTCGAGGGTTCGACTCCCTTCGAGTCCATACAGCAGAAAACCGCTCTGTCGTAGCTATACGGCAGGGCGGTTTTCTTGTTCGCAGTTTTATGAGACGGTGAAGATTATTCTGGCTGATCTGGAGCCGGTTCAAAGGTGGAAAATTACTGCTCTTCAAACCTTGAAAGTGCTAGAAATCAAGGTTTCATGCGGGTTAATGCCGTGATACATTCGCAATGGCTTGAGGGTTGCGTTTGTTACATCGTTTTGGTATAACAACTCACAACCTCGCAATGTGTCGTCGCTAGAATCGGAACACATGGATTCAGCCTCGTTAGAAGCATGGGAACACAAAACAGCAGGGGAGTGGTTCTCCTTGCTATTCTTGCGAAGCGGCTTGAAATTCTTTGCCGTCCACGCTGTTCTTGAACCCGGTCTTGTAGACAAAGACAATCATGTAGGGGTCTTTGTTCCCATCACTATCATAACCGCCCACGATTACTTTTTCAACTATACTTTCAAAAATATGTCGGTCAAAGGTGTCCAGAACCTCATTCTGTTCAAGTGTCTGTCGGAACATGGCGACACGCTTGCGCATGGTAGTTTCGGTTTCGGCTGCATCTTGCAGGCTTTCACACTCTTTCTGCAACTGCTCAATCTGGCTGGACAGGTCTAAATACTTTCGGTCGTAGGTCTCCTTGTCAATGGTATCTTCAAGACGCATATCAACCAGCTTGTTTTTCTTGACTTCCAGAGCGTGAATGTCCTTTTCAGCTTTTGCAAGACGCTTGCCCGCGTTGCTTTCGGAAAGGGCTTCTTCCGTCCGTTTCATAAACTCGTCCAGAACATCCTTGTTGTTCTGGCACAAGAGGCGATAGGATTCTACAAAAGCCCGTTCAATCGTTCTTTCGTCAACACCCTTGCTCTCCGGGCAGAACTTTTTTCCTTTTTTGGTGGAAACAACACATTGCCAGATAGCTTTATTATACTGTGAACTGCTATGCCAACTCCTCCTTGTCAGGGTGCCACCACAGAAACCACATTCTATCATGCAGCTAAAAGCGTATTTCCGGCTGAACTTTTCACGTTTGCCGTCCACGTTAAGGCTGCGGGGCTTTGCACGCCGCCGCAAAATTTCCTGTGCGGCTTCAAAGACTTCTTCCGAAATAATGGGCTCGTGGTGCTCACGAATATAAAATTGATCTTCCTCGCCGAAGTTGTACAGACGCCGTTTTGAAATAGGGTCAACGGTAAATGTCTTTCCTAACAAAATGTCGCCTTTGTATTTTTCGTTTTTGATAATGCCGATTACGGTACTGTCTGCCCATTTAGGACTGCCGCGTTTGGTTTTATAGCCTAAGTTTTCAAGTTCTTTGGCAATAACCGAACCACCGGCACCCTCCGTGTATCGCTGAAAAATGTAACGGACAACAGCCGCTTCTTCTTCGTTGACGGTGAGGGTTTTGTCCTCTGGATTGTAGTCATAGCCTAAACAGCCCTGAAACCCGACCAGCTCACCGCGCTGCATCTTCATCTTCAAGCCCTTTTTGACATTTGCAGAAATATTTTCGACTTCCTGCTGTGCAACAGAGCTTAAAATTACAAGGAGCAGTTCACCGTCCATAGTAAGGGTGTTGATGTTTTCTTCCTCAAAAAACACAGCCACGCCTTTATCTTTGAGCATCCGAACATATTTTAGAGTGTCAAGCGTATTTCGGGCAAAACGCGAAATGGATTTGGTAATCACCATATCCACGTCACCGTTCATACAGTCGTTGATTAAACGCTGGAAATCCTCGCGCTTTTTTACCTGCGTACCCGTGATAGCTTCATCAGCATAGATGCCGGCCAAAGACCATTCCGGCTTACTTTTTATAAGTTCGGTATAGTATTTGACCTGCGATTTGTAGCTGTTCAGCTGATCTTCGGTATCAGTGCTGACACGACAATAGGCAGCTACGCGTAGCCTTTTTTCAAAGTTTGTACGCGCTCGTGGCGAGAGTGTGTTGTGCGCTTTAATGACTTCAACATCTTTCATGCTTGACCTCCTTATTGAATGTGTTCCTTTCATTGCGTTAATCATAACGCCAATGCGACACAAAATCAAGAGGATAGTTCGGAAACCACACGATAATCTTTCATTAAGCGCTGTTTGATAAGGGAATACTCTCTATCGGTTATGAGCTTTCTTTCCAACAGCTGCTTCAAAAAAGCAAGCTGAATGCTATAACGTATCAAATTTTGTTCTTTCAAAAATATCCCCCTTTCACAAAATAAAAAATGAGCCAACGGACGGCTGCTGGCAGCAGCCCACGGGAATCTCACCCCTGCATTCCTCATGCAGCCCTACTCATTGCCTGCGACGCTCTGAACGCTCGGACTTTGACGGTAAGGGAGTATCAGCCTGCCTGTATGTCATGGCCCGCAAGCAGCCGCGCTTGCATTGCGGCGGGGTGGTGATCGCTCCACTTTTCAAAGAAAAGCATCGTGGCGCACCCGCCGTCCGGCTCGATACAGACAGCAACGTATCCGTTTGCCCTATGATGCACCGCCATTGTCCTGCGGGCTTTCTTTGTCAAAGAACTAGAAAAGGCATCGTATGGAAAGGGGAACAGCACACGATGCCTACGTTGAATCAGGTCAAGTCAAAATCAAGGATAGCAATTATCAGTTTTGCTTCCAGACGATTGCGCAGTTCTTCATCAACTTGCAGACGAGGATAGCCGTCAGAGCCATAGCTCGTCCGAGTTGACAGTGCGGCAATGTAGCTGGAATAATGCTGGACTACCCGGCTCACTGCTTCGGCGTCTCCTGCAACAGCGGCAGCGATTATCGGGTAAGGAAGCAGCGATGCCCGTGTGTGCGCAGATTTAGTCATCCGCTTCACCTCCCATCAGCTTTTTCAGCAGCCGATAGGCTTTATACCTGCGAGTATTGACCGTTCTTCTGGCCATGCCCATGCACTTTGCTATCTGTTCGTCTGTCATCCATAGAAACCAGTGCATCATAAAAATTTCCCGGTCTTTTGGTGACAGCCGTAGAAGTGCTGTGGCCAATCGGTCGTTCTCGATTAGCACAACAGCATTTCCCACGGGAAAAGCCGTATACTCCCATGAGTAACGATCGTAAACTGCAAGCTGGGCCACATCTGCCTCGGACAGTTCTTCCAAAGATGCAAAACGTTTTTGATGACGGCTGATCTGCCGATAGCCGTTACATGCCTCGCATTTCAACACCTTTTTGCAGTAGCTGTCAAAGGCGTGCTGCTTGTGTTCGTAGTAGCGGTTTGGTTTCAAGTTTTCACCTCCCCTCGTGCTGGGAGGCAGCTCTTTTCTTCCCCTTTCGCTCACTACTCGTTCACCAACGGGTTCATTTGGCTGATTTTTAAGATTGATATGAAAATTTTTCCTGCCGTTCATAGAATTGTTCCTTTCGTTCTGTTCGGGTTTATAGGCCGGAGCAAAACGAGGCGGAGAACGGCATCCGATACCCAATCGTAGGTTGTCAAAATGCGGGGCTTTATCGGATGTGAATTGAAGTATATAAAAAGCGAGCCACAACTCACTTCTATGAGTATGGCTCGCCCCTACGTTATTTGAATATTTTTTTAATTGGTGTTAGGGCTTTTCGAGTGGGCGGTAAGCCCCATTTTATTTTGCGCTCCTTTATTTTGATACTCTTATCCATATAGCTCTTTGCTTCAAATTATGAGCTATAACTCACACAATATGAGTTGTATGGTTATTTATATGAGCGATAGCACACCCTACAATGAGGTAGAGGTGATGTATAGTGAACAATCCTCTTGACTTGTTTGCATGGAAAGTGCGGTCAGAACGTAAGCGGCAGCATTTGACACAGAGAAAATTGGCTGAACGGCTCAATATGAACGCCCGTACAATCATAGATTTGGAAACCTGCCAGAGTAACCCCAAATTTGAAACGGTGGCTCTTGTCGCCAAAGAATTAAATATCAGCGTGGATGCTGCCATTTTTCCAGACATGGTAAATCAGACGGTTTCAAAAACAGTTGTAGACTTCTTTGCCGGGAAAAGTGAGGCGGAAATTGAAAAATATATTGCGCTTTGCAAACAGGCGGAAGCATTTCAAAAAGACGAATAACGCGGTCGGATATATCAATCCCGGCCGCGTTATTTTTTACCTATTTGTTTCTATGAGGACGGATTATGATATACGCACAATGGAACCTCCGCATCGCATACGCTGAATTTTGTTAAGCAAGGCTCCATCCAGCCGCATTCTTTCGGATGTTGACAAACTCCTGATAAATGCCGGGCTGCTTCAAAAGTTCTTCGTGCGTGCCCTGCTGTGCAATCTGGCCGTTGTCAATGACCAAAATCTGATCGGCATTCTGGATGGTATTCAAACGGTGGGCGATTACGAGAAGTGTCTTTCCCTTTACCAGCTCCGAGATGGCCTCCTGAATATAGCTTTCGTTATCAGTATCTACGCTTGCGGTAGCTTCATCCAAAATGATGATAGGGGCATCTTTCAAGATGCAGCGTGCAATCGAGATGCGCTGCTTTTCACCGCCGGAGAGTGTAGCACCGCCTTCACCAACTACGGTCTGGAATCCATCAGGCAACGCCATGATGAAATCATAGCAGCGGGCCTTCTTAGCAGCTGCATAGACTTCTTCCTCTGTGGCGTCCGGTTTGCCTATGCTGATATTGTTGTAAATGGTATCTTGGAATAAGTACACTCGCTGGAATACCATGCTGATTTGCTCCATCAACTCTGCCAAAGGCACGTTCCGAATGTCCATACCTCTTATTATTATGCTGCCAGATTTTACATCCCAAAGCCGAGCCAGCAAATTGGCAATAGTAGACTTGCCGCTGCCAGAAGGTCCGACTAAAGCAGTCATGGAATCTTTCTTCATGGCAAAGCTGATATGATGCAGAACTTCTTTGTCCTGATAAGCAAATACAACATCGTTAAACTGAACTTCTGGCTGTCCAGGCTGTGCCTGTGCAGGAAGATGCTGCTTGCCCGTGTCGGGAAGTTCAGGCTCATTCAGGACTGCTTCAATGCGGTCAAGAGCTGCATTCATAACGGTAAGGCGAGATGCTTCCCCATAAAGAGCTTTCAGCGGTCCAAAGAGGTCAAACACAAACAGCAGAACACCAAGCACATAGGCCAGCGGAAGTGCGCCGCGCTGTTCCAATACAATCGACAAGCCGAAAATCGCCGCAATACCAATGCCGTAAAGGATATTCAGACTCATTGTCCATGGTGTCATTTTCTGCTCAAAAACAAGGGAGGTGTTTCTGGAACGCTGGAAATTGCCAGTCAGTTCTTCTGATTTTTCGCCCAGCAGGTTGTAGCTCTTGATGACGCCAATGCCCTCCACAAAGGATAGCACCGCATCGGTCAGCCGTTCGCTCTGCTCCTGCCGCTCTGCGGCTTCCCGCAGGGAAACCTTGTTCATTCCTTTTGACACCAGCCATGCCAGAACCGTGACGGCGGCAGCAATCAAACCAAGCTGTACGTTCAAATAAAACATGAATACCAGCAGAATCAAGGAGGACAGCAGATAGCTCATCATGTTGCCCAGCGTACTCATAGCGACTTCTTCAATGAATACCATATCCGTGCTAAGAACAGAGCTGATTTTGCCAATGTTGCCGGAAGTAAAATAGCCCATCGGAAGTTTCCGCAGATGGCTACCCAGTTCCATGCGTTTATCCGCAAACATCAAATATCCTGCGGCACTTTGCAGGCTGTCGCTGAGGTAATGAACAAGCATTTGCACCAACACTGCTGCGGCAAGTCCAAGGCCGATATAAAGGCAAGTCTGGCTGGTCAGTGTGTCAGCTGCAAAGCGGCTTAAAACTACAAAGGCAAGAACGATTGGCATTTTTGACAAAATGGATTCCAAAAACGCACAAACGAATGCACCTTGAATACGGCCTTTATAACGGCCGGAGAGTTTCAAAATTCTTGAAAACATCGCAAACATTTAGGCTCCCTCCTTTGCAGTGTGTACTTTCCATTCGGCACTGTCCTGTGCGGCTTTCCACAATTTCTGATATTCAGGGCAGGAGCGAATCAAATCCTGATGCTTACCCGCTGCTACCAATTTTCCGTGGTCTATGACACAAATTTGATCGGCATTCATAATGGCGGGCAGTTTGTGAGCAATCACCACGAGGGTCTTGCCTTTTACAAGTTCTGCAATGGCTGCTTCCATCTTTTCTTCATTTTCGGGGTCAGCATAGGCTGTTGCTTCATCAAGAACTACAATAGGGGCATCCTTTAAGATTGCTCGCGCCAGAGAAATACGCTGACGCTGACCGCCGGAGAGCATTTTTCCGGCATCGCCTGCCATGGAGTGAATGCCCTGCGGAAGTTTTTCAATGAACTCCATGCACTGAGCTTTCTTTGCGGCCTCTATTACTTCTTCATCCGTTGCAGTCAACCGACCGAGCCGGATGTTTTCCAGCAGAGAAGTATTAAACAAATACTGATCCTGCGCCACATAGGAGATACGACTGTTCAATGCTTCAAGGCTCATATCGCAAAGTTTCTGTCCGCCGATGGAAATGCTGCCCTTTTGCGGGTCATAATAGTGAATCAGCAGTTTTGCCAAGGTACTCTTGCCGGAGCCAGATTCACCGACAAGAGCAGTTTTTTGTCCAGCCTTTGCCGTAAAGGAAATATCATGGAGAACTTCATCCTCAACCACCGCGGGCTTTCCGTCCGGGCCGGGCTGTGTTGTCTGGTAAGCGAAAGAAACATGGTCGTAAGTAACGGTGTCATCTATTCCATGGAATCTATCATTCGTCTGCTGAAGTTCCGGCGCATCCAACACCTGCTCCAATGCGGAGATTTTATAGTTGAGCTGGGGCATGGTTGGCAGAAAGCCAAGAGATTTCAGCAGCGGCATACCGATACTCAAAGAAAGACACAGCACCAAAATCAAATTGGGCAGAGCCGACCAGCCGCAGAGGACAAACCATGCACCCACAGGCAGGGTCAGGATGATGGTACAAGGAAGCAGGCTGCTGTAAATCGCCATCCACGGCCATGCCGCCCTATACCATGCCAGTGTATAGTTCCGATAATCTGATATATCTTTGCGGAACCGTTCGTAAGAATCTGCGTCTTTATTGAAAACCTTGACGACTTCCATACCGTTGATGTACTCAATAATGGTATTGTTCATCTTTTGCCCGGCCATATAGTAAGGTCCCATTTTCTTCATACCAACGGAATACATCGTCATCATGGCAACTAAGCTAAGCGGAATGGATGCCAAAGATAACAGTGCCAGCTTCCAGTCTACAAAGAACATTGCCACATAAACTGCAATGGGAACCATCAGGTTGGCGATGCCCTCCGGCATAGAGTGTGCCAGCAGAACTTCCAGACTGTCTACATCGTCCACGAACAGCTTTTTCACGGTGCCAGTGCCTTTGTCCTGAATAACACCCAGCGGCAGTTTTTCAAACCGTTTTTGCAGAGCCGTCCGCAGGCGGAGCAGCGTGTCATAAGCTGCTTTATGAGAGAGATTCAGGCCCCAGCCATAGAAAAGAGCTTGCAGCACCAGACATACCAAGACCAGTATGACATGCTGGATGATAAAGGAAGCAGTGATTGCCTCCCCCATGACCAGCGGTGCAATTACCTGATATGCCAGCACAAAGGGAAAAACACCCAGCAGAACACTGACCAGCACGATGGCTGTTGCAGCATAGAGGCCTTTTTTATGAGGTCCGGCATATTCAAATACTTTTTGGAACATAAGTCCAACCTCCTATCATGTGAAATATTTTTCAGAAAGAGATTTCAAAACCGTTGGCGATAACTGCTGATTTTGAATTGTTCCATCATCATCCAGCTGCACAACCTCTGTGCAGGTACGGACAATAAATTCAAAATCATGAGAAACCACGAACACGATTACCCCGGAATCGGAAAGTTGTTCAATCAGCTTGCTGACACGCACCATAGAATCATAATCCAAGCCGCTGGTGGGCTCGTCGAAGTAGATTACGGGGCTGTCCTTTACGATTGTCACTCCAATGGTAACCCGTTGTTTTTGACCGCCTGAAAGCGATGCTGGGTGTCTTTCCCGATAGTCCGACAGTTCCAATGCGTTCAATACTGCATCTATTTTTTCTTTGCAATCTTCCTGCATTCCAAGGGAAAGTTCTTCTTCCACGCTGCTGGCAAAGAGTTGATAGTCTGTATCCTGCATAACAAGATAGGAAAGTGACCGCCGCTGCCGGGGTGTGAGCTTTTTTCCATCAAGACGAACTTCTCCATGCCGCTGTTTCAACAGGCCAGTCAGAATAGACAGGAGCGTTGTTTTTCCGGCACCATTATGGCCTAAAATGCCTATCACGTCCCCCGAATGAGCTTCAAAGCTGACATTTTGG
>OLNL01000860.1_pt1 | contig 31494 bp, 22 predicted proteins | sample 1672181 | NCBI WGS metagenome assembly OLNL01 (sample SAMEA3136656, study PRJEB25190) | human gut metagenome | biome: human gut; feature: human-associated habitat; material: faeces | place: Austria | collected 2013
GTTAAGCACGCCGCCAGCGTTCATCCTGAGCCAGAATCGAACCCTCCACAAAAAACTTCATGAAAAGCATCCGAATAGATGACTCTCAAAACAAAAATTGACGAGCACGTCCTTAAGGAAGGACGCCCTCAAAAAACCTCACCCCTCATCAAACCCTCCCGGGTACCCAACCACCACGACAGGCAATCAGGCGAGGAATGAACTGGCAATCATTGACTATAAAGAAGTAGTACAAACACGCTCTTGAGTTCTCAAACCACCACCACACCAGCCAGACGGGAAACCAACCAGAGGAAGGAACCCGCCGCGCTGAGCGGCAACAGGTGAATAACTTACACGCATGTCCGGATTCACGCAAATCAAGGCGCACAAAAACCCCAGGAATCGGCATAACAGCGCGGTTCCCTCGGCGTGTCGCACAGAGCCCACTTTGCTCTGATGAGGCTAGGTTAACCCCTCAAATGTTTCTGAAAAGCATCAAATCCACTATTCGGCTGGCGTGTCGCGAGAGTTTTCAGCTTGTCGGCCCTGCGTTCATCTCTCGGCAACCACACTGCCGGCGCACAATCGGCGCATGACAGCGCTCCGTCATCGGATTTCGTTCATGAATCGCGGGTATACCTGTAGTTATGACCAAGAAGATTGCTGTATTAACCGGGGCGGGCATTTCCACGTCCGCCGGCATCCCTGATTTCCGCGGTCCGGACGGTGTGTGGACCAAGCATCCTGACCAAATGAGCGTTTACGACATCGATCTGTTCCTGCGCAACAAAGAGGACCGCGAGTACTCCTGGCGCTGGCAAAAGGAATCGCCAGTATGGAATGCGCAGCCCGGCACTGCGCATAAGGCGCTGGTCAAGCTGGAACAAGCCGGCATGCTGACGCTGCTGGCCACGCAGAACTTCGATGCGCTGCATGAGAAGGCCGGCAACAGCGACAACGTCATCGTGAACCTGCACGGCACTATCGGCACCTCGCATTGCATGAAGTGCCATCAGGAATATGCCACGGCGGACATCATGGCCCGTTTGGATGAAGAGCCCGACCCACATTGCCATCGCAAACTGAAGTATCGTGGCGATATGCCGTGCAATGGCATTATCAAAACCGATGTGGTGTATTTCGGTGAGGCGTTGCCGGACGGCGCGATGGAGAAGTCGTACAGTCTGGCCACCAAAGCCGACGAACTATGGGTAATCGGATCGACCCTTGAGGTGTACCCGGCGGCGAGCATTGTGCCGGTGGCCGCGCAGGCGGGCGTGCCCATCACCATTATGAATATGGGTCACACGCAATATGACCATCTTGCGAGCCGCTTGATTCATGAGGATATCGCCGTTGCCCTGCCGAAGTTGGTGGACGAGACGATTGCGGAGAACAAGTAGCCCTCAGCATAACGAAAGCGCCGGTGGGTGGGTTAAGCAACTGATGATTGTCGGTTAACCACCCACCGGCGCTTTTGCGCCACCTCCCGCCAGCGGGAGGTATTGGAGCACACTTCTGCGCGGCTTCCCGCCAGCGGTATTGGAATCAGTAGATGCGCTTGGGCTGGAATCCGGCTTCCCTGAGTGCCGCGAGGATGCGGTCGATGTGCTCGGGGCCGTTGGTCTCGACCGTGACGCCGAGAGACACCGCGTTGGTGTAGTGGCCGGATGCCTTGAACTGGTCGTGATCAAGCTGAATGACGTTGGCGCGCTGCTCGGCAAGCAGGGTGGCCACCTTGACGAGCTGGCCCGGAGTATCCGGCAGCTCGACCTCGAAGTTCATGATGCGGCCGCGGGCGATCATACCTTTCTGAATCACCGCACCCATGGTCACGGTGTCGATATTGCCGCCGGACATAATCGGAACCACCACGTGCGGGCCGGTGGCGGCGGCGAACTTGCGCGAACGCAGGTTCAGGTGTTCCAGCGCAGCCAGCGAAACGGCGCCGGCCGCCTCGACCACCAGCTTATGCTTCTCGAGCATGAGCAGAATCATTTCGTTGATGTCGCGCTCGGTGACGGTGACCAGATCGTCCAGGAACTCGTTAATCAGAGCGAAGGGCAGGTCGCCGGGGTGCTTGACCGCAACACCTTCGGCGGAGGTAACCACATGGTCAGCCGGAGACACACGACCCGCGGCCAGCGAGTCCTTCCAGGCCGGTGAGCCCTCCGGAATCGCACCGATTACGCGCACTTCAGGCTTGAATGTCTTGATGGCGAGCGCCACGCCGGCACCCAGGCCACCACCACCGAGCGGCACGACCACGTCAGTGACGTTCGGCACGTCTTCAAGGATCTCCAGACCGATGGTGCCTTGGCCGCAGATGACTTCGTAATCGTCGAATGGCGGCACGTAAATCATGCCTTCCTTGTCGGCGAGCTCAGCAGCGTGGGCGGCGGATTCATCGAACACATCGCCGTACAGCACCACGTCGGCACCGTAGGCCTTGGTGGCATCGACCTTCAGCGGCGGGGTGATCTGCGGCATGCAGATGGTGGCCTTGGCTCCACGCTCGCGGGCCGCATAGGCCACACCCTGGGCATGGTTGCCGGCAGACGCGGTGACGATGCCGTGAGCGATCTGCTCTTCGGTGAGCGAAGCAATCTTGTTATAGGCACCGCGGATCTTGAAGGATCCGGTGACCTGCAGGTTTTCCGGCTTCAGGAGAATCTCATGACCGGTCATCTCGCTCAATACCGGCGAAGGGATAATTTCCGTATGACGGGCAGTCCCTTTGAGACGTTTGGCGGCCAGCTTCAGTTCGGCTGCATGATCACGCTGCAGCGCCTTCAAAACATCCTTTTGTTCCATAGCTTTCCATTGTAAGCACCACAATGCCGAGAGACACCGGCTATCTCGCTTCACAGAGGTACATTCGGCCTCTTGCAGACAGCTATCTGCTTTTCACAGGGGTACCGAGCATCGAAAACCCCGAGTATAAGCCTTGATTTTTCAACGCTTATACTCGGGGTTTTGACGTTACGGTACCTCTTTCAAGGCGGATAGCATTTCGCAATAGCCCTGAAGTATCTCTGTGAACGGAGAAAGGTACTCAATCCGCTACAATCGCTCCAATCGCTACAGCTGAATGACGGCGGCCTCCCAAGGATCGAGCTCACGGTTGGCGAGGGAGGCCACGGCGTGCGGGGCATCATACGTGCTGATTACCACGTTCGACTCGGTGATTCCGGCGGCGGCCAGTTCGGCGGTTTCGCGCGGTAGATCAACGGTTCGGCCGGACATGTTGACCACGACCAGCAGCTTCTCATCGCCGAGGGTGCGGGTGAAGGCGTAGACATGCGCGTCATCCGCATCGAGCAGATGCCAGTCGCCGGCCGCCACGACAGGCATGTCGTGGCGCAGCGCGATGAGCTGCTTGTAGAAGGCATATACCGAATCCGGATCGTCGAATTCGCCGGCCGCGTTGATCGCCGCATGGTTGGGATTGACGGAGATCCATGGCTCCTTAGCGGCATCCGGCGCAGTGAAACCGGCGTAGCCGGAACCGTCCCATTGCATCGGAGTACGCGAATTATCACGACCGCGCGCGGCGATACCCGCCAACATCGATTCGGGCGACTGCACTTTGGCTTCCTCAACCCTTTGACGGTAAGCGTTCAGGGACTCGAGGTCACGGTACTGGTCTAGGCGCGTGAAGTGGGCGTCGGTCATGCCTAGCTCTTCGCCCTGATATATGTACGGGGTGCCGCGATGCATGTGCAGCATCAGGCCAAGTGCCTTGGCCGAACGCACACGAGATTCCTCCGAGGAGTCATCACCCCAACGAGAAACGACGCGAGGCTGGTCGTGGTTACCAGTAAACAGGCTTGCCCAGCCTGCATTCTTCACGGCCGCTTGATAACCGGCCATAATGCTCTTGAGCTTCGGCAGGTCAAGTGGCAGTGGCTTCCATTTGACGCCTTCGCAGTCAAAATCAACGTGCTCGAATAGGAAGAGCATGTCCAGCTCGCCGTTGGCGGGGTCGGTGATGTATTCGTTGCGCTGTGCGGTAACGCCGGGAGCCTCGCCCACGGTGAGGAAGCCCTCACGGCCTTCGAACACTTCACGGCGCATTTCGGCCAGGAATTCGTCTTGGCGAGGGCCGTCCGCGCAGAACGGATTCGGGTTGGAATAGCCTTCCTCACCCACGGGCAGATCGTCCAGCTCGGAACCGTACTCGCCGGGCAGCTTGCCAGACAGGTCCGTGCGCTTGGAAATCAGCGTAATCACATCCATGCGGAAGCCGTCAACGCCGCGGTCAAGCCACCAGTTCATCATGTCGTATACCGCGCGGCGCACAGCCGGATTTTCCCAGTTGAGGTCCGGCTGCTTCTTCGAGAACTGATGCAGGTAGTATTCGCCACGCTCAGGGCAATACTCCCATGCAGAACCGCCAAAGTAGGAGCCCCACTGGTTGGGCTCGGCACCGGGCTCGCCGGCAGTGGTGCCGGGACGGGCGGGACGCCACCAATACCAGTCGGCGTGCTCATCATCCTTGTTTTTGGACGCTTCAAACCAGGCGTGTTCATCGGAAGTGTGATTGACAACAAGATCCATCACGATCTTGAGCCCACGCTTGTGGGCCTCGGCCAGCAGCTCGTCCATATCGTCGAGCGTGCCGAACAGAGGATCAATGTCCTGATAGTCGGAAATGTCATAGCCGTTGTCGTCTTGCGGAGACTTATAGACCGGGGATAGCCACAGCACATCCACGCCAAGATCAGCTAAGTAATCAAGACGCGACGTGATGCCCTTAAGATCGCCGAATCCATCGCCGTTCGTGTCTTGGAAAGAGCGCGGGTAAATCTGATAGACCACCGCGTTGGACCACCACGGATTGGGGGTGGCGCCGTTGGTGCGGATGGCGTCGGGGATTATTGCGCGGTTGAAAGTAGTCATCATTGGCTCCTTATTGATATCTATATTGCTCGTTGCTCACAGTCTAAAAATTGGCGAATTACATTCCCATTGGAGAACTGCGTTGGTGTGCCGGAAAATAAATATCAATCGGCATATGCGCTTTCATGATTGCACCCGGAAAACACGCAGTCGGCCGTACTCGATCTCGCAAGTATGGGTTTCTCCCGGATTCATATCAATCGTCGCACCATGGTCATCGATGATGCGGCAAGAGCGACCGCTAGCCGTAATAATGCCGATTTGTGGCTGCCGGCGCAATCCGACGAAAGCGATGACCTGTTCTGCGCCGAATCTTGCTGTGACACCGAGCGCATAGTCCGTATGTTCGGGGTCATTGAGCAGTGACGCAATGACTGGTCGGGCCGGCTCATCAGGACGCGGTAATGTACCATCTTCGGCAAGTAAATCACGCAAGACAGCCGCATCAGTGTGACCGCAGGCATCGGAACAATACACTGGTCCGCCGCTAAGCAATCGGAGCACGGCATGGACTCGCGCATGGGGATGCTCCGTCCAGAACATGTCCCAATCACAGTGGTACAGCTCCCCCATCAGCAGTGCACAGTATGCGTTCTGGATAAGGTGTTCGCCCAGCGAATCAGGATTGTGCGGTAGATAGTCGTCGCTACTACGGGTGATTGGCGATGAAGGACGATGCCAATAATCCTCCGGTGCCATGCCCATGCAGTTAATCAATGCGCCGCCGAATCGTCGTGAGGTCACTTCATCAAGCGCCTGATGGCGTCCCCAGGTGGCTTCACCGTAACTTTCGGTGCCACGAACCATTACTGACGTGGAACTTTGCGAATCCACTTTGACGAAATCGACGCCGGCTTCGGCGAGTTCGCCGTCCCAGGCATCCCAGAACTGTGCGGGTTGTTCAGCACGACTTCCAGGAATCAGGCAACCATTCGCCGTGGTGGTTATTGCGGTCGGGCAGCTGGCCGCGGCTACACCCGATTCGTCCAAACCATTCCAATAGCCTTGGAACGCCTGCCACACGCCTACGCTGCGCACGCCATAGTGCGTTTTGAGCAGCGCAATGGTGTGGGCAAGCCCGTGGGGGAAACGTTGGCGATCCGCGCCAAAGTCGATCAGGGTTTCCTTTGTGCGATCCGTGTTGGACCAACCGTCATCGATAAGCACCCAGGAAATGGGCACATGCTTGGCTTGGAACTCCTCCATCTTGTTGACGATAGCCTGCTCGTTGACATCTCGCCCCAATGAATCCCAAGTACACCATCCCAACCCGGTGAGCGCATCCGGGAATGGACGCTCCTTACGGGTGCGAATACCCAGCTGGCGTGCTGCCGTTTGTGTGGCAGCTCGAATGGCCATATACGGGTCGGATGCGCAAGCGATATATGCGGCAGTGTCACATAGAGTCGTGCGACCAACCCGGTTGGAAGACAGCACGAGCCGCAAAGCCGTGTCATCAGATTCTGTTGCGGGCTGCCCACTGAAATCAGCCCGAATATCCGTGCCGCAGATAGCGACCAACACTAGCCACTCGGCATCTTCGGCATCGTTGTTGCGGCGTAACAATAACTGCGTGCGTTCAGGCAGTTCAGATGGTGTACGCACCCAGGTCGGGCGCATCCACCACTCCTTGTGCTGGTATAGCGCCAGCATGGTGTCATCGTTGCCGCTGTCGACGCCGGCCATGGTGAGCGACACGTCAATCGCATGGTGGGGCTCAAACGCTTGTTGTTCCTGAAAGGCAGCGGCGCGGTCCTTGGGCTGGGGTGCATGCGCGTTCACATCGATACGCCAGAGTCGCACCTGAGCATCACCCTGGATACCCGCACTGGACGTGCACTCGTCTTCGCATGATTCGGGAACGATTGTGACGGCTTCTACCGGCAGTTCACAGATTGCCGAAGCCTGTTCGCCATAGACGGCACGACCGGTATCAAGATGGGCCGTTACCGTGCGAACGGTTATTGGACAGGTTTCGGCAATCATTGGCGTAACTCCTTGGTGTTCTTCAATGAGATTATGCTGGCAAGGCCCAGACGGTAGCAGCTGGAGGAACGCTCTCGACCTGAGTGTTCGCCTGCACAGTCGCGTCAGACACAAGTAGCACGGTCATCGGCTGCGGCAAGGCGACTGGTTGACTGTCAGAGAAGTTCGCCATCACAACCATGCCGGACGGCAAGCGCCAACCAAGCAGCGGCGCCGGACACTCTTCGTTGGTAAGCCACGAGAACTGGAAGTCCGTGCCGTTGGCCACCCACTGTTTGCGCAATGCGACAGCAGCACAATACAGGTGCAGGACGGAAGCCCCGTCACCAATCTGACGATTAGTGGCATACTGCGCAAACCATGCCGGCTGGGGCAGCCACGAAGCACCGGTGGCATTGAAGCCGAACGCCGGGCCGTCTGACTGCCACGGCAGCGGTACGCGGCAACCGTCGCGCCCCTTGAAATAATGACCGGAACGTTCCCAATTGGGATCCTGAATTTCATCTTCGGTCAAATCAAAGTCCTCCGGCAAACCAAGCTCTTCACCCTGATACACAAAGGCGGTACCTGGCAGGCCGAGCATCACCAGCGCTGCTGCACGGGCACGACGAGCGGCGAGCGCGGGGTCAATCGGCGGATTCGTGCCGTTGGACGTCACCCACTGCTCGATGTTTGCACCGCTCGGCAGTCCGAGACGCGAGGCGATACGTGGCACATCGTGGTTGCCGAGCACCCAGGTGGGGGCGGTTTCGGCAGCGAGAGCATAGCGATGCGTGCGCTCAATCGTGGTGCGGTATTCTTCGCGATTCCAGGCGGCCTTTGACATGGAGAAGTCGAATACGGCACCAAGTTCATCAGGCTTGGCGTATTGGAAAATACGGGTGGTGAATGGCGACCACGATTCGCCGACCGCATACTTGGCTGGCGTGTACTGATTGAACAGGTCGCGCCATTCACGGTAGATATCATGCACGGCGTCGCGGTCCCAGAGCGGATCGGAGCCATCGGTAGCCTGTGGAGACATCAGTGTCGGGTCGATACGGTCGCGCAGCGGCTCACGCAGGTCTTTGGCCAGACCGTGCGAGACATCGATGCGGAAACCGTCCACACCGCGATCGCACCAGAATGTGAGTACACGCAGGAACTCATGCCGCACCTCGGGATTGTCCCAATTGAGGTCCGGCTGCTCCTTGGCGAACAGATGCAGGTAGTACCAGCCGTCTCCACACGACTCCCATGCGGAACCGCCGAAGTTACTCAGCCAGTTGGTAGGCGGCAATTCGCCGTGCTCCCCCTTGCCCTGCCGGAACACATACCGTTGTGCCGCTTCCGATTCCGGACCTTGAGCCAGGGCCTCTTGGAACCAACGGTGCTGATCGGACGTGTGGTTCGGCACGATGTCCACGATGATGCCGATACCGCGTTCGTGCGCTTTGGCCACTAATTCGTCGAACTGATCGAGTGTGCCAAGGCGGGGATCCACATCGCAATAGTCGGCAACATCATAACCTCCATCCGCCAGCGGCGATGGATAGAATGGAGAAAGCCAGAGCGCGTCCACCCCGAGCGCCTGCAGATAGTCGAGACGATCGATCACGCCTTGGAGATCACCGTTGCCGTCTCCATTGGCATCGCTGAATGAGCGGGGGTAAATCTGGTAGATGACGGCGTCGCGCCACCAGTCATTGTTGGTGAAAGTCATATCGTTCCCCTGTCCGATTGCTCGGTACGTATGGTTTTACCAGTATGGCCGCACGAAACACTGTTCCGGCGGCCATACCCTACATCCTCTTGCCTTCGGATCAGCCCTTAACCGAGCCGGCAAGCATGGCGCGGATGAAGTAGCGCTGGAGGAAGATGAACAGGATCATCGTCGGTGCCATGATGAGCAGTGCGCCCGCGTTGAGCAGCACCACGTCGGTCTGATACTGGCCAACGAACGACTGTAGGGCACCTGCCATCGTGCGCTTGTTCGGGTCGTTCTCCAACACCACAGCCAACAGGAACTGGTTCCAGGTGGCCAGGAAGGTCAGAATACCGAGCGAGGAGATGGCTGGCAGTGCCAACGGCAGCTGAATGGAACGGAACGTGCGCAGATGGCCTGCACCATCGATGGATGCGGCTTCGATCAGATCACGCGGCATCTGCTCGAAGCAGGAGCGCATCCACACAATACCGAACGGAATATTCAGGCCGATGAGCGGCAGGATCAGGGCAAGACGGGTATTCAGCAAGCCCATGCCACTGATCTCGTAGTACAGCGGAGTGACCAAGGTTTCGAACGGAATGGTCAGACCGACGAGGAACAGCACGTAGATCAGGCCCTTGCACGGCACCTTGAGCTGAGCGAAGGCATAACCGCCGAGCGAGCAGAAGATCACCACGCAGGGCACGACCACGATCACCAGAATGCAGCTGTTGAGCAGCAGCGGGGTGATGTTTGCCATGTTCCAGGCGTCGATGAAGTTCTCCCAGTGCGGGTGGGCAGTGAACTGGATACCTTCGGGCATGGAACCTTGCGGCTGCAATGCCGCGGAGAGCATGCTCAGGAACGGCAGTACGCAGAAGAGGACGGTCAGAGCGAGCATCGCCGTGCCGGTGATGCGAACGGCTTTGGATTGCTGCATGGTCACTGCTCCTTTCCGTTGACCAGACGCTGCAGAGGTCCGACGACCAGCAGCACGAGAATCATCAGGGTGACGGCGAGTGCGGAGGCCAAGCCAACGCTCTGCTGGGTGAAGGCCAAGCGGTAGACCTGCACGCCGGGCACCATGGTGGAGGTGCCGGGGCCGCCCTGAGTGGACATGTACACCACGTCGAAGCTGGCGAGCGCGGAGATGATGGTCATGGTCAGGCATACGCCGATTTGGCCGCGCAGACCGGGCAACGTGATGGAGAAGAGCTGACGCCACCAGCCGGCACCGTCAAGACTTGCTGCCTCGTACAGGGACTGGTCGATGCCGCCGATGCCCGAGAGCAAGAGCACCACACAGAAGCCGAGCTGCAGCCAGAAACCAATCACGCCTACCGCGTTCAGGGAGGTGGATTGGTCGCCGAGCCACACGTGGGCGAAGTCGCCGAGGCCTACTGCGCGCAGCAGCTGATTGGCGGTGCCCTTGTCGGCCAGCATCCAGGTCCAGGCCACACCGGCTGCAGCGCCTGGGATAACGCGCGGCAGGAACAGGCAAACCTGCGCGAAGGAACGACCGACCTTGGACTTCATGTCTTTGATGAGCACGGCAATGATCAGGCCGAGCACAATCGGGATGATGGAGAAGAAGATGATCAGGTAGAAGGAGTGCAGAATCGATCCGTACAGATCGGGGTCGGTGAACACGGTGATGTAGTTTTCGACACCGATGAAGGTGCTAGCATCGATACCGTTCCACTCGTAGAACGAGTACCAGATGGTCTGAATGATCGGCCACAACTCGAAGGCGATGTAGAACACAAGCGCCGGAGCGAGGAAAAGCAGGCTGACCAGACCGAGGGACATATTGCGCTTGGGCTTGACCGCCTTGGCTGCCTTATGGGAATCCATGATTGTCACCACGCTTTGCTGGTTTGGTGTGAACTGGGAATCGAACATCGCACACAACGTCGTGCGCGCGATGGGAAGGAACCAGGCGGAGCGGGAAAAAGGGAAGAACACTCCGCCCGGTAAGTGCAAGGGTTACTTGACCTCCTTCTCGTACTGAGCCTGAATGGATTCGACGAATGCCTTGGGGGTCATCGTGCCGTCAATCAGGGACTGGAAGCCGGGGATAATGGCGCTGGCCTGCATACCTGCGGTGGCGTTGTTGATGTAGTCGGTGGTGTTACCGGTCTTCACCAGACCTTCGTAGGCGGTAAGGACCTGGCCGAGAAGCTGGTTATCGGTGCTCGGAGTCTCGCCTTCGCCGACCGGCGGGTAGCCGTTGTCAACTGCGATCTGGCGGGCTTCGTCGGACTGGAGGAAGTCGAGGAAGGCGGCTGCAGCGTTCTTGTTCTTGGCGTTGGCCGGGATACCGAAAGCGGTCACGGCGTTGGCTGCGGCAGAACCGGAATCGGCCTTTTCGCCGGGGAAGGCGATCCAGCCGGCGTCATCGCCAAGTGCATCGTTGATGGAGGCGGAGTACCAGCTGCCGGAGGGGAAGAACAGGGCTTCGCCGTTGCAGAAGCGGCTCAGTGCAGTGGAACCGTCAAGGGCGAGCGCGTCGGAGGAGAAGTAACCGGCATCCTGCCAGTCCTTGATCTTCTGTGCAGCCTTCACGGCACCGTCGGTGTTGAAGGTGGCGCCATCCTTCTGGATAATCCAATCCTGCACGGTATCGCGACCCTCATAGTTGGTGAGCAATGCCTGGTAGATGTAGGAAGTGCCGCCTTCCTTGGCCGGCATCATCATGGCGAGCTTGCCAGCGTCGGAGGCCTTCTTCATATCGGCCTCGAGCTCTTCGACAGTGGCCGGAGCCTCGGTGATGCCGAGTTCCTTGGCGACTTTCTTGTTCCAGTACAGGCCGGTCATCGAGACACCGTCCGGCACTGCGTAGAGGCTGCCGGAACCGATCTTACCGTCGGAGCCCACGCGGTAGACCTGAGTCTGGGAATCCGGCAGCTTCCAACCGTAAGCATCGGCGTAAGCGTCAAGATTGACGACATGGTTGCCACGCACAGCGGAGTTGATGTCGGTGATACGGGCAATGTCCGGGGTGTCGGCGGCGGAGATGATGCGCGGGCCATTCTGCTGGGAGGTGTTGTCCGGATCGTAGGTGGCCTTGATGGTGATGTTCGGGTACTTCTTCTGGAAGGCTTCGATCAGCTGGTCATCAAAGGTCTTCAGGCCAGCGCCGTCCCACAGCTTGAGCTCATACTTGGTATCGCCAAGATCAGTGCTCACCGCTTCGGTTTCGGTGTTGGCTTTGTTGCTGGACGAGCCCGGGCCGCAAGCGGCGACGGATGCCAGGCATGCCACAGACATCAGACCGGCAATAACGGTTTTGGCGGTTCGTTCGATCCTCATTGATCATTCCTTTCTTCCTTCCGGGCGATCCCGGCTATGTCTTCCTTGGCTATCTCGGCTTAGCGTATTTGCTAAGCGCTTATGCATGAGGATAACAGATGTCGAACCGGTTCGTCAAATCCGCAACACGCAAACAAATGGCCGATTCCCGAAGAAATGAGGAAGGCTTGACGTTCCCCATAGGCAAGCACTTCCTTCTCGCGAAATTGCAACATCGGTCCCTTAAATACCTAAGCGCTTATTCATTCACCTAGGATGACGTTTCGAAGGCTCGGGCAGCTCGGGAAAAATTGAATGTGGCTCAATTTGATACCAGTACGCCACGCTAGACACATCATCCTGACGCTCAAATGCACCTTCATATCCTGAACCAATTTGTTGAAGCGTGACTCTAAGCTCACTATCAAACCTGATGGGATCAGGAATATGCCATCGGTACAAGCCACGCATAGGTGGACAATAATCGTCATGATATTGGTTTGCTATAGCCCCATCGCGCACAGAATAAAATGGATATCCTACATATGGGGCACAAAAAGTACGCTCGCACGTATGACCATCTCGCTGCTCAGCGAAGCTCCATGCACCGCCAAAATAATCTTCGGTGCCGGTACTACACACTGTGGGATAATCGTTATCGCCATCTAGGAAAAACTTAATCTCTCCCTCACCCCACCAATATCGTTGCAACGTAGAAATAGCAAGATATGTGCCGACGTAATGGCCCCGTCCGCTGACTCCATCGAGGATTACATAGTCCTCGCCTAAAGTAGTGATTGGCTGTCTGCGCCATTGCGCATGGAAATAAGCCATTTCACGGGAGGAATACGCATTACCCAATGCATAATCAATCTGATAAAACAAAGCCGGAATAGCATGAGCGTGGTCATTGCGCACTACGATACGTGCCCGTTTACGAAACGGCATCGTGAAATAACAATTCATACCTCGTGTAGGTGCCACCACAATAGGCTCTGAGAACACATCGCAACTTTGTCCAAAGCCGCAACAGAAGAAGTCTCCTAGGGGACATTCCACAGAAGGTCGCTTTTCATCATCCCAATAGATGGCAAGCACCGCATCGCGCAGAACGTATCGATCAGCGTCACTGGTGCGATCCGTAACGGTAAACCACATGTGCCGAATACAACCGGGGCCTTCAATATCTGCCAATGTCACAGACTGCCCGGGAGCAATGTCATTCAAACACGGCTTTCCCTTGCGCGACGGCCCCAACGGACCAGTTTCACGGCAACCAAAACCCTTGGCTCCCGTTGGGTTCTCCGCATTAATCGAACATGTTACTTCGTCGCGGACAGTCGGCAAATCCGATAAAGTTCCCGCGTACGGTCCTGCCATCATCATAGGTTGACTCTCCTCAAATCAAGCGTCGCTAGCGAAAGCGGCATATAAGTTGAAGCTGTTTCTACCGCTTCGCTTCTTTGTCATATTGCGCCTGCACATTCTTTGTGAATTCCTGAGGCGTGATGCTGTTATCCAGCAGTAACTGGAAGTTAGGGATTAGCCCACTTGACTGCATTCCCGCAGTAGCATTATTAATGAAATCGCTAGTATGACCGCTCGTCAGCACGTCGGCATAGGCATCAAACATACTCTGCTGCAATGCGCTATTCGCCTTGAGATCCAAAGTAGATGATTTTGGCAAATAGCCAGAATTGTCAACAATAATCTGTTGCGCTTCGGCACTTTGCGTATAATCGAGGAACGCCGCAGCAGCATCACGGTTCTTAGCATTCACCGGAATACCATAAAATGCACCTGCATTAGCAGCAACGTTCGGCTCATCTTCACTGGTGGCACCCGGGAAAGCAAAGAACTGAACATCATCACCCAGCGCTTTGGCCACAGTATCCAGATTCCAATTACCGCTCGGGAAAAATAGTCCTTCACCATTGCAGAACCTGCTCAGAGCAGTAGAGGCATCCACTGCGTTAACACCTTCAGGCATATATCCCTTGTTATTCCAATCCTGCAAGGTGGACGCAGCGTCCTGCGCCGCCTGATTGTCGAAGGTACCAGATTTCTGCAAAATCCAATTCTGCACATCTTCCGCAGAACTGTTATTAGCCATTAACGCCTGAAAGACAAAAGAGGTACCGCCATCCTTGGCATATGTCATCATCGGCAGTATGCCGGCATCCTTGGCTGTCTGCATATCCGCCTCAAACTCCTCGACAGAGGTAGGAGCTGCATCAATACCTAGCTGCTCGGCAAGCTTGGTATTGAAATAAATGCCAGTCACCGAATAGGAGTTCGGCAATGCGTACAAATCACCGCTGCCGAGCTTGCCATTTGAATCCACTCGATACAATTCAGTCTGCGAATCGGGAACATCCCAGCCGTACGCATCCACATATGCCTCTAAAGACACCAAATGGTTGCCACGAACCGCTGAATTCATGTCGGTGACGCGGGCGATATCCGGCGCATCTTTTGCTGAAATCACACGCGGGCCATTTTGTCCAGAGACATTATCCGGATCATATTGTCCCGTGATGGTGATGTTTGGGTATTTCGCTTCGAACCCGGCAATCAGCGCCTCATCTACAGCCTTCAGACCCGCTCCATCCCACAAAGTCAGCTCATATTTTTTATTACCTAAATCAGTGCTGACCTCAGTAGGATTTGTATCACTTCGTGAGCTACTTGCCGAGCCGGGACCACATGCAGTCAGACTTCCAGCGATAAATATCGCAGCAAGCGCCGCGCCGCTGTTACGCATAATCCTATTCATCGGTCACCTCCTTGCATCCTCATCATATGCAATCGATATTTCTCTTTACTGTCACCATTTTTCGGCGGCAATAAAATATATTTGCGATATCGATTACGCACATCGTACATCTTTTTGCGGAACCCGTCAACCTTGCATCACACCAATGGTGGCCTTAACTTCAAAATCCAGATACAATACAATCGATTACGCAATGCAGGAGATCCCATGAGCGAACCAACAATCTATGAAGTAGCCAAGGAGGCTGGAGTCTCTGCGGCGACCGTATCTCGTGCAATCAACGGACGTGACCGCATATCGGAAACTACTAGGCAAAAGGTATTTGATGCATGTGCAAAGTTGGGGTTTTCAGCATCGAAAACAGCCTCCATGCTGCGAACGGGAAAGACAAATCGTATAGCACTTACCGTAGGTAACTCACTGGCTGGCTGGTTCAGTTCACAACTAGCCGAAGGCGTATATTCCGTGCTCGCACCCCAAGGATATGACTTGCTATCATACCGACTTGCAAACGCCGATCAAAGACGCGATTTCTTTTCCTCAATGCCAGTGAAGCGCAACGCAGACGCGGTCATCATCTCCTCCTTCGACATCAGCGAGACAGAGAGGCGAACCTTAGAACAACTCGGTATGCCAGTCATCGGTGTCAACACCATCGGGCTTACGGAACAGCGAGATATGATTTCCATCGGCGTAGACGAAATTATAGCAATGCGACAAACCGTTCATCAGCTCGCAGGACTGGGACATCGCAATATCGCCTTTATCTGCAAGCAGCAAGACAGTAACGGATTCATATGGGAAGCTGACCAACGTATAGAAGGGTTCCGTCTTGGCATGGCGGCTGAGGGACTCAACTTGCCCGACGGATACATCATCGCAGTACAGGACAACGAATTTGCCGGAGCAGAGGCACTCAGTAGCCTGCTCGCACTCTCCCCTCGCCCAACCGCCGTATGCTGCATCAGCGACGAGAATGCCATTCCTCTAGTCCATGCGCTTCGCTCATACGGATTCCGCGTACCTGAGGACATATCCGTCATCGGATTCGATGACTGGCCAATGGCACAAGCGCTCAATATATCAACCGTTCGGCACGACCCTCGGTCCTACGGAGCATTAGCGGCAGATGCCGCAATCCGATTATCACGAGGCGAAATTCTGACAGAAAGTTGCATCGTTGTTCCCACGACGCTCATGTTGCGCGGCACCACAGGCCCAGCACCTCGAGATTAAACATCGACAACGTCCGCATTTGATGATGTGCATATCATTATTGCAACAGCGAAACAACAGGTACCAGCCAGAGGAAGGACGACCGGGTAACAGCCACAAGGCGGCCACCCATTCACCATGAAACGCGCGACCATCAACGACGTAGCTCTCACGGCCGGAGTCTCAACTTTTACCGCATCCCGCGCTTTGCGAGGTAAGGATCACGTGGCAGCAGCTACGCGGGATAAGGTGCTGAAAGCGGCCAAAGAGCTGAATTACACCGCGTCTCGCTCGGCGGCGGCGCTGGCAAGCGGACGCACCAATCGCATTGCCATGCTGGCTCGCGAACGGCTGGCCGGCTGGTTCATGGGCGAATTATTCGACGGGCTGTATGACGAACTGAGCCGCGCACGCTATGACTTGACCGTATACCGAGCCGGCAGCGTCGAGGAGCGTGCGGAATTCTTTACTCGGCTGCCAGCCAATCGTAACGCCGACGCCCTCATCGTATCCGGATTTTCCGCCACCGATGAGGAAGCCGACACGTTGGCCAGCATGGGTATGCCCATCGTCTCGGTGAATTCGCCGTATATCAGCTGCTGCCAAGCCTCCGTGGCCATTGATGACGAGGCGGCCGAAGCCATGGCAGTGCGTTATCTTGCGGCCCTCGGGCATCGTCGTTTCTGCTATGTGGGGCGCACCGATCCGCTGACCGGCAAGGAATGGGGATTCGATGCACGCGCACGCGGATACAAAGATGAGATAGTCTCGCTTGGCCTCACCGACTGCGGCATCCACTTCATCGACTCGGAATCACCACGCTCGGCCAAACAAGTCATCGCCACCATGCTCGCGCAGCCTGAGCGGCCGACCGCTATCTGCGTGTGGTCTGACTACTACGCATTGCGCGTGGTACATGAGTTGCAGGCAATCGGAGTACGAATCCCCGAAGACGTTTCGGTCTTTGGCTTTGATGGGTCCGACGTGGCGGAATCCATTGGATTAAGCACCATGATGCCAACTCCCCCGCGCGAAATCGGACAGATTGCCGCGCGCAAGGCACTGAATTTGGTTGAGGGGAAGACCTTGGACGACCCTCATACGACTGTACCTGTGGCGGTCGAGCCCGGCGCGACCAGTGGGCCAGTGCGGGAATAGGCGATATGGGAAAAGCCCCCCTCGGCGGAAAACCGAAGGAGGCTTGGGTGGAGCTGCACTACTTCACAGCGCCTCGCATGACTCCACCGACGACCCACTTTTGGGCGAAGATGTAGACGATGAGGATCGGGGCCATGGCCATCAGGTAGCTGGAGAAGGCCATCGGGTAGTTGGTGGCGAACTGCGAGCTGAAGACGTACTGGGCGAGCGGGATGGTCTGGTTCGACTGGTCGGTCAGGATGATCAACGGCAGGAGGAAGTCGTTCCAGGCCCACAGTGCGGTCAGGATGGCGATGGTGGCGTTAATCGGGCTCATCAGCGGGAAGATGATGGTCCAGAAAATGCGCCACGTGGATGCGCCATCGATTCGGGCCGCCTCTTCCAGCGAAACCGGAATCGAACGGATGAAGCCAGTGGCGATGAACAGGTTCGTGCCCAGGCCGAGCACCGTGTACAGAATGATCAGGCCGACCTGGTTGTCCAGGTGCAGGGAGCCCATCTGCTTCGCAATCGGCAGCATGACGACCGGGAACGGCACGAACATGGCGGCGATGAAGAAGTAGTACAGGAAGCGGAAGAAGCGCTTGTCCATGTTGCGGGCCACGGCGTAGGCCACGAAGGTGTTGGTCAGCAGGGTGAGCACCACGGCGGCCACCGTGATGATCGCGGAGTTGAGCGCGGCCTTCGGGTAGTTGACCTTGGCGGAGGCGTCGGCGAAGTTGTGCCACTGCCACGAGGTGGGCAGGGCGAAGGTGCCGGCTTCGGCCGGAGTCTTCAGCGCGGTGACGATGGTGAAGTAGAGCGGGATCAGAATGGTCAGGCTCAGCACGGCCACGGCGGCGGTCAGCCACCAGTTGATCTTGTGGTCCCTGCGGAACTTGGCGGGCTTGCCGGACTTGGACGGGGTAACTGTTGCAGTAGTCATTTCTTATCCTCCCCTAAATCAGATCTGTTCCTGGCTGCGGGAGATGCGCAGCTGTACGAAGGCGATGATCGCCAGCACGATGAAGAAGAGCACGGCGTTTGCGGTCTGGTAGGCGTACTCGCCACCGGTCAGGCCACCCTTCCAGATGAGGTAGGTGACGGTTTCGGTGGAGGAGTTCGGACCGCCCTCGGTCAAGGCGACGACCTGATCGAAGGTGCCGAGCGCGTTCTTCATGGACAGCACGAGGTTGATGGTGAAGAACGGTCCGATCAGCGGGAATGTGATCTTCCAGAACTTCTGCCAGGCGTTGACGCCGTCGATGGCGGCGGCCTCGTAGATTTCGTCGTCGATGGTCTGCAGGCCGGCGAGGTAGATGAGTACCGAGTAGGCGATGCCCTGCCAGACGGCGAGGAAGACGATTGGGATCCAGCTGAGTTGCTCATTGGTCAACAGCGAGGTGGACAGCCACTTGATGCCCAGCGCCTTGCCGAGCTCGGGCAGCGGGTTCATGAAGATGTACTTGAACACGTAGCCGATGACCAGCACGGAGAGGGTGTAGGGGATGAAGAAGATGGCTCGGAAGCCATTCTTGAAGGCGATCTTCGAGTTCAGCAGCACCGACAGGAACAGGGCGATCACATTAATCAGCACCGTGATGAGAATGGCGATGAGGAACGTGAACAGGTAGGCATGGCCCACTCGGTTGTCCTGGAAGAGGGCGATGTAGTTCTTCAGGCCGATGAACTTGTAATCGCCGTAGCCCTGCGAGTTGGTGAAGGAATACTTTACGCCATCAAGAAATGGCAGGTACAGGAAGAAGGCGAAGATGATGGCCGCCGGAACCACCATCCAGTAGTAGGCGGGGTCCACTTTGCGGGTGGAGAAGGCGGAGACCTTCTTCTTGGCCGGTTTCTTGGCAGCGGTCTTGGTTGCGGTTGCGTGTGACATGATGTTCTCCTCTCCTACCGATCACTCGAAGGTCCTGGCTTGGACCTTGTCCCATTCGGTCTGCATCTGGTTCAGGAAGCGGTCGGTGTTGCCGGAGGTCACCATGGTCTGCAGGTAGCCGCCGATGTTGATGGACGAAGGAATGTAGTGGTCGCAGAAGTCGGCCAGTCGGTTTTCCTCGAAGAACGGGCGCACGGTTTCCAGCGCATCGTTGCCGAAGTAGGTGTCCTTCAGCGGCGTGATGGCGGACTGGGCGTCGGCGTAGGCGTCAAGCTGATCCTTCTGCATGAGGAACTCGACGAGCTTCATCGCTTCCTTGGGGTGCTTGGTGTTCGCACCGATGGTGAGCATCACGTCGTCGCCGGCGGTGAGGATCTGCTCGCTGGCGTCATCGGTGGCCGGCATCTGGGCGAAACCAAGTTCGATATCGGGGTTGATCAGCAGGATCTGCGGGATGGCGTAGGTGCCGAGCGGGATGATCGCGGCCTTGCCTTGGGCGAAGTTCTGCGTGCCCTGCTGGTAGGTGACGCCGGTGTCCGCAGTGGAGTAGGTGAAGAGCTCGGATTCCTTCTCGACTGCGGTCTTCCACAGTTCCTGGAACGTGGTCTTGCCTTGCTTGAGCTCGGTGTACTTCGATTCGGGAACCAGCGTGCCGGTCAGGGAGGCGAGCGGTGCCTGGGTGGTCCAGGCGTCGGCCACGGAACCCTGCAGCGGGTTGATGCCGGCGTCCTTGAAGGTGTTGAGCATATCGGTGAACTCGCTCCAGGTGGTCGGCGGATTCTCCGGGTCAAGGCCAACCTTGCGGAACAGAGCCTTGTTGTAGATGTAGCCGGAGGCGTTACCCGCGAAGGGCAGGCCATACAGGCGCTTCTTGGAGGAATCGGTGGTCTGCACCAGATTCTTGGCGATCTGCACCATGCCGGGGTTGAGGGTGTCCACAATGGGTTCATCGGTGAAGTCGTAGAACACACCGGAGGCGGCGAAGTTGCCGAAGCTGATGTCGCCGTTGAAGGTGATCACGTCCGGCACACGATTCTTGACGAAACGGGTGCGCAGATCGGTCTGGGCGTTGGCGGAGTTGTTGATGTTGACCTTGATGGTCGGGTTCTGCTTCTCAAAGTCGGCGACCATGGACTTGAACTGGTCGGCGGCCTCGGACTTGAACTGGAAGAAATCCAGCGTGACGGTGCCTGCGGTGCTGGAGCCGCAGCCTGCCAGGCCGAACCCGACGGCGATCGCGCACATCACGGCGGCGGTGCGCACGGCCAGACGCTTCAGTCTAGGCGTTGCATGTGGGGAATCGGACAGCATAATTGTTGACTCCTTTATCTTTCTTTTCCTCCGGCTTCGGTGCCGGCGGTTCTTCCACTTTCCAAGGTAACGGTTCGGCCATTTCATTCCCAGCGCCAGCGAGCCCACTTGCGCAAGCAACAAAAAGCGCGGTATTTTGTGATTAACGCAATAAATACAGCGAAGGGGCTTGCATGTCTGATGTCAACGCGATTCCACAGTGGTTTTCCGGATCCGAGCATACGCATCGCGTGGCGGCGGCAATTGCCCAATACGGGCCGATAGCCCGCACTACGTTGGCACAGATGCTGGGACTGAGCCAAGGGGCCTTGTCCCGCATCACCAGCGATCTGATCTACGCCGGGGTGATCGAGGAGCTTCCGGCCGAGGCCGGCCCGTCAGGCAAGCTGCCCGAGCGATTCACGCCAAGGGAAAGTTCGGATCGTCGCGGACGCCCGCAGACTTCGCTGGTGTTGTGTTCGAACGCACGCACCTTCATTGGTGTCAAGGTTCATGGGATGTCGATTGTGGCCGCTGCGGTGAACGCGCATGGCGAGGTGGTGTCCGGCCGGCACGAGATGCCGATCGGGGCGGATCAGTCGGCTGAGTATGTGGTGTCGGCCATCACGCGGCTGGTGCGCGAATGTTCCGCCGATATCGCCTCTTCCGGACTACCCTCCCCCACTGCGGTGGGCGTTGCGGTAGGTGGGCATGTGGTCGACGATTCGATTGTGACGTTCGCGCCGTTCCTGCATTGGGACGGGGCCACGGACTTGGGGACGATGGTCACAGAGGCGACCGGCCTGCCGTGCGGGGTGTTCAATGATATCGATTCTCTGCTGGTGGATGCCTCCTGGTTCGGGCCGGGTGTCGGCGTGGATATGTTCGCCGTGGTGACCATCGGCGTGGGTGTTGGTTATTCGCTGGCCGTGAACGGCAAGCCAGTGCAGTACCCGGATAAGAGCTATGGTCTGGTGGGCCACGTGCTTATCGATCCGGAGGGGCCGCGCTGCACCAGCGGACATATCGGCTGTTCACAATGCTTGACTGACGATTCAATCGCCGAACAGTACTCTGCGATTGTGGGTCGCGCGGTCAGTTTTGAGGACTTTGCGCGCGATGCCAAGGAACGCGTGCCGCAGGCCACGCAGTTGGTGAACCGGACGTGTTTCCGGTTGGGATCGCTGGTGGCTACGGTGGCGAATATCGCGATGCCCGGGCATGTGATGATTGCCGGGGAGTCCGCGTTTTTGGCCAAGCTCGGCACCGATTCGCTACGTGACGGCATTCGTTTCTACCGTCACAGCCAGACCCAGCCGGTCAAGTTCACGATTATGAACCACGACTGGCAGCTCTGGGCCAAAGCCGCCGCCAGTCGCGTGATTGTGAAGCATATTGGGTAGGCCGTTCTTGGCTCCCCTCAGAGAGGGGAGCCAAGAACGTTGCTTCGCCACAGTTACTCCGCCACGACCAGCAATTACGGACTTGCCTATCGGCAAGGCTCAATCCCACCTTCGCTCAGCTGTCGCTTCGCTCAGGCCGTGGCTACTGACAGCCTACTAGGCTGTCAGCTTAACGCCACAGCCTTGAGCAATACTGCCTGCTGGGGGTGGAGGGACGGGGGACGAATGCCGTAGCGCTGCAGGGCTTCGCCGGTCAGGACTACGCCTTCCTCGTTCCACCAGCCGAGAGTGCTCTGGCCGTTGGTCAGACCGGTCAAATCCAAGCTCGGGTCAAGCGGGCTGACACGGTAGGTGCGCTCGGGGTCAAGTCCGGGCAGATGCACGGGCGCGGCCGGATAGGTCTGGCTGGTGGTCAGCTGGGTGAAGCGGTAGATGGCGGCGTCACGGTTCGGCATCACCATACCGTCCAGACGCACGGCCGGATCGTTGGAGTCGGCGTGCACGCAGGTGTCGATGGCGAACCAGTCGCGGTGCTTCTTGAATTCGGCCACCCACACGGCCAGCTTGGCGAGCGCCTCGTCCGGCTCCTTCAACAGGTTCCATTCGATGCCCATGTGACCGAAGAACGCCATGGCCATGCGCAGTTCCTGGCTGGTGGCGCGCTGGGTGGAGTGTGCGGGGCTGGCGCCCACGTGCTCGCCCATCATCGCCGGCGGCACCAGCAGCGAGGTGTAGCGCTGGATGTCCGCGCGCTCGACCGGGTCCACGCAGTCGGAGACCCAGATACGATCGGCGTGCTCCAGGATGCCAAGATCCACGCGGCCGCCACCAGAGGAGCAGCTTTCGATCTCAAGGCCCGGATGTGCGGTCTTGAGGCCCTTGAAGATGTTGTAGACGGCAAGGGTCTGCGCGTGCACGGCCGGGCGGCCGGAGCGGCGGGAACCGGGCTCGGTGACGAGCTTGTTGTGGTCCCACTTGATGTAGTCGATACCAAGCTCGCCGACAAGCTGGTCCATGCAGCCGTAGATGTAGTCGAACGCATCCGGATTGGTCAGATCGAGCACCTGCTGAGTGCGGCCCTGCAGCGGCAGTCGGCCAGCGGTGGGCGAGAGAATCCAATCAGGGTGGTTACGGGCCACATCGGAATCGGGGCTGACCATTTCCGGCTCGAACCACAAGCCGAATTCCATACCCTTGGCGTGCACGTAGTCGGCGAGCGCCTTCAGGGACTTCGGGCCATCGGGCCAGACGTCCTGCGCAATCTGCCAGTCACCGAGGCCGGAGGTGTCGTCGCGGCGGGAACCGAACCAGCCGTCGTCCACCACGAATCGTTCCACGCCGGAGTCGGCGGCCTTGTCGGCGAGCGCCTTCAGCGTATCGAAGTTGTGGTCGAAGTACACGGCTTCCCACGTGTTGAGGATCACCGGACGGCCGTGCGAGAACAGGCGCGGATGCAGGGAGCGCACGTAGGAGTGGAAGCGGGCGGCGATCTCATTGAGACCATCGCCATAGGAGCCGAACAGCCACGGGGTGTCGTAGGAGTTCTGGCCTTCGCCAGGGCCAGCGAGCGTCACTTCGCCGCCGAACAGGAGTTCGCCACCGCCGATCACGCCGGTCGTGTAGGGCAGACGTTCGGCGGACAGTACGGAGTTGCCGCTCCAGCCCACGTGCACCGAATAGGCGTCGCCATGCTCGAAGCCGAAACCGGGCACGCCGGCGGTCAGGAGCAGGGATGCGTCGAAGTCAGGGCGGCCAGCGAGCTGCGGCTTTTCGAAACGGCCGACGGTCAGCGGCTGGCGCTGCGGGCTGCGTTCACGTAGATGGTGACCGGTGGTGGTGAGGATTTCGCCGGCGGATTCGGGCAGCGGGAAGCCGAGCTCGATCTTGCCGAGCTCGAGCTGGGCTCCGGCGTCTGCACCGAACAGGTTGGTTACGGTGGCCTTCTGACGGGCCAGGCCGCCGGGGAGCAGTTCAAGGTGCCATTCGACTTCCACGCCCTGCTCCTCATCGCGCGCGGTGACTATGACGCCGGGCACGCGGGCCGGGCCGGTGGCGCGGGCATGGCCGGCCACATCGGTGTAGCTTTCGCCGGACACGGCATCGAGGGTGGCTTCCAGCACGCCGCCGGTCTCGATATTGGTCACGGTGAACTTGGGGAAGAGCTCGACGCCGGCGCGGCGCAGCACCACGCGTTGCTCGCCGATCCAGCTTTCGGCCTGAGTGGGCAGGATAGACGGCCAGACGGTGTCGTCGAGCGCGCCGGACACGCGCTGCGGCTTCAGGGCGTCATAGGCGGCCAGCAGGGTGTCGGGCTTGGCCAGCGGGCGACCCCAGTGGACGATGCGCGGCAGGTCGCTGCCGGCAAACACCAGACCGATCGCCACATTGGCGGCGGGCTGGGTCAGGTAGACGGCGGTGAGTGCGGTACCGTCAGCGGCGGCACCGGTGAAAGTCGAGGTGTTCTCGGCCATATTGTCTCCTTCGACGTGTGTGGATTGGCATTGCACTACTGGTTTCGATGGTAGAAGAAATGGAATATGTTGCCTTGGTGCCGCGTGTTGGTTGCGTGAGGTAAGTAATGCGTCCGTGTCTATCGCCGCTGGGCGAAGAAATCAGTCAGGATGGACTGACACTCGCCTTCCAACACGCCGCCGTGCACTTCAGGACTATGGCCGATATGCGGATCGCGCGGAATATCCCAAATCGAACCGCATGCACCGAGCTTGGGATCCCAGGCACCGAACGCGATGGTGCCGATATGGGTCTGGATGCAGGCACCCGCGCACATCGGGCACGGCTCAAGTGTGACGGCCAGCGTGCAATCGGCGAGATTCCAGGCGCCCAAGGCTTGGGCCGCCTGACGCATGGCGATGATTTCGGCGTGGGCAAGCGGGTCACCATCAGCCTCACGCGTGTTGTATCCGCGCCCGACAATCTGGCCGGCCGCATCCAGCACCACCGCACCAACCGGTACGTCACCAGCGGCTGCAGCCTGACCGGCCAGTTCCAGTGCGCGGCGCATCGCCTCGTCATATTCCATACCAACGAGTGTATGCCTTTTTCTCATATCGTCTCATGATGTGCATAATCGGCCGCAAGCTTAACGTTTTCTTCATGGTTCCCATATACTTTTGGTGGAGAAAAATTTAAGGGAGAAGGCGGCAACATGGCGGTATTTGAGCTCATCCTATGCATCATTGCGGCGGTGGTGGTGAGCTCGTTTGCCAGTCGCTTCGTACCGAAGGTTTCCACACCGCTGGTCCAGATTGTGCTGGGCGTGCTGGTTACGTATCTGCCGTTTTTCCCGGATGCAAAGCTCGACCCGGAACTGTTCATGGTGCTGTTTATCGCGCCGCTGCTGTATCTGGAAGCGCACGAAATCGATAAGTCGGCGTTGCTGAAAACGCTGGATCTGAGCCTATCGCTGGCTATCGGACTGGCTATCGTCACGATGGCGGCGGTCGGATTCACTTTGCATGCCGTCTGGCCGTCCATCACCTTAGCCTCAGCCTTAGCACTCGGCGCGGCACTCGGCCCGACCGATGCGGTGGCCGTCAGCTCCCTAGGTAAAGAAGCCTCGCTGACGCAGCGTCAGCGCAGCGTGCTGAAAGGCGAATCACTCTTCAATGACGCTTCCGGCATCGTCGGCTTCCAGTTCGCTCTGGCCGCCGCCTTCACTGGCGAATTCGCCGTGGGGCAGGCCGCCGGCGAATTCGTGATCTCCTTCTTTGGCGGCACCTTATTTGGCCTGGTGATAGCAGCAGCGGCCAACTGGCTATTCGAGACCGTGCGATCCCTCGGTTGGGAAACCACCACCACACGTATTCTGATGGAACTGTTCCTGCCCTTCCTGCTGTATTTGGGCGCGGAGGAATTCAATGTGTCCGGCATTCTGTCGGTGGTGGCCGCTGGCCTGTTCATCCGATTCGACCGTACCGGCGTGGGGCCGAATGTGGCACGTACGAATATCGTTTCCACTTCAGTATGGGGTGTGCTGAGTTTCTCGCTCAACGGTGCGGTGTTCATTCTTCTGGGCATGCAGCTGCCGCGCGCCATGAGGGCCAGCTGGTCTGACCCGTATATCAGCAATACCGTGCTGATCGGCATTATTCTGCTGGTCACTCTGGTGGTAATCGCGCTTCGATTCTTCTGGATTGCGGCCATGCTGCGCGTGGCGCGAGATACAATCTCCGGCCAGCGCCGCAAAATGACACCCGAACGCTGGCGCTCGGCCGCAGTGATGACCTTTGGCGGCCCCAAGGGAACCATCACGCTGTCATTGATGTTCACCATCCCGTATTACATTGCCGGCGGTGCGCCGTTCCCGATGCGTGACGAGCTGATTTTCATTGCGTCAGGCGTGATTATCGTGACCTTGCTGCTGGCCAACTTCCTGTTACCGCTATTGGCTCCGAACCGTGGCAAGGATCCCAGCGCGGAAATAATTCCGGTGACCATCGATGTGTTACGCGCCACGGTGGAGGAATTGACCGGACGCATCACGCCAGAGAATCGTCGTGCGATTCTGATGGTAATCGACCAGTACACCAAGCGCATCGGGCGATTGCAGCAGCGCATCGGCGATACCGACCCCCAGGGATTCGAGCAATTGCAGATCGAAGCGCTGCATTGGGAAAAGGAATTCGTGCGCGACCGGCTTGCCGACACCAAAGCACATCCGGCGGCGGATACGGCCACGCAAGAGCTGAACGTCGAAGCCTGCGAGCGCATGCTTGACCAGATTATGAATACGCTGCGTCACACTTCCACTGATCCGACTTCGGGGCATGCGGTATCGCAGATTCGCGGTCGCGTACGCATGTTCCAGCGGCAGATGAGCAATTACGCCAAACGCACGGTGTCCAAGATTCGCCACACCACACCATTGGTGAGCGAGGACCAGATTTTCGCGCGCACCCGCGAACTGCAGGTCGAGGCGATTCATCATGTTATCGGTCGGCTTATTGACGAGATGGGCCAGGATACGTACAACACCGAGCATTGTTCGGCACTGTTGCTGGATTATCGTCGTGCCGAGGCTTCATTGCAGGCACGTCCGACCATGAGCGGCACTACGGAAACCATCACGCAGGTCGAGGACGTAAAGCGCGAGAGCTACGGTATCGAACTCGGTATGATTCAGGACATGTACGAAGCCGGCGACATCAACCGAGCCCAAGCCCGCTCCCTGAGGCGCAACATCTACGTTATGCAAGTGGACGCTGATTCCGGCATCTAGTTTCCCTTGCTCCCTTCTCTGAGGGGAGCCAAGTTGGGGATTGCTATTTCCGTATGATTCTCTTCAGTATGTGCAGTAGTGCTTGCAGTGCTCACTTCGCTCATGGGAGAACAGTCTATGACCGAGTCAGCCACAAGCGCCCTCGATGTCCGATTGCTGCGACGGCCGCGCCAATTCCAGTAATGGCGGCTGACTACAGCACGCCAGAAGTAATGTCGTTGTCAAGTAGCCACTGGCGTAAATCGGCGAACTCCTCAAGACTCACATTGTGATCCAGACCGTGGTAGCTCTTGGTTTTCAGCCACGTATGCTCTTCCAGCCAAGCGGCGGTGGCGAACAGTTCGTATTTTGGGATTACGCCATCGTTCTTGCCGTACGTATAGAACACGGGGATATCGTAATCGGCCAGGCGAGAGTCGGCGGGGGCCGTGCCGGGCACCTGACCGGGTGCGTTGAAGCCGGACAGGGAGACGACGGCCCGGTACCGCTCGGGATTGATACGCAACAAATGCACGGCGACCAGCCCACCTTGCGAAAACCCAAGCGGCACCACGTCACGGTCGGCGGGAATGTTGTCGGCCACCCATCGGTCGACTGCTGTGGCGGCGGCATACGCGTCGTAGTCACGATCATCGCCGATAGGCAGGGCATCGTGAAACCACGCGTAGTTGCCGGGGTCGGGACTGCCTTCACGGGCCGGCGCGAGTGTCAGCGGCCCGCGCAGTGCCACGAAGTCGTTATATGGAGCGATGAGGCGCATGATGTCCGCCATGTCTTCTTCGCTGGATCCCCATCCATGCAGGCACAGGAACAGCGGATGCGTGGCATGCTGGTCGAAGCCGCCGCGCGAGGTGACGCTGTATTCCACGGTGAGTGGCTCGCCAAAACGTCCGGGCACAGTGGTGGATTCGCGGCCGATCAGAGGCTGGCTGGCATTCGCTTCTTTGCTCATACCATTCCAATATAGAGGTCTTGCGCGCTGTGCGGAAAACGATGGACCATGATTTCAATCACATTGGGTAATCCGCGCCGAATCGCCTTGGGACTTTTCAAGGGATACCGGCAATCTGTCAGGCGTTACCGCTGTCTGCGGTATCTGCGGCTGCGGTGATTGTCTCAAGTTCGCCGCCCCACTGCTGCTGCAGTGCGGTCATCTTGCTGGCCTCGCCGAACACCATCCAGCGTTTGCCGTTCAGCAATCGCCAATCACCTTTCGTTTGCTCATTATCAGCGTATTGGCTCAGCAGTTCGGAAATCTTGCTTTCGATAGGTGCCCGGCTGATGGCTGCGGACGATTCCGATTCAAAGGATACGAAGGCCACTCTCGGATCAGTGCACATCTGTACGGTGGTGATGCCCGGCAAACCGCCCGTATCAAGCCCCTGCCATCCTTCTTTGCACGCGCCGGCAGCTTGTTCGATGCCTTGCTCCATCTGTGCGGTATCTTCGACGGGTGCCTTGTCGTTCGACTGCTGAATCAGTCCTTCCGGGAACAATACGCCCACGGCCACGCCGATAACCAAGCAAACTATGGCGCACACCAGTGCGATGATGCCGCCCGCGCCCACTCCCCCGTGAGTGGCGTACCGAGGCATGGTGACTCGCGCAGCGATGACCAGAATCAGGGTGATGCCGATAAGCACCGCCGCCATCAACGCAATGTATCGTCCTGGCACTGCCGTCATAAAGGAAATGGCGTAAGGCGCGATCTCATGAACCGCCGAGGTGGCCGATACCACGACGGCTAGCAGTCCGCTGACAACGGCAAGTCTGCGGCACAATATCGACGTTGGGCTGCTGGCTTTTGTAGCGGCGAATCGCCGGCCGGCATCCCGTCTGGATGGGCGTCGATTCTGTGCACGACGTGAGCTGCGCGAATCGTCATACTGACCATCGCCGAAGAAATCGTAGTCCTCATCGTTGTGGGCCATCGGTGCCCCCTTCCTGCCGATTACACAGCTAGTGTACCGCTATGGCTTGGGAATGGCGGTCATTCGGGGGAATGATTCAGGGCACAAAAAGAACCCCGGCGGTTGCCCGCCGGGGAGAGAAAGGAGAGAGAAGAAGAAAGGGGGTTCAATTGTCGGGAACTGCTGCGGCTCCTGATCAGCTTTCCGCTGACATCTTTTATATAACCACTGCTTTCTGGGTCTACCTCTAAGTTTCTCTGAGAAAAACCTGAGAATACTTGCGATTGATGGACCGCGGAAGCGTGAGGAGCCTCTCACGTTTCCGCCCAAGGCGCTAGACTTGAAGGCAGTATTTATTTGCCCAAGGAGTTTTTCACATGCTGCTGTCCGACCGCGACATTCTCGCCGCACAGTCCGCAGGTCATATCTCACTTGATCCGTGGACCCCCGAAATGGTGCAGCCCGCTTCCATCGACGTGCGATTGGATCGGTACTTCCGTTTATTCAATAACCACGCCTACACCTATGTCGATCCGGCGGAAAACCAAGGCGCGCTCACCGAACAGTTCGAGGTGGCTCCCGACGAACCGTGGATTTTGCACCCCGGCGAGTTCGCACTGGGTTCCACGTGGGAATACGTCAAGTTGGACCCGTCCATTGCTGCCCGTCTGGAAGGCAAGAGCTCACTGGGCCGATTGGGGATTCTCACCCATTCGACTGCGGGCTTCATTGACCCCGGTTTCGAGGGGCATATTACGCTTGAGCTGTCTAATGTGTCGACGTTGCCGGTCAAACTATGGCCTGGCATGAAAATCGGCCAGATGTGCTTCTTCCAGCTGAGCTCGCCCGCTGAGCACCCTTATGGCTCCAAGGGCACCGGCTCGCATTATCAGGGCCAGCGGGGTCCGACGCCGAGCCGTTCCTACGAGAATTTCTACCGCGCGCACATCGACGACTGAGCGTTGCGACGTACCATTCGGCCGGCGGATGCCGGCCATTTGCTTAATCCCAAGGAGATGTCATGACCAACAGCGATGGCGGGTTCCAGTTCGACTTCCAGCAGCCCGAAAAGCCGGTCAGGCCAACGGTTCCTCCGATTCCCGGGCAAGAGACGGCAGCATATAGCACAGAACCCACGGCACAAGCCACCCCGGCTCTGCAGTTCCCGCAGTCTGTGCAGTCTGCGCAGCCCACACAGCCCACACAGTTTGTGCAGCCCGCGCAAGTAGCGTATGCCTCACAACCCACGCAAGCTGTGCCGACCGTACAAGCCGCTCAGCCGACGCAGCCCATCGATCCGGCCATGACGCAACCGTTCTCGCCGCAATTCCTAGCTGCGGTTGCCGCACAAGCACCACAGCCGGCGGCAGCCACGCAGCCAGTAGTATCCGAAACACCAATCGCCGCTGCGCCCGGCCAGCAGCAATACGTTTGGGATCAGACGACGCAAAGCTTCCGCCCGGTGGAACCGACAGCGCCGGTGACGCCAGCAGCACCAGCCGCACCAGCGGCACCGGCGACATCGCCTGTTTCGGTAGCTTCAAACGCCGCGACACAGGCGTTCCAACCCAATCAGGCCGAGCAGCCTGCGGTAGATGCCGAGGCAACACAAGCGTTCCAGCCTGATCAGGTCATGGCAACACAGCCTTTCGAAGCTCAGGCCATGCCGAATGCCGAAACCGCGGCCACACAGGCATACGGCGCATCATCCACCGTATCCGGTGAGACCGTTGCCATGCCGGCAACGCAAGTAGCGTCTGCCGATGATGCTGCAGCCACACAGGTGTTCCAACCGGCCGCCCTGGCCGCTTCGGCACAGGCTCAGCCTGCTGTGATGCCTCCCTCCATTCCGTTGGATCAGGTCTCCGATGAGGACGATTCCGATGGCGCCGAGCCTCGTCACGGCGGTAGCGGCAAAAAGAACACCCGCAAGATCGTCAGCATTGCCGTAGCAGTAGTCGCCGTGATAGCGCTGGTTGTCGCCGGCCTGCTCTGGTGGCATTCCAACAGCAGCAAGGCGAGCCAAGCCGTGGCATTGGCCGAGTGCAAGGTAGCGGCCAAGCAGTACACGAATGCTCAGAAGAAGCTCACCACCGCCATATCCAATGGCCAAACCAGCGCGCAAACATCCACCAGCGATGTGGCCGATGCCAATACGCTCACCACGCTGAATCAGGCGTTGCAAGACGCCGGCAATCCGGCTGACACCGCCAAGTGCGATTCCAACCTCAACGCCACTGAGTTGAAGTCTCACACTAAAGAGCTGCAGAATGATGCCAGCGACATGGCTGACAAGACGGATGCCATCAACAACGCGATCAAGGCCGTTAATACTTCAAAGGCGACGGCCGATACCAACACACTGAAATCGAACCTGAGCTCGGCTATTTCGCAGGCGCAGGGCACGCTGGATAATTCCGCGGGCAGTGTGGCCGATGAAAACACCCGCACCGCGCTGCAAAACGCCATCACCGAGGCCAATACGGTGATGAACGGGACCAGTCCGTCCGAATCCGACGTCAATAATGCGATTTCTAAACTGCAGAAGGCCGAGTCCGACGTCACCGCCTCGATGCAGGCCAAGCAGCAGGCAGATGCCGCCAAGCAAGCTCAGGAAGAGGCTCAGCAGAAGGCTGACCAAGAGGCACAGCAGAAGTCTCAAGACGAGTCCAACAATAGCGACAACAATAACGGCGGCGACAACTCCACCTCTACTGACGGCACTGACGGCAGCAACAACTGAGGTCTGCAGCGTTCTCCTGTTTCCCATGGGGCGGTAACT
>OLNL01000865.1_pt1 | contig 31379 bp, 32 predicted proteins | sample 1672181 | NCBI WGS metagenome assembly OLNL01 (sample SAMEA3136656, study PRJEB25190) | human gut metagenome | biome: human gut; feature: human-associated habitat; material: faeces | place: Austria | collected 2013
CAAGACCAACATCGGCTGCATCTTCACCGGCAAGAAGGACGGCAAGGAAAAGACCTACTATATCTACAATGTCTGCGACCATCAGGAGTGCTACCGCGAGGTCGGCTCGCAGGCCATCAGCTACACCACCGGTGTGCCTGCCATGTGCGGTGCCCTCATGCTGCTGACCGGCAAGTGGACCACCAAGGGTGTCCACACGGTGGAAGAGTTCGATCCGGACCCGTATCTGGACGCTCTGGACAAGTACGGCCTGCCCCGTTCTGAGAGCCACGCCCCGGCTCTGGTGGACTGATGCGGCTGCGGGACACGCGCCCGCCCTTTGCCGGGCTGGCGAACCTCTCCGAGACCGCGCTGTCTGCCCTGCCCACCCCCTGCTATCTGCTAGACGAAGCCCAGCTGCGCCGCAACGGCGAACTTCTGCTTGGGGTGCAGCAGCGTACCGGCTGCAAGATCCTGCTGGCACAAAAGGCGTTCTCGAACTTCGACCTCTATCCCCTGCTGGCGCCTTATCTGGCGGGCACCGAGGCCAGCGGCCTCTATGAGAGCCGCCTCGGCCGGGAAACGCTGCCCGACAAGGAGAACCACGTGTTCTGCGCCGCCTACCGAGCCGACGCGTTTGACGAGCTTCTGCACTACGCCGACCACATCGTCTTCAACTCGCCCCGCCAGCTGGCCAGATTCGGCCCGGCAGCCAAAGCGGCGGGCAAGAGCGTCGGTCTGCGCATCAACCCGGAATGCTCGACCCAGGAAGGCCACGCGATCTACGACCCCTGCGCCCCCGGCAGCCGCCTGGGCACCACCCGTGCCCAGTGGGACGCCGCTGTGCAGGCAGACCCGGCCCTGCCGGGTCTGCTGGACGGCCTGCACTTCCACACCCTGTGTGAGCAGGATTCCGACGCGCTGGCCCTGACGCTGGCCGCCGTGGAAGACCGCTTCGGCGACCTGCTGCCCCGGATGCAGTGGCTGAACTTTGGCGGCGGACACCACATCACCCGCCCCGGCTACGACCTGCCCACGCTGGAGCGCTGCATCACCGAGACGCAGACGAAGTACGGCGTACAGGTCTATCTGGAGCCCGGCGAGGCCTGGGCGCTGAACGCAGGCTATCTCGTCACCACGGTGCTGGACACCCTGCGCAACGGCGATACCAGCCTTGCCATCCTGGATCTGTCTGCCGCCTGCCACACGCCGGACGTCATCGAGATGCCCTACCGCCCGCCCCTGCTGAACGCGGGCGACCCCGGCGAAAGGGCCGTCACCTTCCGGCTCGGCGGCCCGACCTGCCTGGCCGGGGATGTCATCGGCGACTACAGCTTCGACGCTCCCCTCACCGAGGGCGACCGTCTCCTCTTCGGGGATATGGCCATCTACACCACCTGCAAGAACAACACCTTCAACGGCATGCCCCTTCCGCCCATCTGGACGATGGACGCCGCCGGCACCTGCCGCGAGCTTGTAAAGTTCGGGTATGAGGATTTCAAGATGCGGGTGGGAAATACCAAAAAATAAAATATCCCGCATTCAAACGCGCCCCTTCCCTGTGGCAGACCACATCGGAAGGGGCGCGTGGTTTATAGTAAAATCCCCGGCCTATGAATTTTGCGTTTTTCACCGATTTTCAGGTGACTTCACCGTAGAGAAGTGGCCCCAGCCCTCGGTGGTCATGAAAAAGCACCTATTATAGCAATTTTCAATAATACAGCATCGAGTGCTTTAACTTTTGAGAAAAAGTGGTATAACAGAGTCAAAGAAGGTGAGTGTTGCTCTCCGTTTTTTCTTTTATGGTATTGCGCGGTGTTGCCTTAATTATTTTGCGTATATCGTACCAACGATTTTTCCACGAAGGCCGCAGGGCAGCAGCTTGCACAGCAGACTGAGGAACTTGTACTGCACCCCTGCCACACAAATCGGCTTACACTTCTTCTCTGCAATTTTTGCGATGTATGCACCGATTACTTCTGGGTTTGCGCCATTCTGCTCGTCTTTCTCCATCTAACTAACGCTGCGTGAGATTCGGCCGCCGTACTCCTTATCTCCAACGATCACCTTCTGACGTGCCTGCGTGAAGCCCGTGTGGATATCACCCAGCTCAACAGCTGACGCCTGAATACCGTAGGGCTTTACCTCGTTGTCCAGTGCGCAGGAGTAAGAAGAGATTGCCGCCTTGCTGGCAGAGTAGAATGCCTGAAACGGAATATGCGCGACCGCTGCCACAGAGCTGATGTTGATAATATGCCCTTTCCCGGCTTCCCGCATAGAAGGCAGGACTGCCTTGTTCACATTGACTGTACCAAAGAAGTTCACATCGAACTGTGCTTTTGCCTGATCAAGCGGTGTGAACTCCACCGCGCCAGAGATTCCAAAGCCCGCGCAGTTGACCACAACATCAATACCGCCAGCTTCTGAGAGAATTTCGCTTACTGCTTTCTGAACCGCATTTTCATCCGTCACATCCACGCTGATGTGCTTTATTCCGTCCTGCGGCACATCCCGCCGACTGAACTCATAGACCGCAAATCCGGCATTTTTCAGTGCCGCAGCCGTACTGCGTCCGATGCCGGAACTGCCTCCCGTTACAAGAGCTGTTTTCATACTCTGCCCTCCGTATTTTCTTCTTCCTCGACCACCTGCTCAGCACACTTGGTCGCACTGGCGTATTTGAAGTACCGCACCTTCTTGTTGTACCGGCGGCAGAGGTCGATTATTCCATAAAAGGACTTGTGCGCTATTGCGTTTGTCTGAATCCAGACTACATCGGCCTTGGGTTGCCACCGAAGGCACTTGTGCCTTTGCCATCATCATAAGTGGTGCGGATTTCTTCGGCTTGAAATGCTCCTCGTCATAGGCTTTGGTCTGCTTCAGAAGTCGAGACAATGCCTGGTCGTTCTTATAGTTTTCTGTCAACAGCTTATCCAGCCCTTGGAAATAAAGATCTGCCCAATTCCAGAACCTTTCCTTAAAATCAGCGACTGCCAATTCCTTATCCGTGTAGTGTCGGCATCATTGCGATTGTGGATTATTTTCAGCATCTCTGCCAGGACATCAAAGCCATAGCAGGTATCATAGACATCCGGCATATATGCTTCTGTTTCAACCGGCAGCAGTTCACAGGCATCTTCCAAGCGGTCTGCATCCTTTAGGTGGTCGAGCATTCATATTGCTGCGCCCAACAAAAAAGATGTTTCATCATCCAAACGATCATAAGTAGAAATCGGCAGCGAGGAAGTATGTGCAAAGCTCTTTTCCACATCGGATATCGGGTACTTCTCTGCAAAGCGGTCGATAAACTCCTGATAAAGATTGACCACGGCCTTCATACGGCGCGAGTACTTTGGCTCTTCCATGTCATAGTGGTTCAGAATATTTTTGCTGCGGTTGCAGTTCCGGGTGACATCCCGGTTCTTTCGGAAAACGGAACGTACCGCCTCCTGCACAGGGTCGAGGTTTGACTTCTTTGCCAAATAAAACACCGCCTTTTTCGGTCAAAATCTATAAGAGCATTCTTGCGATTCTTTCTTACGATTCTATTATACCGGAAAGGCGGTGATGTGACAATATCTGATCAAAATATTATTAGCGGGGTGTGCTCTGAAGTTTCATGAAGAAATCCAGCAAGCCCACGCCGATGTCCTGTACGATCAACGTTCCTTTAAGCTACTGCAAATCATTGATTTGCGCTCGGCTCTCGTTCCCTCGACTTCTCCAACATAGAATTTCACCACTGCGGCCGCCGCCAGCTCCCTGCCAACCAGACCATACTCTTCTGGAATCAATTCTCTCATCTGCTCATTCCTCCTGTGTGTCTTTGTGACACCAAGGATATAACAGATTTTTACACATAGCAATTGGATTTTTCCATTATTTCTTTGGTAGCTTAAAATCAATCTTTCCGCCAAGCACCCCTGCACCAATTCCAACCATCAGTACTAGCGAAGCGCTTATTGTACTCATAAGTTTCCAGTTAAAGTTTCTTTTTTCAGAGTCCTTCATCCCCACGCTTTCTTCAATAGACTTTTCTCGACTACGAATCTCTGTGTCTTTTGAATCCGCTACTTTTATGAGTTCAGACTCCTTGTTAAGTATTTCAACAATCGCTTCAGGCGACAGATTAGGATTATCCAAGCACTTACTGTAATCAGCCTGAACCTGCTTCACAAGTTCATAAAACTGTTTCCTGCTTTCTTCTTCATAATCCAATTCCTTGTCTGCAACCGCATAATAAGCTTTCAAACTATCATCGTCGCTTTTTATAAGAGAATCCAGCATTCCCTTATATTCAACAAGCGTTGATTGCATCAACTTGACGAATTCAGGAAATTGAGCCAGCACTTCTCGTGCAACCTCCGGTCGGAGTTCTGCCAGTTTTGACACATAACTCACAACTTCATTTTTGAAAGATTCTTGAAATCAGTTCGTTGCATCATTGCAAGGACATTCTGTTCTACTGGTGTATAGCCCATTTTCAGTCCCTCATTCCCTAGCTAATCCTTTGCTATTTTCATATTACCACAGAGCATCTTTTTTCTCAATCTCTTCGGTGTAGAAAAACAACAGTATAAGCAAAAAAGCAGCCCGCCCGGTCACCTTCCAGCTATGTACTCTAACACAGTCGGAAAGCAACCAGATGGGCTGCACCCTGTCACACGATTTCTATCCTATCCTTGTACACCAGCACTTTCTGAACCCTGTCCACTGCATCTGAACCCAGCTTCTCGGACACAGCCTGCACCAGCGCATCTTCCTTCACCATGGCATTCATGCATCCGTTTCCTTTTTTCCCTTTCTGCCGTTCCTTGCAGTTCCATGCCTTGTAATGCCCAGATCTGCCCTTATAAGTCCGGCGTACAAAAAGAGCACCACACTCTCCACAGAAGACTTTTCCGTAGAGAGGATGATGCCCCTTACTGCGCTGGTAGATACCGGCCTTATTATCCGCTTTCCGCTGTTTGAGGATCTCCTGCACAGCATTCCACGTCTTCCGGTCGATGATGGCCTCATGATCGTCCGTTAGATAGTTCGGCTTGTACTCCCGGTTGGGATCGGGTTTCTTCGTAATGTAATCTCTCGGAGGCTGCTTCTGAAGGAGCTTGTCCCCTATATAGGTTTCGTTCGACAGCATATACCGGATAGTTTCCACCGAGAAGTGGTCCTTGCTCGTCTGGCTTTTGGCTCCCATCGCCACAATCCCATCCGAGATTTCCCGATAGGTCTGTCCTTCCAGAAACCGTTTGAAGATTTCCTTGACCACCCACGCATCCCGATTGGGGACCAGCACACCTTCTTTACTGTCATACCCCAAAATACGATTGTTGCCGAGATTGTACTCGCCCCGTGCAAAGCGGTTCTCATAGGCAAGCTGGACGTTCACGCTGATCGAATGACTTTCGTCCTGTGCTACGGCAGCCATCTCCTGAAATTCCGGGCGGTTCTCCGCCTTTGTTGCCGAATGCCTGTCTGCGTAGATTTTGACCATTTCCCACTCAGGGTGACTCTCAATCAAATCCGTATAGTACCTTCTCTGGGTCTCAAAGCTCTCTATCCCGTTCATGGAAGCAAGAACTCTGTTCTCTGCATCCCAGAACCTGATTGTTGCCAAAAGGATATTCTCCACGTCTATGGACAACGGCTCCGTTGATGGTCCTGCGCCGGCAGCCTTTATCGACCAGGCTGTGGCTTACAGCAAGAGCCGAGCGCAAATCAATGAGCTACCGCAGCTCAAAGGAACGTTGATCGTACAGGACATCAGCGTGGACTTGCTCGACTTCTCATGGACTGCCGAGAGTAATCGATTGTGCAAAAGAATATTCATGTCACCGCAAGTAATTATAGCAATCCCACGAATTAGTGCAAATAATCACAAGATTTGAACCAGCCTAAGCAATCAGAAGGCGAAACAGCTTGAAAAGCACATTGGATTGCGCTCGGAAGAGCATCCAGAGTTTGCGCCTTGAATTTACGCAGGAAAGCCTTCACTTTCGACCAGAGCTGTCCAGCAGATTTTTCACTACCTTTGCATGGTGCGACTTCATATTATTCATTACGAGGACAGAATTGCCGTTCAGATGAGGAAGCAAATCAATTTCCAGATACCGCTTAAACCTCTCTACAGTCGTTCCACCTGAAAAAGTGGTATACCGTAGTGTCCCATCCAACTGGATGGATGACAGAATGGTCGTGTTCCTGGGCTTGGAAAGTGGTGCAAAATCAACAGCTCTGCTTCCACCAAGCGAATAGGCATACCGCCTTGTCATATCCGTATTGCATCCGCTGTCATCCAAAAACACAAGATCACTTGCCTTGAATCTAGATATAAGGCCGTTCCAGCTTTTTCTCTTTTGCGCCACACCGGGGACGCTCCTGTTCACTGGCATGAAGAGATTTCTTCTTACGGCGATATCCCAATTGCCGAACTGTTTTTCGGACAGTTTCATTGCTGACGGTAAGGTGAAGAGTCTCAATGATCTCCTGCATTGTTATGTCCGGTCTGCTTTTTACAAGCTGGTTGATATTTTCAACTTCTTCCGGGGTCAATGCCGGTTTTCTTCCACGAAGGTAGGTTCGAGTTTCAATTGAACCGGTTTCGTCCAAACGCTTTTTCAGGCGGTAGACAGTACTCCGGTTAACGCAGTAGTTCCTTGCTACTTCCCGGACATTATGACTTCTTTCCAATGCTTGAATCAATAGTTTCCTTGCCTCGTTGTGCAACATTTGAATTGCCTCTTTGACTTGATTCTACACCTTTTGTCAAGTAGTTGCTCTATTTTTCTGGATTGCTATAAATTCGAATTCGCATTCAAGAACAGACTTCATTCTCTGTGTTAAAACTCCCAAATCACAGGATATAATTTTATTTCTTAAAACTTCATGTGACTTTCCTTTTTCAATTTTTTCTTTATTTGGCCAGGATACATATATGGCTCTTTTGCGAGTACTTTTGCAACAGGTTCAGTTTGCTGTATAAATCATAACCCCGCGTGGAAACGCGGGGTATGCAGAACGGCCCCATAGAGGCCACAATACCAGCCACGCCTAAAGGCGCACAATGAGCGACGTCAACCGCATACTGACGTCGCTCTTACTTTCTCATGCTATCCGTAGGCACTTCTGGCGAATCGTCGTCATCGAAGTCAGCTACATTCTTGAACGGATCTTCGTATTCCTTGAAGCTCAACTGATCGCACATTTGATTTTCTGCTTCTTGATCTCGAATGTATTTGCGGATTTTGGCTTCGTTTCCACCTACGGTATTTACGTAATATCCTTTTGTCCAGAACACCCTTCTTCCGTATTTGTACTTTAAGTTTGCATGTCGCTCAAATATCATAAGTGTACTTTTTCCTTTGAGGTATCCCATGAAATCAGCAACGGCAAGTTTCGGCGGTATGGATAAAAGCATGTGAATATGGTCTGGCATAGCGTGTGCTTCTATGATTTCTACATGCTTATAATCGCAAAGCATTCTCAATATCTTACCGATATCTTTTCTCAGTTGTCCATAGATTGTTTTTCTACGATACTTTGGTACTAGCATAATATGATTACTTCCTATTAGGAACACTGTAAATACAAGGCTTTTCGGAGCCTACAAACCAGAAAAAATAATATTTGATCTATCACATTACGCAAAAAGCCGTCCGGCATGAAAAACGGGCGGCTTTTTTGCGTGGATAGACGGAAAGGAGGCACAAAAATAACTACAAAATTTTAGCGTTCAAATTTGTGCATCTTTAACGAAAAGAAGGATCGTAAATGGCCGATGAAAAATTGAATACTGGCCCTGCGGAGAATATTTCCCCGGAGGCCGCCGAGCCTATCACCACACCCGAACAGGCCGCAGCGTCTGAGCCCCAGCAGGAACAGACCGGGCCTGCCATACCTGAGTCCGGCGATGTGGTTGTGTCCTTTGACAAAATCAATGAACTTATGGCGGAAAAGAGGCAGAACGCCCGCGCCGAAGTCGAAAAGGCGGAAACCCCCGAAACGCCAGAGGCGGCAGCCCCCGGAGAAACACCGCAGCCCGCCAATACGGAGGAACCGAAAAAGTCGCGCCGTGGCCGTCCGCCGAAAGCAGAAAAGGCTGCGACTGAAAATCAGAAAGCGGAGAAATCGGCTGGGGCCCGCAAGGGCCGCCCACCCAAGGCGGATAAGGCGGCCCCTGACAAGCCCAAGCCGTCCAAACGAGACAAAGTGTCCCGAAGCGATGGAAAGGCCCCGGATGCCAAGGAGCCCATTAAGCCCGCACAGGATACCAGAACCAAACTAACCACGACTTAGCGATGCGGGGGTGATGAAAATTTCAAAGAAAGCAACCACGATTGCCATCGTCAACCAGAAAGGCGGCACCGGCAAGACCACCACCTGCGAAAATCTGGGCATTGGGCTGGCAGCAGCCCGATGAATTGCCCACCACCCTTTCCGTCCTGATGGCAAAAGCCATGAACGATCAGAGTATTCCGCCCGGTGAAGGCATCCTGCACCATGCAGAGGGCGTTGACCTGATCCCGGCCAACATTCTCTCGTCAACTGCATGAACCGGGAAAAGATGCTCAAGCAGGTGCTGGACAGTGCAAAGCACGAATACGACTTTATTCTGCTGGACTGCACTCCTTCTCTTGGGATGCTAACCGTGAATGCACTGGCGGCAGCAGATACTACCCTGATCCCTGTGCAGGCACAGTACATGTCTGCGAAAGGCTTGGAACAGCTTTTGCAGACCGTGCAGAAGGTCCGCGGCAGATAAACCCGAAATTAAAAATTGAGGGCATTCTGCTGACCATGACCGACAGCCGCACCAACTACGGACAGCAGATCGACAACCTGATTCGAGGTGCCTACGGCAGCAAGATCAAGGTGTTCGACCAGACCATTCCCCGGTCTGTCCGTGCTGCGGAGATCAGCGCCGTAGGCAAGAGCATTTTCCAGCACGACCCCAAAGGCAAGGTGGCAGAAGCCTACCGCTCTCTGACAAAGGAGGTAATGGCGAATGCCGAAAAACATCTTAAACGTGTCGCTGAAAGGGGCAGATTTCATTTTCTCCACCGAGGAATCCCGACAGGAACAGCAGCGGGAACAGGTGCAGCAGATTCCCATTGGAGAGCTGTTCCCTTTCAAGAACCACCCCTTTAAGGTTTTGGACGACGAGTCTATGCAGCGCACCGTAGAAAGCGTAGAGCAGTACGGCGTGTTGTCTCCGCTGATCTCCCGCCCACGCCCGGAAGGTAGCTACGAGATCATCTCCGGGCACCGCCGTCAGTACGCTACACAGCTTGCCACAACAATGCGACCTTTCAGGCCGTATTCAACTGCTTTCAGTTCTAGTTAAACATGAGAGCTATCAGGAAGGAAATCATAGCAATACCAACGAGCCAAGGAATAATTTTCTCTTGATGGAACTCCCTGAATCCAAAAGATCTTATAAGCAGAACACCCAATAGGCCGATGATGCACCATGCAGTAACGGTAAGACAGATATCGTACATTGTTCCTTGCCTCCCTCGTGTCTCCTGTATAGCTTGATTGTATCATAGAACAAGACGCAGCGTTATAACAGGAGTTGGCTTTCAGAATCGGGAATGCTATAATGTGTAAAAACGGTGCCCCATATGTTCTCTTGAAGTTGATATCAAGATATGAAATGCGAGCAGGAGGATAATCGGATGGATCAGGATGCAAAAGTGGAACGTTTGCTGGAAATGCTCCGGCGTGCCGCAGAGCAGCTCCCGGAGGAGACAGCAAAAGATGCAAAAAGAATTCTGAGTAAAGACAGTTTTATACAGGAGTTGAAAAAGAATACTTCCTCGAAAGAAGAGGGAATCGCGGCGGATTGTGAATGGATCGTTCAGGCAATGGACAATTTGATCTGGGGACGGCAGATAGCATCGGGAAAGAAACAACAGATATACGAGATCTTCAATGCGCTACTGTCGGAGATGGAAGGGATCTATCATATTTCTGTGAGGCGACCTATGGAGCCGGAACCGGAATCAAAACAGGAAGAGAGCAAACTGATCCGGTTGGTCAAAGAACTGCATGGTTCGGATGGTTTTGGATGTACGAATGCGCACCTTAAGGATGTGCTTAAGGTTCAAGATAAAATGATGTATAATTATCGGCAGCGGTTGAATGGTGCGTCAGATCAAGAACCTTGGATGCTGGGCAACCAGCGGGTAAGAACAAACGTGGAAACACGCCATGAAGGACACGAAATATACGTATATACGCCGGATACGCTGCATCCGGTGGTGCTGCAACTGAACGTGACACAGGCAGCGTTTCTTATGAAAGCACTTGGACGCGCGTGTGATTCTGATTTTTTAGGCAAAGAGATCGCTGAGAACATTGCTGGGGAGATTTGGCACCAAATATCGCCATACGGCAAAAAACAGATTCGGAAACAGTTTATTGAAGAATCTCGGATAACAAAGTGTACCGGATATCAGGAGTCGTCCGAAGTGGACGAGGCAGAAAAGTTTGGAAAGTTTCTGCTGCGGCTGGAACAGCAGTATGATGACCCGGTGGAAGGATTTGAAAGAGAAGCAGAACAACTGAAAAGGTTTGAATATCAAGAATTAAAGAACCGCGATAGTAGTCTGAACGTAATGTATGCACTGAAAAGTGGAGATGGCATGGAGCATTCCTATACGATTCTGTGCAAAGATCATTCGGTCTTTCAACATTGCCGGTTTTATTTGGACAGGGCAGAACGACCGGGAACGCTTCGGATCGTTGACGAGAAGATGTTTGAGCGGCAACACGGGGATTCAAATAAAATCATGGATAGGCATTGGGGAAAACTCATCGAAACAGAGGATATTCAGAAAATAGAAATCGATAAGTGGTAATGAAATTACCGACACGAGACCCTATCCAGTGCTATCATGGTGTCAGAACGAAACACACCACAACAAAAGGAGAACACCATGATGAATTTTGATAATGCTTACAAGAAACCTTTGTGCCGCTTTTCGGTTGAACAGGAAAACGGCGTGCATCAGGCATTTGACTGCGCAAAGGCCTTGTACCTCGCAGCCGAGCAGGAGCGCTACCGCACCCTTTCCCGGACGGAGATGGCTGCATTTCTGGATGCGGCGGCAGCTCTCCAGACGGAAGAAGGCTTGATTCCGCTGGTGATCGACAAAACCATGCCCTCCGATTGCCGGGTGGATTTGCAGTATCATCCGAGCTATGCGGCGGCAGCAGCAGCCATCTACGCATGGCAGACCATGCGGGAAATCTTTGACGAAGCACGGACGGCTTTTTTCAAAAACCTGCTGCACGGATGCACGGGGCGCGGATTGCGTGACCATGGACTGGATGCAGGCTCCGGGCAGCGCCGCAATCTGATTTTACTGACCAAGGCCGATGTTAAGGCATTCGTTGCGGAAAACGGTGATCTCTGCGCAGAGTTTACGGCACTGGTACAGGACACCATTCGGATGTTCGAGCACGACATTGCAAGGGCAAAGCAGAACCACACGTCGATGGCGGAAATGGGAATGTGGCCTGTGCCGATCACCGCAGAGTTGGAACAGGTTGTGGCAGCTTATCACGGCAAGACCCATACGCTCTTTGTTTATGGGACGCTGATGCAGGGACAGTCCGCCCACGATCTGTTGAAGGTTGCGGCCTACTCTCGGCGGTATACCCTGCACGACCATACCATGGTGGATCTGGGCGCATACCCCGGAATCGTGCAGAAGAAAAACGAAGCGGTTCTGGGTGAGGTGTACTTTGTCTCGCCGGAGATGATGGCAGAGATGGATCGCTATGAGGACGAGGGAAACCTCTACCTGCGCCGGGAGGTGTGGGTGGAGTCTGAGCAGGGCAGTCTTCGTGCAGAAGCGTACTTATATAATAAGAGTACGCAGGGCCGCTTAGAGTGTTCCTGCTGGCAGCCGAAGCATGAGGAAGAAATCTGGTATGCCTGCTATGGCTCCAACTTGTCCGAGGAACGGTTCCGCTGCTATGTGCAGGGCGGCGTAGCGCCCAACGGAAAACACTACTACGGCTGTAACGATACCACGCTGTGGAAGGAATCGTATTGGACGGATTATCGCGGCAGGCTGTATTTCGGCAATGAAAGCCCCAGCTGGGATTACGGCGGCGTAGCTTTTTATGACCCGGCGGGTCATGAATCGGTATTGTTCCGGCTGTACCGCATTACAAGGGATCAGCTGCATGACATCATGCGGCAGGAGGGAGCCTCGGCCAACTGGTACGGGCATCAGTTCCTGCTGGGGATGGGCAAGGATAATCTGCCGGTCTATACCTTAATCAGCAGCACGACCCGCCCGCAGAAGGCACCGTCTCCGAACTATCTGGAGGTGATCCGCACCGCTTTGGAGAAAGAAGCCGGTCTGAAGCCGAAGGAAGTGAAATGCTATCTGGACAAGGCTTTGAACGCATAAACAGCTTGAAATCGACCCTGCGGATTCCGACGGTGTTGGAATTCGCAGGGTTTTCTGCATACACATCGCTTTTGTGTGCAATGCGCCAAATTGCTGACGTGCAAATCGAATGAAATTGGAACATAATACAAAATCAAGCTGAAAAAAGCAGACAAGACGGTTTTGAAAGATCGAGCAAACAGGGTGTTCAAAAATAACTATTTAAAAAGTCGTGGTATATAGAACGTAGATACGGTGAAAATAAAAAAGATTGAAATAACTTTTGAAATAGTTATTGACAGACGTATTTAAATACGCTATACTCATAGTGAGAAATTATAGTTGACAAAATATAACCGAGCGTGTTATACTACTCTTGCCTTCAGGGGCAAGGGTTTATGTGGCATACACCTGTTCATAAACATTCAAGACCTGCAAGGCTTTTCGCCTTGCAGGTCTTTTTTCGTTATTCACATCAAGAAAGCGAGAATGTTATGAGCACCTTTGACAACTTCACAGTCCATCCCTATAAGTATCTGGACATCTACACTTGGGAGGAAGCCAGCAAGCCGAAGATCTCTTTTGTGGATTCCTTTGATTATCTTGACGGAAAAAAGACGCTCCCCTCTGCGGTAGAAGGTCGTCCGTGCAGTTTTTTGCCGAAGCTGATGGGAGCGGAGGATGTTGAAGAGGATCTGCGGATCGAGCCATGTGAACAAAAAAGGCAACTATCTTCGTTTGGTAGACTTCCGTGGAGGTATGGAAGTACAACGGCAGAAAACATTGGAGGCTATTGTAAATCATAATTGCGGTTTCTACTATGAGCAGAGTAGCGATAACTTTGCAAAGATTCCGGGAAGCCCGGTGGCATATTGGGTATCAAAAAATCTTTTTTCTGCCTTTGAAAAAGGAAAAAGTTTGGGAGACCTTGCAGAACCAAGGGGTGGTTTATCAACTACAGATAATGCAAGATTTTTGAGGTATTGGTATGAAGTCAGAGAAAGAAATATTACGTTCGATGTAAATGACACTCTTGAGACGGAAAAAAGAAATGAAACATGGGCACCAATCGCTAAAGGTGGTGACTATCGAAAATGGTATGGAAATAATGAATATGTAGTAAAATGGTACCACAATGGAGCAAAAATTAAACATCATGTGGTAAACAATCCTAATGACCCCAATACAAAAAGTTGGTCGAGGCGAATTTTTAACTACGCATATTATTTTCACCCTTGTGTAACTTGGTCTGGAATATCAAGCGGATATTTGTCAGTGCGTATGGCAGATCACCAAATTTTTGGTGGAGGCGGTAAGGCACTATTCTCTAATGATAATTTGGAATTCTATTGCGCACTCCTGAACTCTTGTGTTGCGCTAAGATGTCTGGAATTTATAAGCCCAACATTGAATTATGAGTCGGGTCATATAGCAAAGATTCCTGTTCTGCCGGAGAATACAAAGATGAAAACTATTAATGACATAACTGACTCATGTAGGAAGTTGTCGAAAAATGACTGGGATGCTTTTGAAACCTCTTGTGACTTTAAGAAGCACCCGTTGGTGTGAGGTAAGCTAATGGAGAGGGAAACATATAAATATGTCCTTGCCTTAAAGGTTGCAGAGCCGAAGTGGGCTGTGAGATTTATTGCGGGAACAGAACTTCTTGAAGATAATAATTGCCGCTATGTTGCGACTGAAAGTATTAGAAAAGCAATTAAAATCCATTCTGAATTTGGTGCGACCGCTTGGTTCGGTGCAATCAATGGCTACATTGAAGAAGCTATAAAAACGGGAAACAATGAGCAGGGCGATATGTACGAAGGAGTATTTGCCAGAGTGAAAAAGAACTCCTTTCTCATGTATCACTTTATGGAAATGCTTGGAGATGACTTTGAATCTTTTGAAGATGAAAATGACAACAGTTATTGTTTCCTGCGGAGAAAATCAAGCCGGTATGTTTGTGCTTTCTGCATGTATGGCGTTGCCGAAACTGATTTGAAGAAATTGGGAAAACCTTATCTCAAGGATAATCAGTGGTACGGAAACTATGAAAGCAAAATCAGTAAAGAGATGTTCAAGAAGTTTTTACAGACGCATGAGAATGTCGCAGGATGTTACTTTAGCGTAGGACATTTCTATGATGCTCTTATGGATGGAATAAAGCAACCCATGGCAAGGGGTGTTGTACAATATGATATTGATCTGACAAAAGAATTTTGCATAGTCCCGGATGAAAAATATAGTGAGCTCTTCCATAAAAGGAAAGACTTGGCTTATCAAAACGAACTTCGGTGTTTGCTTATTAACAAAGACCAACATAAACCGGGAATTCCAGTTACGTATAAGATGCTTACGGACGGAAATGCGAGTTTTGTCGAAAAGAATAGTGCCGGGAATAAGCTTATCTTCAAGTGCTTGCTCAAGCCGGTTAAAGAACGGACAGAGGAAAAATGAAAGAACAAAAATGTAAATCTCTCTTGATTGGAAACGGAATCAATATCAATTTTGGCGGAAAAGCGTATTCAAACCAATTTATCATTAAGCGAATCATCTTTAATGCTAGGGCTGGTAAGTACGACCTGCTTTTCAACAGAAAAATAAGCGGAGAGCAAATTGAAGAGGTCTTTTTGAATTTGGCTGAGTTGGCAAATGCTATTTCAAGAGGAGAATGCGACTCTGTAGTGACGACTGAAGAAATTCCTCTTCTGGAGGACTTTAAGAGGAGATATAGTAAAAAGGTTGAACACTACTATGATGTTGGTCTGGAAGACTGGCTGTTTATTCTTCACATTTTCTTTTTGAAAAATGATGACCTGAAAAATATCTGGAGACCGGTAAAGTACAGCTTTGAACAGATGATGTTGGATGCTATATATAATGATGGTGACATTCAAAAGCTATACCTGTCCATGGGAAAACCTGTAAAAAGATGGCTTGAACAATACGATGAGATTTTCACGTTGAATTACGATAATAATGTTGAAAGCCTTATCAAAAAACCAGTATTCCATCTCCATGGTGATTATAGTACGCCTGCAAATAGCGAAAACCCGAATACAATTTTAGGACACCAAAGGACGGAAGCGCACCAGACGGTAGTAGTTCCGGGGTTTGAACATTGCTACTGCAATGCACTTTTTGACTATAGAGGCGAAAATAAGCTCCAAGTAGCGGATGGATTTGAAAGAGGAAAAGAAAGCGTCAAGCGACTGTCGGATAGTGGAGTCCCTGCAAGTGTATTCCCGGCTCCGGCAGCAGGTTTAGTTCAGACACATCGTGAACACCCGGAACTTGAAATTGCACCAACATATCATTTTGATGAGTTCAGAAAACTTGATGGTGAGATACATATCATTGGTATGTCGCCTAACAATGATGGACACATTTTCAAACTGATCGACCAGAGCACGGTTGACAAAGTGGTGTTTTACTTTTATTCGGAATCGGAAAAGAAACAGAAACTTCCGCTCCATCAGAAAGTGGAATATAGGAGTGCACCGGATCTTTGGAAAGGCTTGAAAGCCGCTCCCAAGAAGTACAGTTGTCATTATAATATTCCAACTGCACCAAAGGCTGATGAAATTTTTAAATTTTTAGGTGAGATGTCGATGGACCCGATATCAAGAGCCGACATAATAAAAGAGGTTAATTCTATCCCTGAATTTCGCGCAAAAGAGTTATGTGCATTGGTAGAGCAAGAAATGCAGAAGCAAGATAAGAAAGGCAACCCCAAAGATGAAGATGAACAGCGCTGGCAATTTAGAGAAGTCAGTCGAATTGCATTGAGAAATGGCGTATTGCCCGTTGCACTGTTCCTGCTTTATATCATAAATATCTCAGCAGATACTGCAAAATAAAACAAAGGAGAACCGCCATGCCATATTTAGATAGCGTTGAAGAACTTCTGGTAACCAAGGAAGGCGAACACGTCCAGTTCAAAGAAGCCAAGAATCGGTTTGACTTTGGTGAGGCAGCAAGGTGCTGCTGCGCTCTGGCGAATGATGGCGGTGGCAAGATGGTTTGATGTTGAGTGACGGAATCCTAATTTGGATTAGAACTTGCAACCAACTTGCAATAAACTTGCAACCAACTTATGACTGGTTCAAAGGCGTTTGCAACCGGACAGTCGGAGGAAGAATAAAAAATGGGAAGACTGATTAGCGATAAATTTGCCGCATGGCAGGAAGAATGTGAGCAGCGGTTCCAGCAGCTCAAAGCCAACGAAGAAGAACTGAATCGCATTTTTATTGATATTTACGGCTTGCAGGACGAGCTGACCTCGGAAGTGGAAGACAAAGACGTGACCGTGCACCGTGCCGACCTGACCCGTGAAATCAAGAGTCTGCTCTCCTATGCGGTGGGGTGCCTGTTTGGGCGGTACTCGCTGGATGCGGAAGGACTGGTATATGCCGGCGGCGAATGGGATGCCAGCAAATATGTGACCCTCCAGCCGGTGAAGGATAATGTCCTGCCGCTGTGCGATGAGGAGTACTTTGGGGATAACGACCTTGTGAATCGCATTGTGGAGTTCGTCCGTGTGGTTTACGGTGCCGATACGCTGGAAGAAAACCTTGCGTTTATTGCCAGGGCGCTGGGCAACAAGGGCAACACCAGCCGTGAAGTCATCCGCAACTACTTCCTGAAGGACTTCTATGCGGATCACTGCAAGATCTACAAGAAGCGGCCCATCTACTGGATGTTTGACAGCGGCAAGAAGAACGGCTTCAAGGCGCTGGTTTACCTCCACCGCTGGGATGCCGACACCACAGGTCGTGTCTACAACAACTATCTCAGTCCCCTGCTGCGTACCTACGCACAGCAGATCATGCAGGAAAACAATGTCATTTCTAGCAGCAGCGATGCCCGCACGGTAGCCCTTGCACAGAAGCGTCTGGACAAGCTGAAGCTGCAGCAAGAGGAGTGCGAAAAGTACGAAAAAAACATTGCCCACCTTGCGGCGCTGCGCATTGCGCTGGATCTGGACGATGGCATAAAGGTGAACTATGTCAAGGCGCAGACTGCCGCCGATGGCAAGAACCTGAACGTGCTGGTGCCAATTAAATAACATAGAACCGATACACCGGGGTGAACTTCACCGCTCCGGTGTATTGGTGTTTATAACGATAATATAAAAAGGGAAGATGAACACGCATGGCTAAAACGATACTGCGCCAGATCGAAGAGCGTCTCCGGGCAATGTTTGCGCCGGGCGAGCAGCGTAAACTGGTGTTCTGGTACGATGACTCTGCCAGCTTTGAAAACGAAGTATCGCAGCTGAATATCCCCGGCGTAACGGTATACCGCATGAAGCCCCACACCCAGTTTGCCACCAAATGGATGCTGGAGCTGGAGCACCCAGACGAGAGCTTTTTGCTCTACGCCCCCTTTGCAAAGCCTACGCTGGAAGAAAACCACCTTGCCGATATGCTGCGCTACGCACAGGAGTTCTCCACCGATAAGGCGACCATGATCGCACAGGACTTCAATCTGGACGAGAAAGCAAAGCTCTTTGTGCAGGAGCACATCAACTTTTTTGCCGCACAGGATCGCACCAAGCGGTTCTATGATCTGGGCACTCCGACCTACACCGAGGATACCTTTGCACTGGCAATGCTGGCAGTGCTGTGCAAGTGCCAGCCCAAACCCGAAGAAGTGGTGCGGCAGGTTCTGCACGGTGCGCTGGATGCCGAAAATGAATCCTTGCAGCTCTTTGCAAAGTTTGGGCTGGTGGCGGATTTCTGGCTGGTCTGCAAGCGGTTGTTCGGCTATAACCCTGCCGAAAAGAGCCTGAAGGATCTGGTATCCTGCCTGTTTGCCACCTACGCCGCCCACGCTATGGATGTGGATGTCCCGGATGCGTGGCTGGATCGCAGCCTGCCGGAGGAGGGTGAAGTGCTGGCCTTCTTGGACGGCATGATGAACTATCTGCCCGACCAGCCCTATTTTGAGCGCTTCTCCCACACCGCCGCACAGGAACTGAATGCCATGCAGGTTCTGGGGCAGGTGCAGCACACGAACCCGGATCTGCTGCTGGACTGCACCGTGTTTGATGCGGCAGAGGAGCAGATCAGCAACTGGATCACGACCCGCCTGCTGGAAGAAAACACCTCTGCTACCCTGAAAGGTCATAGCATCCGGCAGATCTGCGAAGAACGCAGCAAAACTTACTTTGGCGCAAAACCTGCTCGGCAGAACCAGTACGCACTGCTGGCAAATGCCTGCACGGTGCTGGAAGCACTGCACTTCATCCCGGCAGACGGCATCGACGTACTGGCAGCACAGTACAAGAACGGCGCATGGCAGGTGGATACCGCGTACCGGAAGTTCTACCTGAACTACGGTCAGATTCTGCGCACCCCGGAAATGGAAAAGCTGCAAGCTCTTGTGGAAAGGGTGTACACCAACTATTTCCTTGATCCTCTGGCGGTGCGCTGGTGCCAGAGCCTTGCCAGCCAGCTAACCATCTTCCAAACAGAGCGGCAGACCCATTTTTACAGCCGGAATGTCAGCGGAACACGGGAGCGTGTGGTGGTGTTTATCTCGGACGCCATGCGCTACGAGGTAGGCCAGCAGCTGTTTGAACAGCTTGCTATGGATGCCAAGTGCAGTGCAAAGCTGACCCCTGCGGTCAGTACGGTGCCCTCTTATACCCAGCTTGGCATGGCCGCACTGCTGCCCCATGTCAGTCTGGAACTTCAGCCAGACGGTACGGTGACTATCCTTGGTAGAAAAACTGCGGGCACCGCAGCACGCGAGAGCGTCCTGCAAGCCACAGAAAAGATCAGCGGCTGCATCCAGTTTGACCAGATGCAGAATATGCGCCGCGATGAGCTGCGCAGCTATTTCCCCGGCAAAACGGTGGTTTACGTCTACCATAACCAGATCGACGCCCGTGGTGATGAGGCGCGGACGGAAAACGAGGTGTTCTCCGCCTGCGAAGAAGCGGTGGAAGAACTGTACAAGGAAATCCGCCGCCTGACCGACAGCGCAAACATTCGGCATTTTATCGTGACCGCAGATCACGGCTTCCTGTATAAGCATGACCCGATCCAAGAGAGTGATAAGGTCATCAACCCGCCGCAGGCAGAGATCAAAAATAAGCGGTATATCATTTCGGCAGAAACGGGCACGGTTGCCGGTGCTGTGGGCTATCCGCTGGGTGAAGTTCTGGATACTGCTAACCCCCGCACCGTGTATACGCCGCTTGGCAGCTCGATCTTTAAGTGCGCTGGCGGCGGGCAGAACTATGTACACGGCGGCGCATCTGTGCAGGAAATGCTGATTCCGGTGCTGGATGTGCACACACAGGCTGGTCGTGTCGAGACCCAGAAAGCGGTAGTCTCACTGCTGCCTACACCGGAAGTCCTGATGGACCGCAAAGTGCAGCTGCGTTTCTTGCAGCCGGAGCCGGTGACTGATACGACGCTCCCGGCAAGCTATGAGATCCGCATCATCAATGAGCACAGAGATGCACTTTCCACTAAAAAGACCGTCGAAGCGGATAAAATGGCTGGTTGCAACGATGCAGAGCGCTACACCGATGTGATTCTGACCTTGAGAAATCGTCCTTACTCCCGCGAAAATAACTATTATTTCCTGCTGACAGACAAGGAAACCGGTGCTACGCTTGAAAAGCGTCTGGTTAAAATTGATATCGTGTAAATATTGGTGAGGAGAATAAATCATGGAATATACCGAAGTTATTTCCAAAATGAACGTATGCCTCATTAAAGCGGCGCAGGTTTGCTGTAAGTGGTTGGAACCTCGCCTGAAGCAGATCGATCCGCAGAACTGGTGGAAAACCACCGTTCGCGCAAATCTGTCCGATTTGCAGCTGCAAAAGGTCGAGCAGAATAATGTTACTACGCTGGAGGGACTTGATTTACAGGCACTTCTATGTGTACTGAAACGTAACCTGTACCCGTTGGGTAACTATGAATATTTTACAAATTATCGTCTGATGAAGGACGCAATCCGACAGATGTTTGAAGTCCGTAACGACTGGGCACATACTACCGTACAGGTGTATCCACTTGATGTTATTAAGGTGGATCTGACACGGTATGTCAATTTCATGGAGCTATTCGGTGGCTCAAAGGATGAAATCAATGAAGCCAAGGAATTTAGAGCCGTTGTGACTGATCCAAACCATGCGAATCCTCTCTGTATCCCGGAACCGTCTGACCAGTTAGCAAAAACAGTTGCAGAACGCAGCGTTAAACAGCCTGTCAAGGTGATGGCTGACCCCTTTATTGTGGGTGCGCCAGTTGTTAGAAAAAGCAATCCAACAGTAATTGGTGTAATTAGTGCGATTCATGGCAGTGGTGATGCTACAGAATATCAGGTTATGTTCATGGACACCGGATTCGGAACATATTATGTGGATCAGCTTCTGCTGGCAAATGCCACACCGAAGCGTTGTAACGTGTCCATTGATGAGTTAAAAATTCTTCTGACCGCACAGCAACTCTGCAACCCCACCAATGACCAGCTGTATTCTCTGAATGCGGCTCGTGTGGATTTTGTTCCTTACCAGTTCCGTTCGGCACTGAAAATGATTCATTCTGAGCGTCCGCGTATCCTTGTGGCAGACAGCGTTGGTGTTGGTAAAACCATCGAGGCGGGTCTGATCCTGCGTGAATTGCAGGCGCGTGACGAGGACTTTGAGTCGGTTCTGATCATCTGCCCGAAGCCGCTGGTTGCAGAGCATAAATGGCGCTCTGAGATGAAACGCTTTGACGAGAGCTTTACGGAGCTGGATGGTGCATCGCTCCGGGAAGCAATCAACGAATGTGATAAGGATGGCGCGTGGCCTGCTGCACTCCGTAAGACCGTTCTTCCGTACTCGCTGATGGCAAAAGAACTTCTGAATGGAAAAGGGCGTCAGAAGGGTCTGCTGGATCTGGAAGATCCGATTCACTTTGACCTTGTAATTATTGATGAGGCGCACCATATCCGTCATTCGGATACAGGTGCTTATAAGGTTGCGCGTTACTTTACCGATAATGCAGATGCTGTTGTGATGCTGACCGCAACGCCGGTGCAGACCGACGATGACGACCTGTATACCTTGCTGAACACGCTGCGGCCTGATGTGATTCTGGACAGGAAAACCTTTAAGGAAATGCAGGAACCGAACGCTGAAATCAATGCGGCAGCACGGTTGATTCGTCATCAGGTGGAGAATTGGCGTTCTGAAGCTGCCGAACACTTGTCCTGTGCTGCGCAGACCAGCTGGGGACGCAGCGTTATCGAGGATAATCCGACCTATAAAAAGGTCATGGGACAGCTTAAGAGCGCTCAGCCGCTTGACCGGACTGCTCGTGTGGGAATCCTTCAGGATGTGGAGAGTTTGCATAGCTTTACAGGAATGATCAACCGCACCCGCCGTCAGGACATCCAGAACGATTTCTGTGTGCGCTGCCCGCAGAGCATTTCGGTTCATTTTATATGAGAAAAGGACTGCGTGTGAGGATGTCGTTAAAAACATCTTGCCCAAGGAACTGTCACGGTACTTCTTCTTCGATGGCGAACGTATTGAGAAAATGAGTAAAGACATTGCCGGCAACAAGAAAAGCGATGATTCTGCTCAGGCAGTCAACAGTTTGCTTGGCCTGAACGGTATGCTTTCTGCAATCAGCCATTTTAAGGGCAGTTCGGGTGTTGTTGGAAGTTTTGATAAGGCATTTGATAGGAACAGCGATGTAAAACTTTCGCAGTATGCTGCAACGGTTGAACGTTGTCAAAATCGGCTTGATGAAATTGCTACAGAGCTTGAAACGGCAGAGGAACAGCGAGAGCAGGCCGAGCAGCGGATGCTTGAAAAAGCACAAGAAATAAAAAAAATATGATGACGGAAAGAAGCTGCAACGAGAGAAGGAACAGCATGAAAGCGAGATAAAGAGCGCACAGAAACATCAGGCTCAGACCTGCAAGGAAATGTTCCATACATTCGATATGGGGGCAAGCTCTTTCTTCTCCAAGAGCCTCATCTACCGTGCCTTGCAGATGTTAAAGGATGAAATTATCCCTAATGCGGACATTCCATATATGCACGTAAAAACCATCGAGTGTTTGCTCCGTCAGAAAAAATGTATCTGTGGGACACACTTAGATGAAGGTACCGTTGCATACGAAAATGCTAAGGCTCTGATGGACTACTTGCCTCCGCAGTCTATTAGCGCGACCGTATCGCAGTTCAAAAAGGATGCGAAAAATCGAATCGCCACACTAGAGAGAACCAATCTTTCTGCTTCTGTTGCTACATCCTATGGACTCATTAGCGATGACGCTGATAAAATCACAGATGCACAGGATGAGTTGCGTCGGGTTGAAAGCCAGTTGGCTACAAGTGTTGATGTCGCTGCGGAAGTACGAAAACTTCAAAACGAAATATTCGTTTGCAAAAAATCCGCATCTGATCAGGTTCGTAGAATTGCAGATCTAACTTCTGAGCAGGATTGCCTTACCCGTGAACGGGATACAGCAGATACGAATAGACGAGAACTTAGCCTTAAGGACGACAAAAACCGCATGATTGAAATTTGCCGTTCCTATGCACTTGAAATTTATAATCAGTTGTCCGAGGTGTATAAGAAAAGCGAAACTGAGGTTCGGACGAAACTTCAAGCGACAATCAATGAGATCTTCAATGATATTTACGAAGGCGGCTTGTCTCTTTCGATTGATGAAAAATATCACATTACCGTTACCGTAAATGGGTATGGGGAAGACAATGTGGAAACCTCTACCGCACAGAGCATTTCCGTTATTTTTGCATTTATTGCAGGCATCATCAAGATGGCACGCGAAAACAAAAATGCAAGTTCGGAAGAACTTCGGATGCTGGAGTCTGAGCCTTATCCCCTCGTGATGGACGCTCCTCTGTCTGCGTTTGATAAAAAGCGTATCGCATCTGTATGTAAAGCACTGCCTGATGTTGCAGAACAGGTTATCATTTTCACCACGGATACCGATGGTGATCTGGCCGAGAAGTACATGAGCGATAAGCTTGGAAGCCGTCATCGCTTTGATAAGGTCGATGAGTTTGAAACTCATCTTGCATAAGGAAAAGTGGAACAATGTTTGATAAACAATATCGATTCAGAGGTTCCCATGCGGAGCGTGTCACAAAATTGACAACCCAGTTTGAATCCATATCGGGTACAAAGGTATTTGAACGCAATGTAGATGTGCTGTGCGATGCGCCGCTAATCGGTTTCCTGTACAACAGAAGAGCGGATCTTGACAATACCAAAAATCCGACAACGAACGAAGTCTATAACACCAATGTCATGGGTGATCGTGTGATCTACTCATCAGAAGAAATGCTTTTCAATTTTAGGCTTAGCACGAGATAAGACAAAAACAAAGTCGAGCTGCCGGACACTTCCCCTGATTCCTGCCTGTGAGCAGATGCTCAATAAAATGAAAAAGGAGCAGGAGCAGAACCGGAAGGTCTGCGGCAAAAGCTATTGCAACGATTATCTTGACTATATCTATGTAGACTCGATGGGAAAGCGGATTCGACCCGATTTCCTGAGCCAGCATTTCCCGAATTTTCTGGTCGCACACCAGATGAAGCGTATCCGTTTCCACGACCTGCGCCATAGCTGCGCCAGTCTGCTCTATGCCAATGGCGTGAGCCTGAAGGAAATCCAGGAGTGGCTTGGTCACAGTGACATCAGCACAACAAGCAACATTTATACACATCTGGATTTCTCCAGTAAGGTGTCCTCGGCGAATGCAATCATCAATATCTTACCAGAAAACACCAAAGTATAAGAAACTGAGCAGAAAAAGAAAAACAGCCCAAAACCTTTCGATTTCGAGCTGCTTGCAATGCCGGTGGTGGGGGTCTCCCGCGCACTGAGCAACAGCCCGCAGGGCTGATTGCTCCCCTGCTGTGCAGGGTCGTGCTGTTCGACCCGCTCACACGCCGCAGATAAAAAGAAAGCCCCCCAGACAAGCTGGAGGGCTTCCTTTTTATGCCGGTGGTGGGGGTCGAACCCACACGTGTTATTAGCACAAGGGATTTTGAGTCCCCCTCGTCTGCCATTCCGACACACCGGCTGATTCCATACAGAACAGTGCTATTATAATCTATTTCTGCCGCAAAATCAAGCCGGAAAAATATTTTTTTTCCAAAACGGCCCGATCTCTGGTCAGCTTCGGTTTTTTCGTGTATACTGAATGCACCATTCCGGGGAAAGTTCCCCGATCAAAAGGAGGATCTATGGATTCACTGCTTTCTGCTCCTGCGACGGCTGCACAGCGCCAGCGGGACCGTTTGCTGGGCGCGCTGATCGGGCTGGCGCGCGCCACCGTCAACGAACCGAAGACCGAAGACACCGACCACGTTCTGGCCGCCGGGCTGCGGCAGGCGGCCAGGGCTGATGCCGCCGAGGACGCTCTGCGCCGGATGCAGGACATCGTCGAGACCGAGAAGCACCGGGTCGCGCCCAACTGCGCCACCTGCACCATGCGCTGCGGCAACACCGACAACTACGACCTGGCCCGGCTGTGGGATGCACCGGAGGAGCTTCGCACCCTGAAGCTGCGGCTCCTGGCTGCGCTGTTCACGCTTGCCCAGCGGCGCAGCACCGACCGCATCCGGAAGGAGATCTGTGACGATCTATTTGTCCTTGCGGAAGATTGGGATTCTTCGCTGCTTTCCCCCATCGTCCGCCGTGCCGAAGAGCTATGCAAAGAGTAATTCTTTTTCAGATTCTTACGCAGATTCTTGCTGAAATCAGACCTATTTTCGAAAAACCTCTTTACAAATGATTCCGAAGTCACTATTATATAATTATATGTGACCGTTTGAAATCGATTCTTTTCATTGGGGTCATCCAGCGCTGTGTACAGCGCAGATATTTTTGAGAAAGAAGGTTGAATCCATGTCTGAGAAAAAAACCGTTGTCTCCACCGCCGCAGACGCTCCTGCTGTGGAAAAGACTGCGCGTAAGACGGCCAAAGCGGACAAGGCCACCAAAACCACTGCCAAGACCGGCAAAACGGCGCATCGCGGCCGTCCGCCGCTGGCACCGGAAGTCTACGTTGAGCACGGCGGCAAGCAGTACAACATCACCGACCTGGTGGACCGTGCCAAGGCCGATTACCGCCTGACCCACAAGGTCGGCGTCCAGTCCTGCAAGGTGTATATCAAGCCCGAAGAGGAAGCTGCTTACTACGTCGTGAACAAAGTCAGCGGCAAGCTCCCTCTCTGAGCGGCTGTGTCCCATCCGTTCCCACAACTGTGATGGCTCCACTGTGAAACAACAAAGCGGCATCGGAACTGCATCCGGTGCCGCTTTTGTGTTTGTTTTTTACAGCTTACAGCGCGTACAGCTCTGTGTACTTTCGGGTCAGGTAATCGAGGTACACCTGCGGGTCAAGGGTGCCGCAGGCATTCCGGACCACGTCGGCCGGTTCCAGCAGCTGGCCGTACTGGTGCACATGCTCCCGCAGCCAGCCGGTCACGCCGGAGAGGTCGCCCTTTGCCACCTGCCCGAACACATCGAACGCCTGCTCCATCCTGCGGAGCATCTGCGCGCCGTAGGCATTGCCCAGCGCATACGACGGGAAGTAGCCGAAGGAGCCGCCGGACCAGTGGCTGTCCTGCAGGCAGCCCTCCCGGTCATTGGGGACCTCCACGCCCAGATATTCCCGGTACAGGCGGGCCCACTCGGCCGGGACTTCCTCTGCCCGCAGCGTACCGCCGATGAGCTGTTTTTCGATCTCGTACCGCACCATGACGTGCAGGCAGTAGGTCAGCTCGTCCGACTCGGTGCGGATGAGGCTCGGCTCCACCTTGTTCACGGCCCGGTAGAACTGCTCGACGCTCACCCCGCCCAGCTGCTCCGGGAAGAACGCCTGCACCCTGGGGTAGATGGCCTCAAGGAACGCGCGGGAACGCCCGATGAGGTTCTCGTAAAAGCGGGACTGGCTCTCGTGGACGCCCATGCTGACGCCGCCGGCCAGGCAGGTGTACTGCAAGTCGTCCCGGATGCCCAGCTCGTACAGCGCATGGCCGCCCTCGTGGAGAACAGAGTACATCGACGAGGCCACGTTGTGCAGGTCGTAATGGGTGGTGATGCGGACATCCTTGTTGTTGAACTCCAGCGTGAAGGGATGCTCGGTCTCGCCAAGGCCGCAGTGGCCGCGGTCGATGCCCATGACCTCCATGATGTAATCGGCAAAGACCTTCTGCCGCTCCACCGGATATTCCAGATGCAGGAAGCTGTCGTCGACCGGGGGCTTCTCGCTGATGGCCCGGACAAGCGGCACGATGCCATCCCGCAGCGTCTCAAAGAAGGCATCCAGCTGCCGGGTGTCCACCCCGCGCTCATACTCGTTCAGCAAGGCGTCGTAGGGAGCCTTGGCTGCATCGTAGTAGCCCGCAAATTTCCGGTTGTAATCCACAAGCTCCTGCAAAATGGGGCAGAACGAAGCAAAATCGTCGTTCTCCTTGGCCTTGTGCCAGACATCGCTGGCGCGGTTGGTCAGCTCGGTGTAGGCCATATACTCGTCCGCCGGGATGCGAGCCAGTTTCCCGCTCTCGCGGCGCAGCAGCTCCACCTCGCGCTTGTGGAGAGCATCGAGCGAGCCGGACGCCGCAGCCAGTTCGTCCAGCAGACGCTTCGTCTCCGGGTCGGTCATCAGCTTCTGGTGCTCTCCGGCCAGGATGCCGAGAGCCACGCCCCGGCCCTCGGCGGTATTCTTCGGGGCCACCGTCACGGCGTCCAGATAGAGGGAATTCTCCGCGCAGGCATAGGCGTAGAGTTTCTTTTGCAATGCGTCAAGGCGGGCCAGTCGTTCTGTTTGTTCCATGGGGCTTCTCCTTTTTCATTCTTCCGTCGGGAAGGCGGGATTTTTCCAGAAAAATTTGTGCCGGGCCTGCGGATCCGGGTCCGGGATCTCGAACTCATACCGCTCGGTCGCATTGATGACCGTCGTGCGGCCGCGGCTGCATACACGAGGCAGCTTTGCATCATAATTCAGGTGGATATGGCCGTGCACGAACCACCTGGGCTGGTACTCTTCCAGCAGGTCGTTGAAGCAGTCGAACCCCTTGTGGGCCTTGTCAAAGCCATCGTTCAGGCCGCCTGCCGGGGCATGGGTCAGCAGCAGGTCGATGCCGCCTGCATGGTGGGCCTTGAACCAGAGCTTCCGCACCCGGCGGCGCATCTCCCGCTCGGTGTACTGGTAGGCCTCCTCGTCCCGGTTGTAGCGGATGCAGCCGCCCAGCCCCATGATGCGCAGCCCTTTCCAGACGTAGACCTCATCGTCCACGCAGATGCAGCCGCCCGGCTCACCGTGGCGGTAGCTGCCGTCATGGTTGCCGTGCACATACAAGATCGGGGCCGAGGTAAAATTCGTCAGATATTCCAGGTATTTCTTGGGCAGGTCGCCGCAGGAAAGGATCAGGTCGATCCCCTGCAGCCGCTCCCGTGTGCAGTAATCCCACAGTGCTTTGGAGGGGGTATCCGAAATCGCAAGTATCTTCACGTCCGCAATGCTCCGTTCTGTTGAATTTTTTGCTCGTTACAACGGCATCCCTTTCAGGCTGCCCAGACCATTGATCTCCATCAGGCCGCGCGTTTTGACGTTGAGGTCCTCGTAGAGCGGCAGTGCGCCTTCCACGCATTCGCCCAGCCAGTCCATTTCCATCAGCTCTTTGGGCGTGTAGGTATCCCCCTGCGGCACCATTTTCACATGCCCCTGCGCATACAGCCCGCCCGACGGGAAGATGGCCAGCTCATGCTTGCGCAGGTTCTCCTCGATGATGTTCAGCAGCTGGCGGGTGCCGCCGGCCAGCTCTTCATAATAGTCCACCCGCTCGGCATCGCTCTGCAGGCCCCACCAATAGTTGACTGCCTTGCCGCTGGCCTCGCTGCCCCAGGTGCCATTGAAGATCGAACGGATGATGCCGATGTAGAAGGTCTCCCACTTCCACACCGGCAGCGCCACCGGCTTCAGGCTGCCGTCCGGCAGGCGGCGGCAGAGGCCGAAGTCGCGGTTGCTGTCCGCCGGTTCATTGCTGCTGCGGGCGTAGAGCAGGGTGATGTCCTCCCGGTCGGAGAAATCCAGCGGCTGGCCCTCCACCGGCACACAGGCCCAGCGGAGCACCACATGGCCGTCCGGCCGGACGGCCCGCATCCCGCGCGCAAAGGCGTTGACCGCCGCCGGGGTGCCGTACACCGGGTTCGCGGCCACATAGCCCACCCGGTCCGTCTTGGAGAGGATGCCCGCCAGCATACCCAGCAGGTAGTTCACTTCATAGGTGCGCGGGTAGTAGGTGCGCACCAGCGGGTGCGGGGTGTTCAGGCAGCAGTTCAGGATTTTGGTCTTCGGGTGCTGGGCTGCCACCTTCAGGCAGGCAGGCCGCATCCGGATGCTGGTGGTGAACACCACATCCGCATTGTCGTGGGCCACCTCTTCCAGGATCTGTTCCGCATCCACCTCCGGGGACACGTTTTCCCGGTTGGTGATGACGAGCCGGTCGCCAAATTCCGCCTTGAGGGCCTCGATGCCCTTTTCGTGGCCGCGCACCCAGGCGCTCGTTTTGGCGTCGTATTCGTGCAGGAAGACCACCTTGAGCTGGCTGGGCTTCTGGCTGAAGATGTTCAGCTTGCTCAGCAGCGGCTCGCTGGCGGAGTTCGGCTCCAGCGAGAGCGTTACCGCGTGGGGTTCGGTCAGGATCTTGATCTCATCCCACAGCTTGGAGAGGTTCTCCCGCACCTGCGCCGGGGTGGACTGGCAGGCGTCCGAATAACGGTAGACCGAAAGGTAGACCAGCAGGGCGTCACCCGGCGTCAGGTCCAGCGCCGAACCACCCAGCGCATAGAACTGCTGGCTGAACATGGTGTAGAGCGACGAAAAATTCAGCCGGTCGTCGTCCGTCCAGGCTTCGCCCGACGCCTTGCAGACCAAAGTCTGCAATTTTGCATAGCCGCCCAGTTTGGAGAAGCGCACATTGTTCACCTTGGACAGCTTGTAAAAATCGAGAAATTCGTAGTAGATCTTATTTTCCAGCGTATCGTTCCGGGCCGGGATGAGCCGGGTCACGGTGCCGGGGACGGTGACAGCCTCATAATATTTGAGGACGGACACCCGCTTGTTGCCTTCCTGCACATAGAACCGGTTCAGGTATTCGTAGGCGATGATGGGGGTATGGATGCCCTCTTCCAGATGGGCATCGCAGAGATTCGACCACTTGACGGCGAACTCGGTGTCATCATCCAGCAGGGGCATGAAGTTGGCGGCAAACGCCGTGTGGCGGCCGCTGGTCTTGGTGCCCACGATGCTCTCGGCGGGGATGTCCACCAGCCCCAGCGGCTCCTGCGCCACGATGTCCACACCGTTCAGGATCTCATCCAGGACTTTCAGATAAGGCGACTGCCCCCGCGCGACGCAGGCACGGTAAGCACGCTGGCCCGCACGCAGCGCATTTCTGTAATCTTCTATCATAGCAAGACTCCTTCCAGGGAAATGAAGGGTTTCTTCCACTCTTTGGAGCATACACGGCTCCAAGCACAGTATACCATGAAATTTGGATTTGTGGGAGATTTTCTCCCCCGAAGGAGTTGATTTCAGTCAAATTTTCAGGTACGATAGAAAGGAAGAGCGTATTTTGAGAGGTAACGACTATGCAAACGGAACAGCTTCCCCGTCTGGAAGCAGGCGAATACCCCGGCGGCATCTGGTATTATGAGCCACACACCTACCTGCCCTACCGCTATGTGCTGGGCCGGGTGGGCAGACACCCGCTGGTCTGCATCGGCATCAACCCCAGCACCGCGCAGCCCGGCGCACTGGACCCCACCCTGAAAAGCGTGGAACGGCTGGCCAATGCCAACGGCTTCGACAGCTGGATCATGTTCAACGTCTACCCCCAGCGTGCCACCGACCCCAACGACATGGACAAGGTCCCCGACCGCGCCCTCTGCGACGAGAACCTGCGCTGGCTCCGGGCCGTGCTGGCCGAGACCGAGCCGACCATGTGGGCGGCCTGGGGCACCCTGATCGAAAAGCGGGATTACCTGCCCGGCCTGATGCGGGAGATGGTGGCCCTGACCCGTGAGCGGGAGATCCCGTGGGTCACCTTCGGCAAGCGGAGCAAGAAGGGCCACCCCCACCACCCGCTCTACCTGCGCAAGGATTCCACCCCGGAGCCGTTCGATGTGGAAGAATATCTCGACACCTGTTTCTGACCAAGGGAGGCCTGCACCATGACACCGGAACGCTATCAGAAGATCCTGCACTGGCTGAACGCCCACCCGGCGGCAAAGCGGCTCGTCATCCTGCTGAACCACTGGCTCCCGGCGGTGCCGTTCGTCTGCTACCCGGTGCTGCTGGTACTGCTGAACCTCCAGTGGTTCCGGCTGCTGCGGGGCGGGCTGGACCAGACCGCCCTCGATTTTATGCAGTGCATCGCCCGCGCCATTCTGGTGCCGGGGTTCGTCTTTCTGGGCGGCACCCTGCTGCGCAAAAAGCTCAACTTTCCCCGCCCGTATGAGCAGCCCGGCTTCACCCCGCTGGTGGAAAAGGAAACCCGCGGCCAGTCCTTCCCTTCCCGCCACGCGCTGAGTGCGGCCGTGCTGGCGGCCGTGTGGCTCTCTTTTTATCCTGCGGTCGGCGGCGTCATGGTCGCTGTCACCGTGGCCATCTGTGTGCTGCGGGTGCTGGCCGGGGTGCATTTCCCGCGCGATGTCATCGCCGGTGCCCTGCTCGGTTTTTCGCTTGGCATCGTCGGAATGCGGCTGCTCTGAGAGCTGCTCGACCCGCCCGGCCGAAAAATTTCAAAAAAATCCACTTTTTTGCTTGACAGAACCCGATGGGTATGGTATTATACTTCTCGCAGCCCGCCTCCGACGGTGGCCTGCCCAAGATAAGGAACCCAATGGGATAACAACGTGCGCCCGTAGCTCAGGTGGATAGAGCAACTGCCTTCTAAGCAGTGGGCCGGGGGTTCGAGTCCCTTCGGGC
>OLNL01000870.1_pt1 | contig 31255 bp, 33 predicted proteins | sample 1672181 | NCBI WGS metagenome assembly OLNL01 (sample SAMEA3136656, study PRJEB25190) | human gut metagenome | biome: human gut; feature: human-associated habitat; material: faeces | place: Austria | collected 2013
TCCCGGGCCGGTTCCCTGTTATCCTTTCTCCATTGCCTCCCGGAGTTTTCCCAATGCTTTCTTCTCAAGGCGGGACACATAGGAACGACTGATGCCACAGGAAGACGCGATCTCTCGCTGGGTGCGCGGCCCCTCGCCGTCCAAACCATAACGCAGGGAAATTACTTTGGCTTCCCGTTCTGTCAAGCAGTGTTCAACGCAGCGTCGAACTTTGGCACAGGAATCCCGGGCATCCAGGTTCTCCAGCATATCGTCCTCCACACTGATAACATCCATCAGTGACAGCGCGTTTCCCTCCCGGTCGGAGTCGATGGAATCGGACAGGGAGACATCCCCCTGGTACTTTCTCTGGCTGCGAAAATGCATGAGAATCTCATTCTCCACACAGCGGCTGGCATAGGGGGCCAGCCGCACCTTTTTGTCCGGCTTAAACGTGGAAATCCCTTTAATTAAACCAATGGTTCCAATGGAAATCAAATCGTCCTGATCTCCGGCCTGTACATAATATTTTTTGAGGATGTGGGAAACCAGGCGGAGATTATGTTCCACCAATTTGTTTCGGGCTTCCAAGTCTCCATTGGCAAACCGTTCTAAGTATTCTCGCTCCTCCTCCGCCTTCAAGGGGCGGGGAAATGACCCGGCGTTTCCCAACCGGAGGGGAAAGCAAAGGGTATTGAGCAGCAGTAATATCCATGCTGAAATCATGGGCAGCACCTCCTGTGCTCTACTCTATTCCCTCCCAGCCTGTCTCTATTTCCGCAAGTTTTTCCCATTCCCTTTCCATGGCTGCCCTTTTGACCCAGCAAGGTATACAGAAACGCGGTGTTCCTCTCCCATGAGGAAACACCGCGTTTCTTCTCGAATCCTAATCCAGTTATTTGGCCGCCGCTTTCAGCCGTGCCATTGCCCTGGCCAGGGCCGCTTTGGAACGGTGATACTCCTGCACACTTTGCTTCTGACGCAGGCATTCCTCCGCATGGGCTTTGGCTCGCTCCGCCCTGGCTTTGTCAATCTCCCCTGGGCGTTCCGCCGTGGACACCAGAAGAATGGCATAGTCCGGCATCACCTCGGCAAATCCCTGGCCGACAATCACGTCATCCCACTGCCCCTTTACACAGTACCGTACTGTGCCGGGCTCCAGCGCGGTCACAATGGGCTCATGGCCCGGCTGCACTCCATACTCTCCGTCCAGCGCCGGCATGATCAGCCCCTCCGCTTGGCCTTTGAAAAATTGCTTCTCCGGGGTCATAATCTCCAGTTGAAATGTTTTCTCCATCACACCGCTCCCTGGGACCTTGCCTTCTCGCGGATCTCATCCACCGTGCCCACCATGGCAAACGCCGACTCGGGATACCGATCCAGTTCCCCGCCCAGAAGGGCTTCAAATCCTTTGATCGTCTCCTCCAAGGGGACATACCGCCCTTCCAGACCTGTAAAGGTCTCCGCCACAAAAAAGGGCTGAGAGAAATACTGCTGCATCCGGCGCGCGCGGTCCACCGTTTTCCGGTCCTCAGCACTCAGCTCCTCCATGCCCAGAATGGCAATGATATCCTGCAGCTCACGGTAACGCTGCAGCAGTTCCTGCGCGCCACGGGCCACCGCGTAATGCCGCTCTCCCACCACATCCGGCTCCAGAATGCGGGAGGTGGACTCCAGCGGGTCCACCGCGGGATAAATTCCCTGTTCCGCGATCTTACGAGAGAGGACCGTGGTTGCGTCCAAGTGGGCAAAGGTGGTCGCCGGCGCCGGGTCCGTCAGATCGTCCGCCGGAACATAGACCGCCTGTACCGAAGTAATGGCACCGTTCTGCGTGGAGGTAATCCGCTCCTGCAGCGCCCCCACCTCCTGGGCCAGGGTGGGCTGATACCCCACCGCGGAGGGCATCCGTCCCATCAGGGCAGATACCTCCGATCCAGCCTGTACATAGCGGAAAATATTATCAATGAAGAGCAGGACATTCTGCTTCTGCCGGTCCCGAAAATATTCTGCCATGGTCAGACCGGTCAGTGCAACCCGCATCCGTGCCCCAGGCGGCTCATTCATCTGTCCAAAAACGAGGGCGGTTTTGCTCAGAACGCCGGAGTCACTCATCTCCCGCCACAGGTCATTCCCCTCCCGGGTGCGCTCTCCCACACCGGTAAAAATGGAATATCCGCCATGCTCTGTGGCAATGTTTCGGATCAGTTCTTGGATCAGCACCGTTTTCCCAACGCCCGCGCCGCCAAACAGGCCAATCTTCCCGCCTCTGGCATAGGGAGCAAGAAGGTCTATGACCTTGATGCCGGTTTCCAGTAGTTCCGTGGTGGGGTTTTGCTGGGCAAAAGACGGTGCGTCTCGGTGGATAGACCACCGTTCCGATCCATCCACCGCCCCTTTCCCATCAATGGGTTCTCCCAACACATTAAACATCCGGCCCAGCGTCCCTTCTCCCACCGGTGTTTGAATCGTATGCCCTGTCGCGGTCACGCCAACGCCCCGGCCAAGCCCTTCACTGGGAGAGAGCATAATGCAGCGGACCGTGTCCCCGCCAATGTGCTGGGCGACTTCCATGACCTGTGCTTTCCCGTCCAGTTCGACGGTGAGCGCCTCATTGATTTCCGGCAGGCTTCCCTCCGAAAACTCCACATCGACCACCGGCCCAAGAACCTGGGCCACTGTTCCTTTCCGTTCCATTGTCCATTCCTCCCTTTCTATGCGCAGCTGCCGTCCGCCAGGAAACGGACGGTTCGAACCGGCGCTTTCCTGGGATGGGAAGGCTGCGCTTCCATTTGCTGCTGTGCACCACCGACGATCTCCGTAATCTCCTGGGTAATGGCCGCCTGCCGGGCACGGTTATACCGCAGGGAAAGCTCCTTGAGCATATCACGCGCGTTGCTGCTTGAGGCGTCCATCGCCATCATGCGGGCATTCTGCTCTGCACAAAAGGAATCCACCAATGCACCAAACAGTACCCCCGTGACATATCCCGGGACAATGTGACTCAGTACCTGGTGCTCATTGGGTACATAGGTTACCATCTGCCGGTATCCAGCCTCCTCTTCCGGCCGCGGCGTCCAGGAAAAGGCATTCATATCCAGAGGCAGCAGCTTCTGCACCTTGGGTTCCAGCCGCATGGGTGTCACCATGTCCGTGTACACCACATAGACCTCATCCAACTTTCCCTGGCGGAACAACTGGATGAACGTGTCACTGATCTCTTCCGCACGGGAAAATGTCGGGTCCTGGGCCGTGTACATGAATTCTCCATCCACCGGCACGCCCCGCTCTGAAAAATAACTGCGTCCCACCTGACCAATCAAAAACAGCATGGGCCGCGGGGTTTGGGCAAGCCGCTCCTCTGTCAGGCGCAGCACATTGTGGTTGTACGCCCCTGCCAGTCCTTTGTCTCCTGTGATCACAATATAGCCCACAGTATGTTCCGATACATGGGGACGCTTGTCAAAATAGACATGTTCCATCGCCGGGGAGTGGTGCAGGATGTCCGAAATGGTCTCCGTCACCTTTTGAAAAAAAGGCTGTACTGCATTGAATTGCTGCCGGGCTTTTCGCAGCTTGGAGGAGGAGATCAGGTACATGGCATTGGTAATCTTGAGGGTCTGCTGTACGCTGTCAATGCGGGTGCGGATCTCCTTTATTCCTGCCATGATACGCTCACCTGCTTTTTGTACGCTTCCAGTGCCCCGCGAATTTGCTCCGCCACCGCCCCGGGCAGTGTGCCCGTGGACTGGATTTCCTCCACCAGGCCGCCGTGCTCCGCCTGAAGGCTGTCGGCAAATTCCTGGACAAACCGATTGACTCGGTTCAAGGGCACGTCAGACAGCAGATTGCTTGTGGCAATATACAGGATCACCGCCTGTCTCCACACCGCCATAGGATGATGCAGCGGCTGCTTGAGAATCTCCATGAGGCACTTGCCATGGTCCAGCGCCTGGCGGGTCTCCTGATCCAGGTCCGAGCTAAACTGGGTAAATACCTCCAGTTCACGGAACCGGGCCAAGTCAATCCGCAGCGTTCCCGCCGTCTTCTTCACCGCTTTTGTCTGGGCAGAACCGCCCACACGGGAGACCGACAGCCCCACATTGACCGCAGGCCGCTGACCGGCAAAAAACAGGTCATTCTCCAGATAGATCTGACCGTCCGTAATGGAGATGACATTGGTTGGAATATAAGCCGCCACATCTCCCGCCAGGGTCTCAATGATCGGCAGAGCTGTCATGGAGCCCCCGCCGTACGCCTCGGTCAGACGGCAGGCCCGCTCCAGCAGACGGGAATGGAGATAGAACACGTCCCCTGGATAGGCCTCCCGTCCAGGGGAGCGGCGCAGCAGCAGGGACAGGGTCCGATATGCCACCGCGTGCTTGGAGAGATCATCATATACAATGAGGACATCCCGTCCCTTCTCCATAAAATACTCCCCGATGGCAGCTCCCACATAGGGCGCAATATACTGCTGCGGGGCAGAATCCGCCGCGGTGGCAGACACGATGATACTGTACTCCAGCGCACCAAATTTCTCCAGCGTCCCCCGCAGCTTGGCCACGGTAGAGGCCTTTTGGCCGATGGCCACATAGATGCAGATGACATCCTGCCCCTTCTGGTTCAAAATGGTATCCACGGCAATGGCAGTCTTTCCCGTCTGGCGGTCTCCAATGATGAGTTCTCGCTGCCCACGGCCAATGGGCACCATGGCGTCAATGGCCAGAATGCCGGTTTGCAGGGGCTGGTTCACCGGCTCCCGGGTGACAACGCCGGAGGCCTCATGTTCAATGGGACGGGTCTCCACCGAAGCGATGGGCCCCAAGCCGTCGATGGGCTCCCCCAATGCGTTGACCGTCCGGCCAATGAGTTCCTCCCCAACAGGGACATCCGCCGGACGTCCTGTGCGCTTGACCCAGGAACCCTCATGCAGGCCCGCCTCGCTGCCCAGCAGCACAACGCCTACGCTGTCGCGTTCCAGGTTCAGGGCAATGCCCCGCGCACCCGTTTCAAATTCCACCAGTTCTCCATAGACCACACGGTCCAGCCCATAAACCGTGGCAATGCCATCGCCAATCTCCAGGATCGTACCGCTTTCGCTGCGGCGGGTTCGGTTGTCATACTGGGCAATCTCCTCCTGGAGAATGGATATAATTTCCTCTGAATGCTTCAATGTTTTCCCCCCTCCCGGAGATTTTGTGCCAAGGCATGCAGCTGCCCCTGCACACTCTTATCGTAAGTTACCCCGTCAATCTCCAGCACGAAACCACCCAATACCGCTGGATCAAGTTCAATGGCGAAGGTGAGGGACTGATACCCATACTTCTTGCACAAACGCCGGGCCAGGGCACCCAACGCCTGGTCCCCCGGGTCCCGGGCACACCGGAGACGGCACAATCCTTCGCCCTTTTGCTTTCTTTCCAGACGCTGGTACTCCTCCACAATGTCAGGAAGCAGCGGGAACCGGCCCTTCTCCGCCAGCAGCGCGTAAAAATGCTGCAGCCGCACATCCTCTGTAAAAGAGGGCAGGCGGGCCAGCACCGCAGTTTTCTCCCGCACTTCCACCACAGGGCTGCACAATGCCTCCCACAAAGGCGGGCTGTCCGTCAGGTAATCCGCTGTTTCACACAGGCGCTCCACAGGGCAGCCCGTGCGGTACAGCGCCGCTGCATAGCGGAATGCAGGTGTGCTCATCACTCGTCACCGACCTCCTCCAGGAGGGCGTCCAGCATGGCACGGTCGGCGTCCGCGTCCAGCGTACGCTGTGACACCTTGGCCGTGGTCAGCAGCACCAAGTCAGCCACCTGCTTTTGTGCCGAGGCCAGCATGGCCTCCCGGTCCGCTGCTCTCTGACGGGCCGCCTGCTCATTAAGGCGCTGGACATCCTGGGCCGCCTCATCCATGCGTCGGCTGTACGCCAAGTCCGCCCGTTTCCGCGCTTCTTCCACAATATGGGCCGCCTCTCCCCGGGCACTTGCCAGCTGCTGGGTATACTCCGCCTTCTGCCGCTCCGCTTCCGCCAGCTGCGTCTCCGCCTGATCCAAAGTGTCCGCGACACCTTTGGCCCGCTCGTCCAGTAGCTTGGTGATGGGGCCAAACAGGAACTTTTTCATCAGCAGGAACAAAATCAACAGATTAACAAAAACCCAGATGATCTCCCAGTTCAGATTCAGAACCAACGGTCACGCCCCCGATCAGTTCATGAAGATGAGCAGAATGCCAATCAGCAGTCCAAAGATCGCGGTACCTTCTGCCATTGCGCAGCCAAGAAGCATATTCCGGCTGATCCGCCCGGCCTGCTCCGGCTGACGTGCAATGGCCTCTGAAGACTTTCCTGTGGCAATGCCGATGCCAATTCCCGCGCCAAGACCAGTCAGAACCGCGATCCCCGCGCCAAGTGCTGCAATACCCATGTTAAATTCCTCCTCAATAAAATGTTTTTCTCAGGATGTTTTCTCTGCTTACTCCAAAGATTCCGAAAGGAACAGTGTTGTCAGGAACACGAACACAACCGCCTGCAATACCCCGTCAAAGATATCGAAGTATAGGCTAAACGGAACGGGAACCACAGCAGGAGCCACCGTCTTAATCAGCTCCATAATGATAAAGCCCCCTAAAATGTTGCCGAACAGCCGCATACACAGGGCGAGCGGCCGGATGCCAACCTCCATCACGTTCAGCGGCGTGATGATCACGGACGGCTGGCCAAATTTCTTCAGTCCACCGCCCAGCCCGTGATAGCGGAACTGGGAACCGTAGATCAGCACCAGGCTCATGATCGCCAAGCCCGCTGTCACATTCAAATCTTTGGTGGGCGGTGCCACCCCAAACAGCCCGGATAGGTTCGCAAACAAAAGATACAGGCCGATGGTACCAAGATAAGGCGCAAAGGTACGCCAATATTTTTCCCCCAAGATTTCCTGACAGAAATTGTTGATGAACCCAACAAACATCTCTGCCGCCGCCTGCCGCCTGCCCGGCCGTTCTTTTAGGTCGTGGGTCAACCAAATGGCAAGCAGCGTGAGCAATAGGATAATCACCCAGGTGACCACCGCAGACGCCGGCACCGGAATCCCGCCAAACAGAGGGATCTCAAATGCCGTCTTGTTTTGAAGCTGCTCATTGAGCGCCGCTTGAATTTCATCCAACATGTACCACCTCTTTCGTTTTTCAGATCGCACCTTATTTTAGTCTTCCAAAGAAGAAAGGCAATCTTAAAAAAGTAAAAAACGCAAACCGCGCAAAATGACGGTTTCCATCCCTTTCCCCTCCAAACGGGTTTGATGCCGCTTGACGGATGTGATATGATAAACAGGAAATTTTATTGTTCAGAGGTTCATGCTGCCCATGCACAAGAAAAAAAACACCAGTCCTAAGATCTATGTTCAAATCCGGAAAATGCTCCTACTGGGTATCGTGATTGCCCTGGGACTTTCCCTTGGTGTCAGCTTTCTGCTCAACTTAATCCAGGAAAGCCGTTCCCGGGACCAGACCCTCTCCAGCGCCGCGCAGGTGGCCGCAAACACCCCTGTCTTGATGGAGGACATCCACCATACCCAGGCCACTGAGTACATCCGGCGCACCGTCCGCAATGTTCCCAGCATTGATGTCTTCGCGGTATATGATAAAAGCGGCGCTCCCGTGGCGTTCTATGACCTGGCCTCCGGCGCAGATGACCCTACGCTCTTAACCCCGCTGAGCGAGAGTGTGATGGCGTGGTTCACTGCGGGCAACGACACCATGCTCTACAATGGGGAGGCCCCCTCCGGGACTGACCGCTGTGCCTATGCGGCAATCTATTCCTCCGAAGGAGAACTGACCGGCTTTGTTATGGTGGGCATCTATATGCGCTCCATTCAAATGATGGTCCTGCGTATGCTGCTGTTTCACTTGCTTGCCTGTGTGGTCGCGCTGATCGCCGGCAGCCTCCTGAGTCTGCGCCTGTCCCGAAATATCAAGGAGGAATTGCTCGGTTATGAGCCCGACGCCTTTCGCAAGCTGTTTCTTCAGCGTATGGATATCCTGGACGCCTTGGATGAAGGCCTGCTGGCCATTGATGAAAACAAGTGTGTCACCTATCTCAACCGGGCAGCATCAGAAATTTTGCAGATTGATCAGTCCGCCGCGCTGGGGCAGCCACTGAAGGCGGTTTATCCCCGCTCCAGTATTCCCCGGGTAATGCGGACCGGCCTGCCGGAATACAATATCAGTCTGGAATCCATCACCCATGTCTCCGTCCTTTCCGATCGGATTCCCCTTTGGCACAACGGAAAAATTGAGGGGGCTGTGGCGATTTTCCGCAACCGCACAGAGGTAACCAAGCTCGCCCAGGACCTGACCGGGGTACAGCACATCGTCGAGGCACTGCGAGCCTACACCCATGAGTTTACCAACAAGCTCCACGTAATCCTTGGGCTGCTGCAGCTGGGCGACATCCAGCACGCCGAGGCGTATGTGCTCCGAATCACCGAAACCCGCGCACAGTCCATCGGCTACATCAGTGACCGGATACAGGACCCCTCCGTGGCCGCTCTGCTGATTGGAAAAGCCTATCGCGCGGCGGAACTGGATATCCTGTTCACCCTGGACCCTGCCAGCACCTTGCATGGAAATGGGCAGTATTTGCCAGTCACTGGTCTCATCACCGTTCTGGGCAACCTCATCGAGAATTCCTTTGATGCCATGCGGGGCGCCCCCGCGGATGTCCCCAGTGAAGTCACCGTCAGCATCCGGGAGGGGGCCCACGGTCTCCTTCTGAGCGTAGACGACACCGGGCCCGGCATGACGGAGGAAGTCAAGCAGCATATCTTTGAGCGGGGCTTCTCCACCAAAGGGGATGGCCGTGGAACGGGGCTCGCCTTGGTCCAAGATATCATAGAGACCTACAATGGAACCATCCGGGTAGAATCCGACCTGGGGGTTGGCACTTCATTTATTATCACGCTGACTGACCACACATAAAGAAACAGGAGATCACTATGCTGTACCGTACTGTCATCATTGAAGACGATTCTGTCATCACCCATTTAAACCGCCGCTATGTTGAAATGGACAACCGCTTTTGTGTGGTTCAGACTTTTTCCGCTGCTCATCCCGCTCTGTTCTGGCTGCGCAGCAACCCTGTGGATTTGATTATTTTGGATGTTTACATGCCCCAGATGAGCGGACTGGACCTGCTCCGGGCGCTTCGCGCGGAAGGCGTGGACGCAGACGTTATCATGGTAACTTCCGCAGACGACGCCACCACCATCGAAGCCTTCATGCGTCTCGGTGTAACAGATTATCTAATTAAACCCTTTGGATATGAGCGGTTTCAGCTGGCCCTGAAAACCTTCTGCCAGCGCCGCAATGCCATCCACAGCGGAAAATTCACCCAAACCAAACTGGATTCCGCCCTGCTCCATATCTCCTCCACGGGAGCCGGCAGCTCCTCTGCCATGCCCAAAGGGCTGCAGAGCCAGACCCTTTCCCTCATCGAAGGCTACCTCCGTGACACCGCCCAGAAGGGACATACCTGTGATGACATTGCCAGCCATGTCGGGCTGTCCGTTGTCACCGTGCGGCGCTATATGAACTATCTGGTTGAACAGCGTATTATTACCAGCGACATGGACTACAATACCGGTGGTCGTCCCTGCATCATCTATCACATCCGCGACACGGATGATCCTCTGTCTGCGGAACCCTAACCCCCCAAATACCCGGCTTGCGCATTGCCCGCCCCCCTCTATTCTTCCAATAAGGCCTGCTAAAATAACCATGGGAAGCACGGAAATCCCAGAAATCCAGCGCAAACCCTGAAAAGTTTTTTGAAATCCTGTGCCTTTATGTGTCTTGATCACAGTAAAAGGATGGATTTTCGGGTATGCTATCCACAACAAAACAAACTGTATGCAAAAAGGAGTGCTGACTATGGCAATCACCACCATCAACCAGGAAAACTTTGATGATCAGGTCACCCGGTCCTCTGCCCCTGTGCTGCTGGATTTCTGGGCTGCCTGGTGCGGGCCCTGTTCCATGCTCTCTCCCGTGGTGGAAGAACTGGCGGAAGAGCATCCGGAAATTTCCTTTGGAAAAGTCAATGTAGACGAAGCCCCTGAACTGGCACAGCGCTATCAAATTTCCGCCATTCCCACGCTCCTGCTCTTCCGGGATGGAGAACCCGTGGATGTCTCCGTGGGGGTAAAATCCAAGGCAGAGCTGGAAGCGTTCTTGAAATGATTTTCTCCTCCTCATAAGAAATTCCAAACAGAAACCGAGGCGTTCTTTTTAGAACGCCTCGGTTTCTACTTTCCCATCTCCGGCTGCAGCGGCAGGCCGCCTCTTTTCAATGCTTTCCGCAGGCCAAACAAAACCACGCAGGTACAAATTCCAATCACCACACCGACAATTCCAAGTACAACCGCCAGAGGATAAACCTCCGTCCAGGCAATCGGGAGCGCCGTGACTGTGGTAAACAGCGTACGGATGGTACGCAGGCAGAGAAGGGGGGCGCGTTGGGGAAGCATTGCCTGCGCTGCAATCTCCGCCAAATTGGTCAGAAACTGAAAATGAAAGTAGATCATCAGCACGGAGGCAACCAGCTGAAGGCCGTACAGCAGGGGAAAATCCTGTATCCCCACAGCGGACATCCCCCACAGCAGCCCCTCCCAGATTCCCAGAAGCACCCCCAGAGGAAACAGCAGCTTCACAGCGGGGACAACTGGTTCCAGTCCCCCCATTGCCTTTAAGAAAAAAATATAGCAAAGCCAATTTGGTACCAGAACAATGGTACCCACCGTCAAATGGAAGCACAGCAGGAGATATCCCCAAGCAATCAGACCCACAGCGCGGGCCACCCTATTACGGTCCATCGTTTACACCTCCTCTGATTGTGAATCTCTCTTTCTCCTCAAAATTCCAAATCAACCGAACGGCCAAACCCTGCGTGTCCGTCTCACAAACTCCCTCCACAGTCACTTCACCATTCCAGGTCTCATCCACTCTGCAATGGTTCCAGGAAACGCCACGGTTGTCACTCCCGGACGCATTCAGATTTGAAATGTCCAAATACGCATCCAGTTCCGAAAAGTCCGGTTGCTCTCCTTCTTCGGTCAGAGGCATCACATGCAAACCTACCATCTGTAAGTTCTCCCAGTCCTGCCAGCCATCCACACACTGATAGGATACTTTCCAAGGCCATCGAATAATCGAAAATGCTGCGTCCGGTTTGGGGATTTCACAGAAACCGCTCCCGCATTCCCAGTCCCAAACAGAGGTCTCGGCCTTCTCCACGTTGTCCACCTGATAGACAGACCAGCGATGTACCGTCATGGTTCCATATTTCCCAACTGCCTTCTCTGCTTCCAGTTCCGGCACCATTCGCTCGCAGTACTCCGCCCCCCCATTTGGTATATCATAGGATAAGTAAATGGCTCGTTCCCCCGTTTCTTCCACCACGTAGCGGTTCTCCTCCCGCCACACACGGACGGGACATACCAGTTGTCCGCTGGGAAGATAGCTCTCCGTCAATTCCATGTCATCGAAACGATCCTTCTCCACAAATTCCTTTCCCTCGGGCACTGTATACAAGTAGAGGATCAGAAGTCCTGTCTGGCCGCCATCCTTCTCCTTCAGGTTCTGCACACGATACCCTCGATCGGTGTCAAATCGGTATCCATCTTCCAGACGTACCTTGACGGGCGCCTCCGCTGCCTGGTCATAAGACACCGCCGGATACAGCAAAACGGTTTCCGAAGCCGTTTTCTGTCCTTCTCCCCGGAGAAACCCATCCTCCAGCTGTTTCCGGCGCGCTTTGGGGGAGGCCATAGCGCAGTACAACGGGTTTTCCTGCATCATTCCCTTCGCATACGTGTCCAGCGCTCCTGCCGCCGTCGTGCAGGGATTGCAATGGGAAATCGCCACCATCTCCTGCCTCGATCCATCGCCCTCCCACCAGGGACGAATTTCCACTGTTTTCTCCACCGTCCCCAGAAGAGAGGAGCAGAGCAAGACCACTGTGACACAAACTGCGACAAGCGTCCTTCCCTTGGGCGCAATCGAACGCCGCTCCGCTGCCTCCGCCTGCTCTTTCAGGTCCTTTTCCCCATCGAAAATGGCACTCGTCCCAGTCAACCTCCCCGGGTCATAACCCTCCTGTAACCGCTCCAACACCTGATGATCGCAGAAGGATACCCAATCATGGTTCACCTGCCTGAGAAAGAACCACATCACAGGATTACACCAGTGGAGCGCCCGGCAAACCCGCCAGAACCCACTTTGCAGGATATTCCAACGAGTTGGATAGAGAAACGCATGGAGAATTGCCGTCTCCTCCACGGGTTTGTTCGCCGGCAGACCCAAAACTGGGTGGAAAACACCACAGACCATAGGGGACGTCAGCTGCGGAAGGAATACCGCGGCACAGATTGTCCTCCCTTCCCGCTCCCCCATTCGCTGCAGCCGCCGGAACTCCTGTTCAGAAACCGGTTCCCCGTTTTGAAATCGCCGGCGAAGCCGGAGGGACGCGAACAGTTCCCATCCCAGCATCCCAAAGACGCCAAGAATATACAGGAGAAAGAGCCAATCCGTCACGCTGACCGGCCCCCCAGAAAGCCAGGGAACCGGCGCCACGACACGCACCGCCTCATAAAAAGCAGTATAGGCCGAGGACAACCCCTGCTCCACCGTCAGTTTCACCGTTTCCACCCAGAGGGGGAGCGGCAGAAAAATATCCTTTCCATAGGTAGACGCAGGCACCATCAATCGCACCGCCAGCACCCCCCATACAGCGTACTGCCAGCGCGGAGACAGTCTGTTCCGCAGCAGCAGCTTCACCACCAGCAGTAAGAGCCCGATCAGAGAGACCGACAAGGTCTGAAGCAAAAAGCTCCATATATTTTCCATATCATACCTCCATCTCATCCAACAGCTTCCGCAAACGGTCCCGTTCCGCCTGCGTCATGTGGCTCTCTTTCAAAAAGGCCGCGATGAGCTCTCCCGCCGCGCCATTGTATACCTTATCCAGCAGCTGTTTCCGCTCCTGCTGGGCACACGCTTCCCGGCTCACCGCCGCGGCGTACTGATGGGGTTCTGTCTCCCGATGAATTTTCACCAATCCCTTGGATTCCATCCGCGTGAGGTAAGTGTGCACCGTGTTCCTCCGCCAGTTCACCTTCGGTCGCAGGGCCGAGACAATCTCTCCCAGGGGAAAGCGTTCCCCTGACCAGAGGACCTCTAAAATAGCCCACTCCCCTTCTGTCAATCGAATCATCTCAAACTCCCCCTTCCTCCGTCACTTCTTTCAAAAGGAGCATCTCCTTACGTTCCCCCTCCAGCCAGAGCTGAACGGCAAACCCTGTGGCCTGGTACTCTCTTTCTGAATAGCTGTGGATTCCTCTCACTGTCAGGATACCATCCCAATCTTTTCTGTAGACGGACCGCTTATAGTCCCCTGTTTCCGAACCAAACTCCGTTCCCCAGCCACCTTCTCCTACCAAAAGTGTCTCTGGGAAGTCGGGCACTCCTCCGTACTCTCTTCGGTTCGCTACTTGGAGTCCCGCATCGACCCGGTTTGAATCCGTCTCCTCCCAGCGCCGGAACACACAGGTCGTCACACTGGACTCGTTCACTTTGTCAAACACCGCATCCAGATCCGGCACCAGTTCGGAGGAATCCCAGGCATTTCCAAAGAATCCCTCGGCTTCCTCTCCCTCTGTCAGAATATGGTGTTCCGTCAGCGTCCTCCGCGTCACCGTACCATATACCCCCTCCGCCCTCTGCGTCCGGCCGCCGGGATAGACCGCAACATCCAGAAAAACTCCCGACATATTCTCCCGGGCCAAGTCCCCCAAATAAAGTTCCCGCAGTCCTGTCCCTTCTACCACCCAACCTTCCTCTGGCATGATCCGCACTCCATAGCGCAGAACACCTGAACTGCCCTCCGATGGTTCCATTCCATCCAGGTCCTCCAACGAGAACAACAGCTGCGCTGTCATCGTCCCGTCTGGTTCCTCCCGGAGATTGTGGATCGTATACATCTCCGCATTTCCCTGCAAAGAGATATCCGTGCTTTGTCCCGTATAGATAGGGACACTCCCTTCCTCCCCACGGTCCAGCACATAGACAGAAAGGTCCGTCCCCATTTCTATTGGTTCCATCTTCTCTCCCTGATACAGTGCCCGTGAGAGTTCTCGCTCCCATTCTCTTCGAACCTCTCGCGGAGAGGCTATGGCGAGGTAGGTGGGTTCCCCTGTCATCATTCCTTTCGCGTAGGTGTCCAGTGCACCGGCCACAGTGGAGCAGTGTGCCAGGCGAAGCGAAGCCAACGCCGCAGCCTTCTCCCAGCCTCCCGTCTGCCCCTCGGAAAGCATCGGTCGAACTCCCTGGCTCCCTGTTCCCAGCACGGTCCCTCCCAAGAGCAAAACCATCATACAGGCCACCACAAGGGCCATTCCTCTTGGATACCGCCGGAACCGAGCAATCACCTCAATGCGCCGGCCGATATTTCGGCTGCCGTCGGCCATGGAAGTGGTCCCCGGAATGCAAGAATAGCAGCCATCGGCCATAGCCAAAAGCGTATACCCGTAAGCCCGCCGCGCTTCCCCCTCCAACCGCTCCAGCACCCGCTGGTCACAGAGGGATTCCATATCCAGTTCCGCACGGTCAATGGCCAGGCGAACCAGGGGATTGCACCAATGCAGAGCCCGGCAAATGCACCAAACGCTATTTTGCAGCGCATCCCAGTACTTGATATGGAGCAGCTCATGGAGAAGCACCGCCTCATCCACCGTTCCCTCCGGCAGCACCATCACAGGACGCAGCACACCAAAGACCAGAGGGGAAGAAAGCCCAGGCAAAACAACCACCCGGCAAACCCGCAAAGCATACCGCTTCCCTATTTCATGAACGGTTCTCTGGACTTCCAATGGTGCCGGATGCCCCAGCCGAAGACAGCAGCGCAGCCGGAGATAGGCAAGAAGATACCGCAGCAGCATCACCCCTACCCCGAAGCTGTAAAGAAGGAACAGCCAGTCTGTCACGCTGGATGGAAGGCCAGCAATCCATGGAATAGGGGCTGTCACCTGCGTCATCTCGTAAAAAGACGTATAGGAGGAGGACAGGTGCCCCTCAACCACAGTTTTTAACGTCTCCACCCAAAAAGGGAGGGGCAAAAGCAGGAACTTTCCTGTCATAGTAACCGGAAATAAAATTCGGACCGCCAAAATTCCCCACAAAGCAGACTGCCAGCGTGGGGAAAGGGTCTGCTTCCATACCCTTTTCAGCCCCAGAAGCAGTCCGGCCACCAGGGAAACGGAACAGGTTTGCAGCAAAACGCCCCATAGATTTGTCATGGTCCACCTCCTACATCAGTAGAACACATCCCTCCGTATTGTACTACATTTGTAGAATGTCGTCAACGATCTTCCTGTCCCGGATGACTTTTTTTCTTTTTTCTGTTATAATGAAAAAAATTCCACGGGAAAGGATACCGCCATTATGTATGAACTGATTCAGGTTGGGCCGCGGAGCTACTATATCAACGCACCGGTTAAAATTGGCCTCTCCCTTTTGCAAGACAATCAAGTCTGCCTGATTGACAGCGGAAATGACAAAGATGCCGGGCGAAAAATTCGGCAGCTCTTGGAGCAACACGGGTGGCAGCTGCAAATGATTCTCAATACACATTCCAACGCCGATCACATTGGGGGAAATCAATACCTGCAAAAACAGACCGGATGCCATATTTACGCCCCTGGCATAGAGTGTGCCCTGACCCGACATCCACTGCTGGAGCCCTCCTACCTGTACGGCGGGTTCCCTCCCAAAGACCTGCGCCACAAATTCCTCCTGGCACAGCCAAGCCAAGCCGAGTACCTCACCGATGATGTGCTGCCCAAGGGCTGGAAAATGCTTCCCCTCCCAGGCCACTTCTTTGATATGGTAGGGTTCGAGACGGAGGACGGCGTCATCTACCTGGCCGATTGCCTCTCCAGCAAAGGGACCTTGGCAAAATACCAAATCGGCGTTCTCTATGATGTGGGGGCCTACTTGGATACATTGCAGCGGGTCAAAACCCTCCGTGCCCACTGCTTTGTTCCCGCCCACGCAGAGGCCACAGACGACATTGCTCCTCTGGCCCAATATAACATTGACCACACCCACCAAGTGGCGGAGCACATCCTTACCCTGTGCCAAGAGCCCATCTGCTTTGAACATTTGCTGCAAAAATTGTTCGATCTCTATCACCTGACCATGGACTTCTCCCAATATGTTCTGGTGGGCAGCACGGTTCGCTCGTACCTGTCCTGGTTAAAGGACAAAGGGGCACTTTCTGTCTCCTTTGACACGCGGATTCCCCTATGGAAACGGCTGTAATTTCTCAAAAAGCCAGGGCCAAAGGGCTCCATCTTATAGGGAAACGAACTGAACCCCCAGGGCACTACCGGTACGGAACAAATACAACAGCCGCAAGACATCGCTTTTGATGACTTGCGGCTGTTACATTTGTGAAGAAAATCTCCCTCGTTAGTCAATATTGGAGGCAAATTGCATTATAAAACCGATTATTTGCCTACGGGTGCGGGAGCGACTCACGCACTTTGAGGTACCTGAATCTAAAGGGATGTCACCTTAGTGAAATGTTTTGCTTTGCAAAAAAGTAGGCAATCACCTAAATCCTAAAATCACTTAGACCATATTTCTCGATTAAGAATTGGTTAATAGAGCCCATATCGGGCTCATTTTTAAGATATGTCAACTCATCGTCTGTAAATTTGGGAACAGAAAAACGCTGGATGTATTTTTTCTGATAGCACTTATAGTTGCCCTCAATGGCATAACTCGTTTTTGAAACATAGTAATCCATAACCACTGAATTCAGAATTTTTTGCAAAATTTCCAAATCAAACTGTGGGGATTCTAAAATTGCATAACCATTGCAAAATAATGTTTGCCTACTATCTTCAAGCATGAATTTTGGATGTAGACTAAAGGTTGGGAAAAGCAATTTCCTACCGTTGTTTCCTAATCCCTGACTTCTACCATATGCATACCATGCCACCGCGTTCCCCTTTCCTTTGTCTCTTGCATCCAAAATCGTGCGGCACCGGCACAGGTATTGGTAACATTGAGGATAACGATGCGCCATAATATGCTCTGGAATAATTTGATAGTTTTTATTTGGGGTATCAACAAGCGAATATTGCTCTACTTCGCTATATGGAAAAATGATAGCCTGCTTCGCATCAGCCAAAGAGCTTTCGGCCTTAATATTTGAGATTTTATAAATACTGCGGGTAATTTCCGGTTCAATTAAGTATCTGGTCTCTTCAAAAAGCTTATAGTACATCCCTTCCTTTTGATCGAAACCGTCTACAAGATATACATTATCTCTCAAAGTTGCAATACCAACACGAATATGTGGCTTAATGGGAGAGCCGGATTGTTCGATTTTTTTGATGTTTGCCCTTTCGTTTTCGTCAAGTAACTTCCAGCCAGAAGAATCCAGATCATCAATCGCCATGCAGAGAAATTCCGCCTTGCTTAGCGCACTTTTTACATCAGAACTTTTTTTTATGGTGGCATATGTCAGACTCTCAGAACCGCAAGCTTTAAGAAATAGTAACGAATTGTATGTTCTCACTGGAGCAAAAATCATATTTTCGCCAAAATCAATTATCTTTGAAAGATATTTATTTTCTACTAAATATTTGCGAAGATCTTCAGCCGCTGTAATGGTTAGATAGTTATTGGGAATGATAAAACCCAACATCCCGCTCTTGGATAAAAATTTCATACTCTGCTCAATGAAAGCATAAAATATATTAAATGTACCTTTTTGAGTTGTTTTATAATTCTTTTTTAAGAGGGAAATAGTGTCTTTACTCATATCGTGAGTATTGACATATGGCGGATTGCCAATTATAAAGTGAAAAGTTTGTTTGCCGAACAACTCGCACCAATCTTCTTTCAAACTGTCGGCTGCTTTAATATTAAAAGACAACGAATCAGCGCATTCGCCATTGGAGAGGGTAAGAAGAGTTAAAAGCACTTTCGTGCGTCTTACATTATCTTCGCTAAGATCAATGCCAAAAATATTTTGAGAAATAGTTTCAGTAACAGATTTATTTAATTTTAGAGATAATTTTTCTGCAGCAAGTACGAGAAAAGCCCCACTTCCGCAAGCCGGATCGATGATTATACTATCGTCTGACAATTCCTCATTCAGAGTATTGTTTAGAATATATTCTACGATATAGCATGGTGTGAAAACGACGCCATTTTCTCGTTTTTCGCAATCATCTACTAAAGCTTCAAATACATTTTCAAGAAGTTTGAGCGAAAGCTTAGCGTCTGAGACGCGAGTGATGATTTCGCAAACTTCAGGCACTGCATAACATAAAATATCAGTCAAAAACTTCGAATGATTTATGCAGTCAAGTTGATTTTGGTGAAGGAAAGTCAAAATCAAACTTGCCTCGATTTGTAGATTTGAGTATTTGGAAGGGATATATTTCAATATAATTTCAGCTGTCATTTGATCACCATAATAAAGTATATCTGATTTCATAGAATTTTGCAAAGGTTGTAGAAACTGCTGCGGTATGCTAAACTATTGGTAATCTGGACGAAAAGAGGGATATTATGGCATACATTGACGAGCAGTTGTTCCGATTTAAAACAGAGCTTGAAGCGGCAATTCTTGCCGGAGGGGTAAAAGGAAAAGAGTCCATTATCAGATCTTCTGCATTGATTAATCTGATTCATGATGCGGTAAAGTATGAATTGATTCAGAATGGAATTGCTCCTTCCCAGATATATCCTCATTTAGGGGAGACTAAACCGGAGATGAAAATTGCTGGTTTCCTAAAGCAGAAAGATCAGGATGTTTGTGTAGCACCTAAAAACATAACTCAAGTTAAGAGACGTATTTCCTGGGGGCCTTTGGCAAATGAAAATGTAACTGACATTTACGGTGAGGAGTACACAAGAAACACACTGATTATAAATGTCCGAAGCCAAATGAGTAGCATCGCAAAAAATACGGATACCCTTTTTGAACGAACTTTTGCCGAAGCACTTAATCTTCACATGATGTATAAGGATGCTGTTTTGGGGGAGGTGTATTTGATCCCGGTTTACGAGTATGACGAAGCCACAATGAATGAAAGAAGAATTACATTTAAGTCTCATCAAACAAATGTTGCTAAGTATATCAGCTTTTTCTCTGCTATCAATGGCCGTACAGACTCAAATGATGAACTCTACAAATATGAGCGCTGCACATTGTTAATTGTGGACTTCAAATATGAGCGTCCCGTCCTATACAGATCAACATCCCAGTTGATTGAAGCAGGGCTACTGCCAAAGAGCTTTTCTTTACCTCTGGAAGCACTATCCTTTGATACATTTACTAATGATATCCTCACTTCCTATGCACAGCGCTTTAATTTGAATAATTTGAAGCTGTGATAAGATTAAACCTCTAAATCATTTGGATGTCAAGTTTTATAGCCATTTTCCTCTGATGTACCATTGTGCCTTGCTATAAGGAGTCGAGACAAATGAGGCAAGACCGAGATTTATTATACGCCGAATTCTATATCCCTTTGGCCATGGCAGAATGCGAATGGGAAATCAAAACTTTCATCGGCAGTTTATTGAGCGGCTGGAGAAGCTGACGTGGAAGCTCTCCATGTAGCTGAATCGATATGGAAAAGAGTGCTCGATCTCTCGCTGTACGGCGAGGAGATCGGGCGCTCTTTCTGTGTCTGGAAAGGTAGATATAACATGAAGCCACAAAGCATTTACGGCCTTTCTGCCCCTACGCAACTCTGAGCGGCCACAGAACAAACCAGACAAGGAAGCACTCACACTGCTTATTCTGTTTCCTGCTCCAATGCGTCGCTGAAAATCTCATGGACATGGATCAGCGAAACGACTTCACAGCGAAACCGCTCCGTCAGTTCCTTTTCGTCCAGCCAGGTCATCTGTGGCGGCACATAGCAGCCAGGATCGGCCTCTGCCTCCGTTCTGGCCTTGTGAATGGCTTTCTGAATGGAGAGCCACTGACCGTAAGCACCACCGTTCAACTGCTTTCTCAGTTTCCGGATGGCGCTTTTGTACGCTTTCTCCGCGCCGCTGGGGCCGTTGTAGTTGAGCCGCATGGCCAGTTCCTGAAAGGTCATGCCCTGCTCGTTGGGTTGGCCAATTCCCAAATAACAGCGCACCAAATTCAGCTCTCTGGGGCTCAGCACCTCCTCCATGCGCTGGCGGAGCAGCGTCCGGCGCATGAAGCGGTCGTAGGCCCTGGCGGGGTCACCACCACACCCGAGGTCAAAGACACGCTCGCCCAATGACTCGATTTGAAACACAGTACGGTATTCTTCCAGCAAACGCTTGTCCACTTTGACGGAGACTTCCAACTTCTCTTGAATGGCAGTCAGCAAATCTTCTTCGGCAGCCTCCTGCTCATGTGTGGCACAGAGGAACGCCACCTGGCGCAGCTGGCGGTAACGGTCCAGCGGGAGCGACAGAGAGAAAGAACCTTGGGCGGCACAGTCCCGCATGGCTGTTTCAATGGCGGAGGTCGCATAGGTCAGCAGCTTAGTCCCCATGGATGGATCAAACCGCGTCGCCGCGTCCAACAGTGCCAGCGCCCCCTCCTGCTTGAGGTCGTCCACCAGAAAGCCCTGAGAAAACTGCTCGCAGTAGCTTGTGGCCAGCATGGTCAGATATCCCTCGTTCTGAGAGAGCAGGAGCGGAGCGGCCTGCGGATCGCCGTCCTGTATGCGTTGGGCCAGTTGCTCGTTGCTGGGGCAGGGAGTGTCACAGCGGTACATACTCATGACCGATCCTCCGGGGCAAGGCGCGCTCTCGCCTGGGCATAGATTGCTTCCTGCTCCATGTCGTGTGCATAGCCGCTGGCGGCATAGTCGTTATCCATGAGCGCCTTATCCCGCAGGCTCTCCGCTATATACAGCGCTTCATTGCGCAGCTCGTCGGAGATTTTTCCTCTCTGATGGTGTTTGCGGATGGTGTTGGTGCGGGTGGTGAACAGGCGATAGACCGGGTGCTGTTTGTTTTGCTCCTTCTGCCGCATCATGGCGCCGTACTGCCGGCAGGTCATGCGGGGATCCTGGGGCGCAATGCCATCGCAGTATTTCGGCATATGGCCGTTGGTGGTGAGAAAGTATGTTCCACAGCCACAGCACCGGCTGGGCGCATGGCCGTGCTGTAGTCCGTTCATCAGGTCAAAGATGTAGAAGCTGATGGCATGGTCAAAGAAATACCGGTTCACAAATACGGTTTCCTTTTCCTGTTTCGGGTGTCGGGCAAAGACATAGGAAGATCTCAAATCTGGTGTGATGGTGAATGGCTCAATATCCGGTACCGGCAGATCACGCATCATACTCCAGAACCATTCACTGTTGAAACAGTCGTGGGCGGCCATGGCGAAGAAGGTCTCCGTCCGCTTCTTCTGCCGCCGCAGATAGCCCTCCTCAAAATACCGTGCCGCCACGGCAAAGTGATGGATGCCCAGGGGGATGCTGAAGGCAGCCACCAGATAGCGGAAGAAAAATTCCCGGGCGGGCGAAGCCGGCTTCAGCAGATCGTTGTGGGACGCCGGGGAAAACAGCACCTCCAAAGTGTGTAGTTCCTGCCCTTTGTCCATCAGGCTGTACGGCGGACAGTGCCACAGGGCATCCAGCAGCTTCTCCAGCGAGGCGCGGGTCCCGTCCAGCAGGTTGATAAATTCACCTCGCCCGGCCAAGGCCAGGGTCTCCACCTGATGGCTGATAGCGCCGCCGTGCGTAATTAGTTCCCGCATGGTCTCCTCGGGAACATTCAACAGTTCAGCGGCAAAGTAGCCAGCCGGGTAAACGGTCTCATGGAAAAAGATTTGATCCTGCCAGACATCCATTGTCAGATGCAGGAGATTGTTGTTTTGCTTGATCCCCGGTGGCATAGGTTCACCTCCTCTGTCCTATATCTGTTTTCTGACTGTCTTGTGATATTCTCATTTTATCAAAATCCCCCCAATAATCAAGTGAAAGGACAAGAGCCACGGTGGCCGCGTGGTCTCTGTCCTTATCTATTTGCAAGGGGATGATTCTATGAGTAAAACAAAGCGACTGCAAACCATCGACGGTGAGAGCCTGATGAGCCTGCCGCTGACGCCGCTCAACTTCGTGGTGGACACGCTGCTGTCCCAGGGGCTGCACATCCTTGCCGGCTCCCCCAAGGTGGGAAAATCCTGGCTGGCTCTGTGGCTGTCCGTCATGGTGGCCAAAGGCGAACCCGTCTGGGGGATGTCCGTGAAGCAAGGCACCACCCTCTATCTCTGCCTGGAGGATTCCACGCTCCGCATCCAGAACCGGCTCTTCGAGATCACGGAGGATGCCCCTGCCAATGTCTACTTCACGACCCAGAGCGACATTCTGGGCAAAGGGTTGGAGGAGCAGCTCCGCACCTTCCTTGACGAACACCCTGACACGGTACTGGTCATTATCGACACTCTGCAGATGATACGCCCAGTACGCGACGCTACCTACGCCAATGACTACCGCGACCTCTCTGCGCTGAAACGGATTGCAGATGCCCGTGGCATCGCCATCCTGCTGATCCATCATCTGCGCAAGGAAACCGCCGACGATGTGTTCAACCGCATCTCCGGGACCACTGGCATCAGCGGTGCGGTGGATTCCAGCTTTACGCTGGTGGAGGAACGGCGGGGAAGCGGCAGGGCAAAGCTCTCCTGCATTGGCCGCGACATTGAATACCGGGAGCTGACGCTGGAGCGAAACGGTGAAAATGTGTGGGAGTTGGTGTCGGACAGCCGGACACAGCCGGAGCTGCTGGGCGACCGCATCGTCTATCTCCTCTCTGAACTGATGCGTGACCGGACCGAATTTATCGGCACTCCCACAGAGCTGTCTGAACGAATCGACCCTGTGGGGGTGGAGCGTATCTCGCCCAAGAAAGTGTCCCGACAGATCCTGCAAAACCTTGACACACTAAGCAAAATCGGCATTTCCGCTGTGGTGCGCCGCAGCAACGGAAAGCGGCTCATTGAGCTGCGCCGTGCCGAAAGTGACGATACCCAGGGTGTCCCGGTGGTCGACCCTGTTGACCCTGCTGAGGCGTTGTGCGGCGATTTGCGGGCGGTTTCCGGGGGCAGCGAGTAAACTCCCGCAAGGCAAAAGAAACGCCGTGTGGGGCCGTTTGTGGCCGAAGGAGGAGCGCAGGTGTTCGGTGCGGGAGAATCACCTCCTTGGAGGTGGCCAGCATCGCGTTTGTCTGGTCGCCGGCACAGCCGCCGCCCGCCTTCCGCATAATTTCCGGGCAGAAGCCCGGACCCACTTTATCTGCGGTTTGGAGGAAACGACATGAAAAAAGATATCAAATTCAGCACCCGGATGGCATCCGCAGACCGGGAGGCCATCAAGGAATTGGCGAAACGCTCCGGGATGTCCATGAGCGATTATGTGACAGCCTGCTGTCTGGGAAAGCAGGTAGTGGTCGTCGATGGACTGAAAGAAGTGCTCAAGGAGCTGAAGTCAATCGGCAGAAATCTGAATCAGCTTGTCACCCTGGCACACATGGGACGCGTCACGGTGATCAATCTGGACGGTGTATGCCAGGCATTCTCTGAACTCTGCGCTGTTGTCCGGCTGATTCTGAAACGAAAGCGGTGGTGAGGGATGGCGATTATCAGCTTCACCAACTACAAGCGTGGTCAGAGCACCGGATGCATGGGAGCCGTGATGCGGTACACCATGCAGGACAAGAAAACTGAGTTCGAGGGGCAGCAGTTGATCACAGGAATCAACTGCCAGCCGGGATCTGTCTACGCGGACTTCATGACCACCAAGCGGCTGCATCACAAAACCGACGGCGTGCTGTTCTACCACATGGTGCAGAGCTTCCCGAAAGGCGAAGCGGTCGACCCAGTCACCGCTCATGCAGCGGCATTGAAACTGGCTGAGTACTATGAGGGGTATGAAGTTCTGGTCTGCACCCACACAGACCGGGAACACATCCATTCCCACTTCCTCATCAACTTCGATACGGGAAAGAAACTGCACATCGCAAAGGAGCAGCTCCAGGAACTGCGGCAGCGCAACGATCAGGTCTGTATGGAGTTTTCTCTTCCTGTGTTCCGGCCTGCGGACAGGAAACAGAAAACCAAAACCATGTCCATCGGCGAGTATCATACGGCCGCCCGTGGCCAGAGCAAAAAACTGCAGCTCATGAATATCATCAGCGACTGTATGCTCCACGCCTCTAACCGTGAGGAGTTTATTGCGCTGATGGAGAGCGAGGGCTGCAAGGTACGCTGGGAAACCTCCCGGCGAAAAATTACCTACACCACACCCAGCGGCTGGCAGTGCCGTGACCGCCTGCTGTTCGGGGACAAATATCTGAAGGAGAATATGGAATATGAATTCAGGATCAGAGAAGAAATTATCTATGGACGAGCTGTTGGAAAAGAACCGACCTGCGCAGATGGTACAGACTACGCCACAGCCTCCGGCACAGGAGCTGACACCGCCTCCCGAAGCGCATCCTACGAAAGCGGAGTGGGAGGAACTGCTGAGCAGCCTCTACACGCTGGGGTACCACACCGAGAGACAGACTGGCTATCTGAAGAAGAGCAGCGAACTGCTGGCGCAGCTCCCGAGCCGGACGCAGATGGAGGAGCTGCTGAAAGCGGTGAAGCATCTGGAGCGGATGAGCGAACAGGCTGGGAAGCGGAACGAGAAGCGTTTTTCTCTACCCAGCATCAGACGGCTCAGACTGCGGCTGCCGCACCTGGATGGTCCCACATGGACAGTCCTGCTGATGGGGACGGCAGCGTTGCTTTTGCTGTGGTGGGGCTTGGGTACCGTCTGGAGCAGTCTCAGGCTGCTGCTCCCGTGATGGACAGCACCACAATGCACCCGCACACAGACGGAAAAACGCTCCGTAAGAAGCAGCAAAAGAAAATCGCCCAAGGCCATGCCGAGGACGATCACGAAGAAGAACAAACCTGGCAGCAGACCATGTGACGGTCTGCTATTTTTGTTGCCCGAATTTGTTTCGGGAGAAAGGACCGCTATGAAAATTGAATTTGAAGTGTACATGGAGACGGGTATCCTGGGCGGTTATTTGCCAGAGCGAGCAATCGGTCTCCGGGGTGAAAACACGATCACGCCGATCTACCGGGATACATTCTATCACGAAACGGAACATGGTATGGAACTGCGCCGGGAGATGATCGTGGGCGGACGAAAATTCTTCGTCCGCTCCATCTTCTCAACTGCCGAGAAAGCAAAAACACCGACGGAACAGATGCTCCAAATCATCGACAGTGATTTAGGAAAAGATTCGATTTGAGGATAGACTTTAGGCAGGAGATGCGGTATGTTTGTTGTTACCGTATCGGCTTGCCCAGAAAGGAGTAGCAATGGCAAGCAATGAAAAATATACCGTCCTCTATGGCCGCCTGAGTCAGGAGGATACGCAGAAAACAAATAAGACGGATGACTCTAACAGCATTCAGAATCAAAAGCTTCTCTTGGAGAAGTACTCAGCTGAGAAAGGTTTCACCAATACGCTTTTCCTATACGATGATGGCTACTCGGGGACAAACTTCAACCGCCCAGGCTGGCAGCGGGTTATGGAGCTGATGGAGAGCGGTCAGGTGGAAACGCTCATCGTCAAGGATATGTCCTGATTGGGCCGTGAGTACCTTCAGGTGGGGCAGTACACGGAACTCATCTTCCCAAGCTACGGTGTGCGCTTCATCGCCGTCAACGATGGTGTGGACAGCCTGTATGAGTCCACCAACGACTTTACGCCCTTCCGGAATTTGATGAATGAATTCTATGCCAAGGACTGCAGCAAGAAGGGACGCTCTGTGGTTCGGATCAAGGCGGAAACTGGCGCCCGGGTTTCCTCTCGCCCCCGCTATGGGTATATGAAGGACCCGGCAGATCCCAAACGGCACATGGTGCCTGATCCTGAGACTGCTCCGGTGGTGCGGTATATCTTTGACCTCTGTATTTCCGGAAAGGGTCCTTCCCAGATTGCAAAGCAACTCAAGAAAGACAAAATTCCCACTCCTGGATATTCCTACTACCAGAAGCATGAGGTGGAATTGACCGGAGTGGACATCACTCAGCCATACAACTGGTCCACCAACACCGTTGCTGGCATTCTGGAGGATGAGACCTACCTGGGCCATACCATCAACCTGAAATCCACCACGCTGTCCCTTCAAGAACAAAAAGCGCATTGAGCGTCCGGAGTCTGAGCAGCTCCGCTTCGAAAATACACATGAAGCACTTGTCACACAACAGACCTGGGAAATCGTACAGGATATCCGAAAGCATAAACGGCGCAGAGCTAACATGGTCGAGCAGAATATCTTCTCTGGATTGATCTACTGCCTGGACTGCGGTGGCACCATGGTACTGCACCGGGCGCACACCATGGATGCGGTAAAAAACAACTTCATGTGCTCCACCTACAAAAAGAAAGGCAAAGATGTGTGCTCCGCTCATTATATCCGGGAACAAGAGCTTAACGCTATCCTGTTGGATGATATTCGCCGTGTCACACACTTCGCTCGTCAGAATGAGTTGCGGTTTGCGGAGCATATCCGCAAGAAGCAGGGCAAGGAGGCACAGCAGGAGATCGCAGTGCTCCAGAAGAAGATAGATACCATGCAAAAGCGCCAGATCGAACTGACAAAACTGTTCAAACGGCTCTACGAGGACAGTGTCCTTGGACGTATCCCGGACGAGCAGTATCGTATCCTCTCTCAGGAGTATACCGCCGAGCAGAAAGAAATCCAGGAACAGCTCCCTGCCATGGAAGTAAGGCTTCAGGAACTGAAAGACTCCAGCTCCAATATTGCCCGGTTCATTGAGAACGCCAAGCGGTACAGCGAGATCCCGGAGCTGACCGCTGAGATCCTGCGCATCTTCATCAAGCGGGTGGAAGTCGGTGAGCGTGTGGAGAAATACTCCCGCACAGCACCGCAGGAGGTACGCATCTACTACCGTGACATTGGGCTGGTGGACGAACTGCCTCAGAGTATGGCGGATTCTGTGTCAGAAGAAATCCCGAACGAGGTTGCATGAGCAGAAAAGGGAGGCTGTGCCGAAACACAGACTCCCTCCACAGGAACAAATATTAAGTTATATGGGTAGGTTCACAAATTGTCCCTACGGAACGCCGGAGAACTGCCCTGGCTTTTTGTATTATCCAATGAAAAACCCCGCCGCTAAATACAAAAGGATGCTGATCCCCACGGGGATCACCAGCATCGGAACGGAAGTCTGGGCGTAACGAACATTTTCAATCCCCGTGGAGGAGCAGGCCAATGTGGCCTCCGCCCCAAAGAAACAAAGGTGGGACCCCGCCGCCGTGGCGGAAATGATTGCTCCAGCCGTGAGCAGCACATTGGTATCCAATGCCTGCGCGATGGGGATGATCACCGGAAAGGAGAGGGCGCAGACCCCCCAAAAGTTTCCCGCCGCCACCGCCAGGAGGGTAACAATCAAAAACGCCGCCACGGGGAGAACCTGCGGGCTCATGGCCGTCTTTGCCACTCCGATGACAAACTCTGGCATTCCCAAGAGACTGTTAATATCCCGGAGAATAAAGGCACTGGTCACAATAAACAAAACCCCTATCATGTCCTTGAAGCCGGTCAGGATGGTATCCAAATATTTTCCCGGGCTCATAAGCCTCTGCGGAAGATACAGAAGGGCGCAGAACACCAAACTGGCCAACGTCCCATACAGAATCTCCCCTGTGGCAATGGTGATCCCAGTGACCAGAATCACCGGAAGCAAAAAGTTCCGTGCCTTGGGTTTCTTTCCGCTGCTCTCCTCCGTCTGCTCCACCGGGACTTCCCTCTGTTGCGCCAACGTGTATGCGTTTCGCATGGGGCCAAATTTGGGCAGAACCCCCACCCCGTAGAGAAGTCCGCAGAGAAGCGCCGCAAATGGATAAAACAAAAACGGCAGCGTGGCCACAAAGGTCGCCATCCCAGCCTCCGACGGACAAACGCCAGTTGCCACCAACTGGCTGATCATAAAAACACCCCAGGTAGAGGTGGGAACAATCACACAGATAGAAGACGCCGTGGCATTGCTGAGAAAGGCCAGCATTTCCCGGGGAATGTGAAACCGGTCCGTGGCCCGCCGCATTGCTGTGCCCACAGAGAGGATGGACAGCCAGTCATCCACAAAGGTGACAATCCCCAACAGCCAGCCGGCGAGCAGCGTTCGTTTCTCCCCTTTGCAGATTTTAGCAGCGATGTCGGTAAAGCCATAGATCCCCCCGGAGGCCTCAAACAACGCCACCAGGCTGCCGAAAAAGCCACAGACCAGCACCAGCCAAATCCACAGCTCACTGCCCATGACCCCGTAGACCACCTCCAGCCACGGCTTGGCAAAGTGGACCCCGTAGAGCATCACCGCCCCCACCAACGTTCCCACCAAAAGGGAGACCGTCGTCCGCTTGGTTAAAAACACCAGGACAATCACCACCGCCACCGGCAATAAGCTCAGCACACCATAGTTCTCCATTCCCTCACATCCTCTCTGAAAAACATCTTTGCAATATACAATGGCCAAAAATGGCATTCTATTTTATCATAGTAAAGCATATTATCCGGTTCCGTCAAGAATTCTTTTGAAATTTTTGTGAAAAACAGAAATCTTCTCCCATTTTTCTTCGGTGAAGTCCCCATTTCATTGAACAACAAAGGCCCTGAAAAAACATTGACAAGAAAACTGTGCACAGGTATACTATACTCCAAGAAAACTTGGCCGATTGGAGTGATTTTATGAAAGACGCATTGATCCTGAAAAATCGGCTGAAAGAAGCCCGCACAGAGAAAAAGCTGTCACAGTCCGCTTTGGCGCAGCTGGTTGGCGTGTCACGAAACACCATCAGTTCCATTGAAACCGGGCAGTTTAACCCCACCGCGAAATTGGCGTTGATCCTTTGTATCGCTCTGGACAAAAAATTTGAAGAGCTTTTCTACTTTTGACGCCTCTGCACAAACATTCCGTACATTTCAGCAAAAAGGAGGCCCCATGATCCAAGAAATTGATCCCACGCAAACCAAACGCGCCGCAGCATTCTCCCTCTGGATGCATGCGCCCATGCCGATGATTACCCTATTCAAAACGCTTGATGTCACGCCTTTGGTCAGATACAGCCGCAGAACGGGCTGCAAGTTCCACATGCTGCTGTGTTGGTGTATTGGAAGAGCCGCCTCACAAACCGAAGCGTTTTACCTGTTGCCGGTGGACCAAAAATTGATCCAATACGACAAACTGGCCATCAGCACAGTGGTGCCCACCGCAGATCACGCAATCAGCACCTGTGACATTCCCTTCTCCACAGACCTCTCCCAATTCCAGCAGGACTATCTGAATCTGACCCGGCGTGTACACGACACGGGAGAGGCGTATAACCTGGCGGAAGAATACATGGTGATCGGCACCTCTGCCCTTTCTCAGTATGACATTGATGGCGCTGTGAATCTCTATGCCGGCTTTTACAACAATCCCTTTCTCATCTGGGGGAAGTATAAAAAGGGCTTTCTCAAACGTACCCTGCTGCTCTCTTTTCAGTTCCATCACACACAGTTGGACGGTGTTCCTGCCGCACAATTCCTCTCCCGCCTGCAACAAGAAATTCAAACCATTCAGAAGGCTTCCATCGTACCGAAAAGCCCTAAGGGATAACCGACCATTTCGGCCATCCCTTAGGGCTTTTTTCGCTTATTTTCAAAGAGAGAAACCGTCTCTCTTCTTCCAAAATCCATGGGGGCCGCGAAGCTCCACTGTCTTGGCCGCACACCGGGCCGCCAGCGCAATGCCCTCTCGGAGGGTACCACCCTGTGCCAGGGCGTACAGCAGCGCACCTGAAAAGCTGTCTCCCGCCCCAGTGGTATCCACCGAAAGACAGGGTTCTGCCTCGTAGGAAAATCTCTCCCTCGGTGCCTGTACCACACCGCCCCGTGCCCCCTGCTTCCAAACAACCGTTTTGCCAGCCTGGACCAGCCGCTCCCCCCCTTCATGCCCGCCAAGCGCGTCCAATTCCTTTTCACTGGGGGTCAGCACATCGCTGATCGCCAAAATTCTCTTGCGAAGTGCGGGAGCAATGTCCCCTGCCAAGGGACTGGGATCAAAGAGAATGCGCGTCCCTCTTCTGTGAAGACGCTCCAGGCAAGAAAGGATCTGCGGCCCCTCCTCCCCCAGAAGATAGTATCCCGTTACCCCCGCCCACGCCGGCTCGCACAAAAGCACCGCTTCTGCCAAGTCAGCCGGAAAAGAGAGTTCCACCCCCTTCCGGGTCAAAAAAGTGCGCTCCCCATTCGGCTCAGAAAAAACCAAGCAGCTTCCGGTCTCCCCTTCGGTCTCTAAAATGAATCGCTGAGACAGGCCATGCTCTCTCCAATAACGCTGGATGGTCTCCCCCGACCGGTCACTGCCCACGCAGGACACCACGTGGGGATGCCCGCCTAAGTTGTGGATGGTCACTGCCATATTGGCGGCACATCCGCCGACAAAGCGCGCCTGCCCAACAACATATCCATCCTGTCCCCGCTGCGGCCACCGATCAACGGAAAAATAGTGGTCCAGCAGCAGCCCTCCAAAGAGAAGAATTTCTTTCTCCACAACGGTTTCCTCCCTTACCCCAGTCACACCAGATGGATTTGACACATCTTCATGGCGGCAAGGGCATTTTCGTGGCTTTCCGGCGTAACACCTGCGCAGCAGGAAACCCGAACAGAAATTGGAATCTCCCACAATCGTGCTTTCAGACAAAGGGCGTTGGAGATCACACAGATGTCGGTACACAGGCCCACCAATTCTACCGCCGTGTATCCGCCGGCCTCCACAAAATCACAGAGGGCCACCGACCCAAACGTCGGTTTGTCGATGACCGCCACGGTCTTTCCCTTCCCCGCGTCCCGCACTTCTGGCACAATCTCCCAACCTGGGGTCCCCTGCACGCAATGGACCACCGGAAGCTGCTGCCCCTCCTGGGTCTGCAAATAATTCCCGTTATGCGTGTCTCGGGTATAAACCACATCCCCTTGGAATTCCTGGATACGGCGAACCACCACGGGCAGAATGTTTTGCGCCTCCTTCGTCCCCAATGGGCCGGAGACAAAATCTCTCTGCATATCGACAACCACCAACAAGGACTTCATCCCTGTTCCACTCCTCTCATTTCTATTTGGTTTGTAAAATATCGTGAAACCTTTCCTGAAAAAAGACGC
>OLNL01000875.1_pt1 | contig 31092 bp, 30 predicted proteins | sample 1672181 | NCBI WGS metagenome assembly OLNL01 (sample SAMEA3136656, study PRJEB25190) | human gut metagenome | biome: human gut; feature: human-associated habitat; material: faeces | place: Austria | collected 2013
AGGAGGTTTTGTTAAGTTCTGTTTACTTTTTACGGTTAGAAGTATAGCACTGAGTACAGAAACAGATTAACCAAATATTAATTTTTTTTGCTTTCAAATTTGTTGATATTTTAAAATTGTATACATTAGCATCCGCGGTGCAGCATTTGCAACTGTCATCGCACAGTATGTTTCCGGAATCAGCATCACATTGTATGTACTTCTCAAATGCCGGGATCTGCTGCCGTCAAGATTGACACCTTTGCCTATCTTCCGGTGCAGGATTTCGGCAATGCTTACTCTACTTTTATTGCACAGAACTACGATGCCGGTAAAAAAGATCGTATCCGTAAAGGAACAAAAGAATCCTTCCTGGCAGTCAACAAACCCGGCATGTCCGTTGTCCTGACCGTGATATCCCTGGGAACACGCGTTGCCCTCGCCTATCTCCTCTCCAACTATATCGGTGAGATTGGTATCTGGATGGCAATTCCAATCGGATGGGTACTCGCTGATGCCGTCGGACTGATTCACATGAAATTTCGTGGAATCTGACCACAAATCAGCGTACGCGCCACCGATCTCACTGCTCCTTTTGATTCCACTGCCAGGGATGTCTGAAAACCTTTCCCTGCCAAATTATATACATAAGCCATGCAAGAATTCATTTTTTATGTTATCATTAATAATAGAATAACGCAGAAAGGACATAATTCTGAGAAAAGGATCACATAATGACAGAAATACAAAGCCTTGGAAATATAGATATACAAGTTCTTACAAAAGAATTCGTAAAGATCCAGACTGATGAAATCATTGTGACAAACGAACGCATCTCTCATATCAAAGAACGTCATCCAGAAGATTATAATTTATTTGAAAAATACGGGCGTGAAAGTGTTATATCTCCCGATCTGATTATAAAAGATTTAAAACACTGCGGAACTGTTTTTATGGTAAAAAAACTTCCTGAAACCAATCTTAATGTTGTTGTCCGTGTCGTTTTGGAAACAGATGATAACAATCTAAAAAATTCTGTAATGACATTCTACAGAATACGAGATAAAAACTTAAAGAAACTTATAGAAAAGAACCGCTTACTTTACAAAAAAGAATAAATGCGATATAGTATACATAAAATATAAAGGCTTTACCCAAAGAATTATTGAAGTAGAGATTGTGCTGCTACACACCCTATGGGTCAAAAGAAATGTGGGAAGGGGCACACCCACCAATAATTCTTTGGTTTAGCAAATATAGCTTTTTTAACACCACCGGTCAGTGGTGTTTTATTATACTATTTTTGATTCAACTGCCAGGGATGTCTGAGAAACATTCCCCTGCCAAATTATATACAAAAGCCATACAGGAAACCTTGCGAGACTTTCTGTATTATAAAAGGCAGGCACAAGTTTTCACACTCATCCCTGCCCGTTCTCATAAGCTACTCTCTTTTATTTACTTTTCTCTTTTGCTTTTTCATTTGCCAGTATCTCCTCTGCCATCTCCACTTCCGTCTTTTCATCTTTCGGAAGGATGATATTCAGAATGATCGCAAACAATGCCGCCGGCACGATACCTGAACCACCAAAGATCAGATTAATACTTTCCGGAAGCTGTGCAAGTACAGCTGAGTTGGAGCCAAGTCCATAGCCAACACCAAGTGCAACAGACACAATCGTCACATTTCTCGGAGACAGTGGCCATTTTGTGATAAGCTGAATACCACTGATTACGATTGATGAGAACATCATAACCGCTGCACCGCCCAGAACACTCTGCGGCATAATGGAAATCAGAGCGGCAAGCTTCGGAAACAGACCACATGCGATCAGGAAAATACCGCCGATTCCGATTGAATAACGGTTCACGACCTTATTCATGGCAACCAGACCAACGTTCTGGCTAAAAGAAGTATTCGGAAGAACACCAAGCAGTGCCGCAAAAGAAGATCCGAGACCATCACACATAACACCACCGGAAAGCTCTTTGTCAGTAGCCTCACGTCCAAGACCGCCTTCTGTAATACCGGAAATATCACCAACTGTTTCAACAGCGGTAACGACAAACATGATACAGATCGGAACAATTGCTTTTGCATCAAATACCCATTTGACCGGCATGATCTTCGGAATTGCAAACCAGGATGCGTCTGCCACCTTACTCCAGTTGACTACCCAGGACTTTGTTGCTTCAACGACGGCACCTGTTTCATCGGTGTATGTAAAAGTAGTCGGCAACACCATTGCCATGATGGATACAAGAATATACCCTACAATAATACCCAGCAAAATCGATGAAAAACTGGTGAATCCTTTTGTTCCGTGTTTCAGTGCTATGATTACAACCAGAACTACAGTACCTACAAAAAGATTTTCGAGGGAACCATAATCCGGTGCTGTACTTCCACCACCGAAAGAACCGATTCCGACAGAAATCAGTGAAAGTCCGATAGACAGTACAACTGTACCAGTTACAACTGCAGGGAAAAATTTACGCAGTGGCTTTAAGAAACCTCCAAGTACAGTTTCAAACAGACCACCGATAAAGCTGGCTGCCAGAATTGCTCCATAACCGGCAACTCCGCTTCCCATCGTAACTGCCACGCTTCTGCAGACACCGATAAATCCGGAACTTGTTCCCATAACGATCGGAAGTTTACCACCAACAGGTCCGATCGTGTAGATCTGAATCAATGTAACGATACCTGCTACCAGCATGGCATTCTGCAAAAGCGCTACCTGCAGGGCACTTCCTGATTCAATACCACAGACTCCTGTGATGATCAGAAGCGGTGTCAGGTTTCCGACAAACATTGCCAGAACATGCTGTAATCCAAGCGGAATCGCAAGTTTCAGCGGTGGCTTACCGTCAAGATCATACGGTGTTGCAGTGTTTTTTTCTTTTGTTTCCATTTAGTTTCTCCTTTTCTCCTCTCTCGTTCGAGCCCTGATAAAATCAGCGGACATGTTACCGGCACTTCCACTATACTCGTGCAACAAAAAAGGAAACAACAACCATCTTCATCTTTGAAGTTCTCCGTCGTTTCCTTTCAAGGTGCGGTTTCTCATGTTAACGCACTAAATAATGTCTCGATTATTTAATTATACCAGATTATTTTTATCTGTCAATTTCTTTTCTTGCTCGACCTGTCGTTCCCCTCACTACAAGTCTGGGTTCATATTCTATATGATAGGTGCTGATTGTTTCTACTTCTGTAAAATTCTGTTCCATCAGTGAAATCTTTTTCAAAAGAATATCGCAGGCATCCATCCCTTTATATACCACAAAATGCTCTATAGTCGTCAGAGCAATTCTTCTGACACCGGATATCAGTGTATTATCACATCCCATAACTGATATATCCATCGGCACTCTGTATTTTTCATCCTGAAGTGCATCAAAAATTCCCAATGCAATCATATCATTCATTCCGACTATTGCCGTAAGTTCTGTATTTGTCTGCAAAAGTTCTTTTGTCATATCATAGCCTATTTTATATTCTGACCATTCAATCTTTTTCTCCCCATCAATATCAGGTGTTTTTATTACTACATTATTTTTTAGTCTTTTTTTCTCAAAAGTTTCCACAAATCCTTCTACACAATATCTTCTCTGTCTCTGTCCGCTGAGCAGTGGCGAAGCAATGTATGCCACATGTCTGTGGCCCAGATTTATCAAATGTTCTGCCATCAACCGTCCGAGCTTTGTATTATCAATTTCTATTGTATCTATATTCAGATTTTTGTCTCTGTTATTTATAATCACTACGGGGATTTTTCCGGCGATTTCATTTAATTGTCTCATGCATTTTTTACTCGGGTTGCACGTATAAATAAGACCACAGATATTCATACCTGCAATTATTTTTAAATAATATTCTTCTGATTTTTCTTCATGATGCATGTTACACAGGAAAATACTATACCCATACTCTGATGCCCGTGTTTCAACTCCCTGAGCCAGCATCAGATAATATGGATTTGTAAAATTGGGAACGATTATCACCAGAACTTTTGCTTTTCTCTCTTTTTTTTGGGCTTTACCGGAAGGCAGTTTATATCCAAGTTTATCCGCTGCATCTTCAACCCGACGAATCACCTCTTTCGAAAAGGATACATTATTTTTTTTATTTAAAATCATTGAAACCGCAGCCTGTGATACGCCTGCCATTTCCGCTACATCGAATGAAGTTATCTTTCTTTTTCCCATATTTTCTCCATATTGTTTCTCTAAATCGTTCTTGACGAATAATATTCATTAATATATAATATTATCATCCAATGCGTTAACGTTAACGCACAATTGAATCGTTCGTTATTTCGAAAGGAGGTTTTTATACAGTGAATACTTCTCGGAACTTTCAAAAGATATTGTCAAACTGTCAATGGGATCACTTATCACGTGTCAACAACCTTATTTCTACTCCTTCCGGCACCTATCAAAATATTGTTTCCGCCGCAATAAATGATGAACTGATTTTATTATATTTTCCTTCCAACTCCCAAAAAGATACTGGCGGCAGTATCCAAAATATGATACACTTGAAAAATCTCAAACCAGACAGTAACTATTTTACATATGCATACAATTCTGCATTTGACTATTTTCAGGAACTTGGAACATTTACTACCTCCTCACATGGTGAGCTGACAATTTCTTCGCTTCCATTTTTCAGAGATTTTTTACTTATTCTAAAAAAATCTAAATCGTAACTTTATCAATCATTCACACTCAGACATGGACATATACAATGAAAAAAATAACACTGAAGCAGCTTGCTGAACTTTCCGGCACTTCCATTGGAACTGTTGACAGAGCACTCCACGGACGTGGAAGAATCAATTCCGAGACACGCGACAAAATTTTAAGGATTGCAGATGAATACAATTACGCACCAAATATCATGGCCAGTACATTAAGTCGTAAAAAAACCTATCGTATAGGTATTATCATGGCCGAATTTCCTGATGAGTTTTGTCGTCATCTGAAACATGGAATTGAAGACGCAGCAACATTTCTTCAAAGTTATTCCTTTACTTATGATTTTCTGATTACTTCTTCACTGGCAGAAGATGCTCAGATGGCTGTAATTAACCGGCTGGATACTTCTCTCTATGATGCCTTTCTTGTTAATGCCGGTTCTGACTCTGTTGCTCAGTGGATCCGCAAAATGTCTGATGAGGGAAAAATTATCGCAACCTTTAACTCCAATTCCAGGGGTTCCGGACAGACATTTTATGTCGGCGAAGATCCTTATAAAGCCGGACAGCTTATGGGAAACTATATCTGCAACGTTATCCCTGATCTCCGATCTCTGGTCATCCTGAAAGGTTTTCAGAGTAACTACTCCCATATCCAGCGCTGTCTTGGCGTAAAATCTGTTGTAGCCGAAAACAATCCGTCCGCACGGATTTATGAATATGAATATTTCGATGATGAAAACACTGCCCGGGAAATTACCGACAGCTTTATAAAAAAAGGGGAGAAGATCGATGCATTCTTTTCATCCAGTGGTGCAGGCACAGCCGGCATAGGTAAATCTCTCTCCTCTGCCGACTTTCCTCTTCATTCAAAAATATTTGGCTATGATGTAACAAAAGCTACTATTGAATTGATGAAGCAGAATCTTTGTCTGGGTGTTATTTTTCAGGATCCTTATCAACAGAGCTACAATGGTATGAAAATGCTGATCGAACATCTCGTTTTAAACACAAAACTGGAGCGAAAAAACTATTATATCCGATCCCGGCTCTTATTAAAAAGCAATGCCGAAGAATATCTTTATGACCAGAAAGAAGAAAACAACCGATACCTTATCTAAATCACGCAGCAGACAGAAAGTTTCTGTTTGCTGCGTTTCTTAAACCTCCTTTAATAATGAACATCTATTCCATATTCTTTTGCAAGCGCTTCTTTCATTTTTTCTGCATTGGCAGTCATCCCGGTCCACAAACGGAAGCTTTCAACTGCCTGATTAATCAGCATCCCGAGTCCATCCACTGTTTTAGCGCCTCTTTTTTCAGCCTCTTTTAATAATTGTGTATGAGGATGATTTGGTATGACATCGCACACTGTCATTTCTGGTCTGATTGAATCAAAATCAATATCCGGTTTTTCATCTACATTAGGATAAAGTCCAATACTTGTCGTATTTACCAAAATATCCGTGTCCTCATCTATTACCGCAGTTTCTGACCACTTCCGAAATTCCACCTGCATCTTTGTATTCTTCTCTAAAAGCTCTTTCAGCTCACTCCCACGTTCTTCAGAACGATTTAAAATCACAAGCTGTTTTGCACCTGCATTTGCAAGTTCAACTGCAATTGCTCTCGCTGCACCGCCTGCACCAAGCATAAATACCTTTTTTCCTTTGATCTCGATTCCGGCATTCTGAAGCGACTTTATAAATCCTTTTCCATCCGTATTTTCTCCATACAGCTCACCGTCTTTTACATAAACAGTGTTTACAGCACCCATGATCTTTGCATCATCTGCAATATGATCCAGATATTTCAACACTTCAACTTTGTGCGGTATTGTAAGGTGGACTCCTTTCATGTTCCAGGCTACCAGTGCCTTCATTGCCGCTTCAAGATTCTCCGGTTTAACTTCAACAGTAAGATATCTGTATGGAATTCCCAGATCCTCAAAGGCAGTTTTTGCTACAACTACTGTAGGATTTTCATCCACCGGATATCCAAATACTCCTACCAGTTCCTCTCTGTATGATTTTCCCATATTTTCCTCCACTTTCTGTGTCTACTCGCTATGCTCAGTCTCTGACCTTCTCAGCCTGCACGCCCAGATATTTTGCAATTCCGTTAACTGCTGTCTGATGATCCTGTGTATGGCTGAGTCCGGACACTGCCAATGCACCAACAACACCAGTTCCCTGTACATAAATCGGGAATCCACCTCCCATGTTTCCATATTCGTCAGGATCCAGATGACCGTCTTTGTAAATATCATCTTCACCCACATATGGCATATAGTGAATTCGCAACGAACTTCTGTGCAGCATATTTACAGTATTTATTTTTCGTCTCATCCATATATTGTTAAAATTATTTGTCCCCTGACACCCATATCGAAAAACCATATAATTATTGATCCAAATCTCCACCGATATGCTGAGGTTATTTTTCTGCGCATCTTCAACAATCTGTTTTCCGAGATTCCACGCATCATAATTATCAAAGTGAATAAATCTCAACAATTCTTCCTGCGACTTTACAATCTGATAATTTTCTTTCTCTATGCTCATATCTGTCTCTCGCTTTCTGTCAAAGCACTAAAATATCAGGTCTGCAAATTACTTTTCCATCAATCTCCACATCTCTGTACTTCCATGTTCCGGTATAGGATACAATATTTTGTCTATCACCATTTACAATATATGTATCTTCCAGTTTCACACCCGCAATTGTCGGGTTCCATGAATATCCCTGATGATCAAGTACTTCATCCGGCGTTCTGAAATTAGTACAGTAATCTCTTGTTAAATATCCCAGTGCTCCGCCCTGATGATGCAAATGGAAATCTGCTTCATATCCTTCACTGTTATAAACATCATAAGCCTTTTTCAAAATATCCTGTGATTTCACTCCTGCTTTCGTATTCAAAATATAAGTTGCATCTATTTTTAACAGTGCTTCATATTTTTTCTGTACTTCTTCCGGAATCATTCCAAAACTTACAATTCTGCTGATTGAAATTGTCAGTCCATATTTCTGTCCGCAGATTGCGATCATGGCATAATTTCTGATTTTCTTTGTTGTCGGAAGTGGATGGCGGTATTTAAACATTCTTTCATCAGATGCCACCAAACACACCGGAACTTGATATCCTTTTGCGACAAGTCTTCCTGTCACACGACCTGCAGCATCAAGTTCTGTTTCTCCCGGCACAATGTCACGTACAGAATCTTCCAGAATCTGTGCACATTCCACACCGATTTCATTCATCCGCTGTTCTTCTTCCGGAGTCAGCACATATCTCTGTTTCTGAATCTCCGCTGAAATATCACGTGTCCCGTAAATACCGGAATCACTTCCTGTTTTTTCTCCCTTCAAATATGAGCTGAGTATTTCTTCCTCATCGTCATGCCACAAATATGGAATCAATTCAAAGCTTCCGTCCATCAGTTCTTCGTCCATGACACGATATCGCTCACTTGAATTGCAGATTACATACGCTTTTTCACGGTCAATCAACAATTTTACCGCCGCACTGGCAGAACTTTTATCCACAAATCCATTTTTGCCACCTGTCAGCCAGAAAAAATTAGGAGTTGTCGTCAGTAAAATATTTTCCAGCTTTTCTGAATCAAGCAAACTTCTCAGACGTCCAATTTTTACAGCTACTTCATTTGTCATTTTGACACCTCCATGCTCTTCTCAATCATCTTTTTAAATTTCATGTAAGCATTTTCCCATTTTTCATTTTCTTCCGGTTCAAAAGATGTAACCGCGAAAGAATTTTTTATAATCTGACGACCTTCTTTCAATGAAGCGATATCACCCATACTTCTCATCTGTACCAGGATATTTCCTGCCAGTGCAGCTTCATCCGGTCCGGCATATACTATTTTTCTGCAGGCATTCGCAGTAAACTGATCCAACATTCTGTTCTTTCCGCCCCCACCCAGAATATACACTTCGTCCAGTGAATAGCCCAGTATTTTCTCCAGTCTGTCCAGAACATAACGATATTTCATGGCAAGACTTTCCATAACTGCACGCACCACTTCACCAAAAGTCTCCGGTTTACCCTGGCCTGTACTCTCACAGTACTGAATTACCTTTTCAATCATATTACCCGGCATATAAAAGATATCTTCATCTGGATCAATCAGATATTTCAGTCCTTCTGCCTTTTCAGCCTCCTTTAAAACAAATTCATGGCTGCACTCATACTTTGTTTTTCTCTCAAAATCTCTCTGACATTCCTGCAGTACCCACAAGCCCATAATATTTTTTATCATGCGATATCTGTAGTCAATACCGCCTTCATATGCAATGTTGTACTGAAATGCTTCCTCTGTCAGAATGGGTTCTGGTACCTCTGTTCCCATAATTGACCAGGTTCCACTGCTGATATATGCAACATGTTCCTTTTCCGTCGGCAAAGCTGCGATTGCCGATGCAGTGTCATGTTCACACACTGAGACTACCTGAATATCGCGATCTGCAATATCTGGCACCTGTGACTTGCTTAATCTGCCTACTATATGACCAGTAGGCACAACATCCGGGAAAATATCCGGTCTGATTCCCAATCTGTCTAAAACCGGAATATCCCATGCCTGTTTTTTATAATTAAACATCTGAGACACTGAAGCCAATGTATATTCTGTACACATCTCTCCAGTAAGAAAATAAATAAGAAGATCCGGTATCAGAAGTGCATGGCTACATTGCTCAAGCATCCATGCATTTTCTTCTTCTACCATCGCTGCCATCTGTATCACGGTGTTAAACAGCGCCGTCTGACAGCCTGTACGCATATATAACGCTTCTCTGGAAACTTTACTATAAATTTCCTCTTCATTTCGTTTGGTTCTTTCATCTCTGTAACAGAAAACCTGATTGAGCAGACGTCCCTGTCTGTCCAAAAGTCCAAAATCATTACAGAAAGAATCTATACCCAAACTTAATTTTTCATTGTTGTCAGCTACCTTTTCGATGCCTGTTTTCAAATTCTGATAAATATCCAGAATATTCCAGTACAGGCCTCCCGAAACCAGACTCTGTCTGTTTGGAAAACGATGGACGATTTCTGTCTGAATCTTTTCCCCATCAAAACTGCCAAGCATCATTTTGCCGCTGCTGGCTCCCAGATCAAATCCCAAGTATTTCATGTCTCTCCAATCCTGACATGTTCTACTTCTAATCTGCCACCAGCACCTTTACATTGTACGCATTCATTTCATTCTGCATCGTTTCTGTGAGAGGACGATCACAAATAAGATAATCCGCCTGTTCCAGATCAGACAGCTGAATTCCTCCAAGACGTCCGAGTTTAGAATGATCTGCTGTAATATATACTTCCTTTGCATGTCTGAGAATAATCTTTTTTACCTCCATCTCATACATACTGCTGTCAAACAGATATCCCTCTTTGTCTATCCCATAACAGGAAATAAAAGCTTTACTCGTTCTGAACCGGTTTGCCATTTCATTTGCGATGTCTCCTGTACAGGAATAATTCTTTCTCCTGAAAATTCCTCCGAGAGAAATAAATACAAAGTTATCACTTGTCTGCTTTGTGCTCTCCAGAAGTATACGAATGGAATTTGTAATGATTGTAACTGAATACTCAGGATTAATGTGCTTCAAAATAGCAATATTCGTAGAACTGTTGTCAATAAAAATCGTGTCACCATTTTGAACCAGCGAAGCTGCCTTCCGACAGATTCGCTCTTTTTCTTCAAGATACTGAATTTCTCTGATAAGATATGGATATTCTTCCGTGGTCTGATGGGAAGTTCCGGTACTCACAGCCCCGCCATGTGTACGCTTCAAAAGCGCATCGTTTTCCAGTTCCCTCAAATCTCTCCGGATTGTTTCTTTACTTACTTTCATATCCCGGGCCAGATCTTCTACTTCAACCCGGCCCTCCTTATCAAGAATTTCAAGTATTCTGTTTTTTCTTTCAATACTGTAATTCTTTGTTCTCATCCGCTTATCTCCCATAACCTAGTCTCATTTAATATCACTTCAAATTCTGCAAATAAAATCTAGTCTGTCTCTATAGCGAATATGCATCATTTAGTAATATTATACAGCATTATAAGGATTTGCGGGAACTTTTTTACCTTATTTCGCCGCTAAATTTGATACTGTCAACCATAACCGCGATGAAAATAATAATTCCCCTGAAAATCGTGTAGGAATATGCAGACGCTCCCATCATAGTAAGACCGTTGATAATTGCCTGAATCATAACGATACCAACAATAGCTCCCGGTAAAACTTTACCTTTTCCACCAAACAGGCTGGCACCGCCGATAACAGCTGAAGAAATCACAACAAATTCATCACCCTGTGCAAAGTTAGGATTGATTACGCTTAAGTTACATGCACTGAGCATACCTGCAAGACCTGATAATGCACCGCAGATTATATATGCAAGGAAGATAACTTTCGGTCCGTTAATACCCATTTTATTTGCGCCAACAAGATTACATCCACACGCAAACAACTGACGGCCGAACTGAGTAGATGTCAGCACATAATGTGCGATCAATACAACTGCAATGAAAATAAATACAAAGATAGAAATCCCACCGATTTTTATGTTTGCAAAATTCATTACCGAGCTGTCAAGAAATACCATCTGCTGATTTGTAAAAAACAGTCCGAGACCTTTTGCTACAGAATATGTTGCCAGTGTTACGATGAACGGAGCTACTTTTACTTTCGATACAAAAGCACCGTTAATACATCCAATCAGTGCACCACATGCAAGAGATACCAAAAAGCACACGATCAGCGGAGCATGCAGCTGGTTTAGCACCGTCGCACCTACTACTGCCGAAAAGTACATGTTCATAGATACAGAAATATCAATTCCTGCAACGATCAGTACAAAAAACATACCAACAACAGCAAGCCCAAGTACTGAGGAGGACTTCAATATAAGGAACAGGTTCTGCAGTGAAAAGAAGTTTGGTTTCTGAATGGTAAAGAAGATTATCATAACCACAAAGATAAAATACAATCCATATGTGCAGAACAGATCTACGAATTTTTTACCGGCATTTGTTGTTTTTTCTGCCTTCTTCGTTTCTTCCATTATTTCACACCTCCTATTGCGAATCTCATAATATCTTCCGGATCATACTCTCCTTTTTTAAGTTCTCCGGTCAGTTTATTATCATTCATAACCAGAATCCTGTCACAGACACCCATCAACTCTTCAATTTCTGAAGAAACCATCAGCACACAGGATCTATTTTTTGCAAGATTCTGAATGATTGTATAGATCTCATATTTTGCCCCTACATCTACACCTCTGGTCGGTTCATCCAGAAGAAAGATTTTCGGCTCTCTTAATACCCATTTCGCAAATACAATCTTCTGCTGGTTTCCACCGGAAAGTGTACCTGCTGTCTGCTTACATGGATCATATGTTTTTACATGAAGACTTTCACATAATTTCCTGGTATTCTCATTTTCTTTTGCAACATCCATGAAAAGCTTATTTTTCATATGACCTTTCAGACTTGCAAGAACGATGTTTTCCTTCAGTGATTTCGGAATTAGTAATCCTTCTTCTCGTCTGTTCTCTGTGATAAACGCCATTCCGTTTTCTATACAGTTTTCTGGAGTTACCGGCGCAATTTTCTTATTCTTATACAGTAGATCTCCGCCATCCATTGGATCCAGTCCGAAAATACAGCGTAAAAGCTCTGTACGGCCGGCACCCATCAGGCCAAAGAGACCTACTATTTCGCCTTCTCGAATGTTCAGATTCAAATTATTAAATCTTCCATTCTGGCATATATTTTTCAATTCGAATGCAACTTCACCAATTTCTTTTTCACATACAGGATAAATATTTGTCAGCTCACGTCCAACCATTTCTTTAATAATTGTATTTGCCTCAACATCTTTTGTTCTTCTCTGTGAAATGATCTCACCATCTCGAAGAACAGCAATCTCATCCGTATACTTAAATACATCTTCAAGAATATGAGAGATAAAGATGATAGATTTACCCTGTTTCTGCATTCTGGCCATAATTTCAAACAGTTTTTCTTTTTCTTTATTTGAAAGGGATGTCGTCGGTTCATCAAAAATAATAATCTTTGAGTCCTTCATAATGGACTTTGTAATCTCAACCATCTGACGCTGTCCCATGGAAAGATTGCCGATTACATCATCCGGTGAAATTCCGGTTCCACCGAGTTCGTCCATTTTTTCTTTGACGATCTTCTTCATTCCCTTTTTATCAATGCTTCCAAACTTATTTTTCTTCATTTCTGTAATAAAAAGATTTTCCATTACAGTAAGATTTGAAAAAAGGTTCAATTCCTGCTGTACAAATGCGATACCTGCATCACTGGATACCTTCGGACTTGTTGGCTCAAATTTTTCTCCATTGAGAAGAATTTCCCCACCGTCACGCTGATAGATTCCACCTAATACATTCATAAGTGTAGATTTTCCGGCACCATTCTCACCGACCAGACCAAGAACTTCTCCCTTTTTCAACGAAAAAGTGATATTTTTTAACACTTTTACAGTTCCAAAAGATTTTGTTATTCCTTTTAATTCCAAAATATTCTCACTCAATTTATCCACTTCCAATCTGCCATTTCCGCCAGTTGTTCAATCACTGCGCAAGGCTTTTTTTCGTTTTCAGAAGATCCAGACTCGCTGCGACAAGAATAATCAAACCTTTAATCAATATGATCATATAATATGGAACATTCATAATGTTCAATACACTACTGATCATCTGAATAAGTAATGCACCCATTACAGTATTGATTACTTTTCCACGGCCACCAAACGGACTGGTACCACCTACGATAATACTGCCCATAATGTCATTAAACATTGTGCTTCCATAATTTACAGATCCACTCTGCATATAGGAAAGTTCTACTACACCTGCAATTGCAGCGCATAGACCACTGATCACATAGACTTTAAAAATTGTTTTCTTAACTGAAATTCCTGAAATGAAAGAAGCTTTCGGGTTGGTACCTACTGCGTATAACTGACGACCAAGCAGATTTTTTGACAGAAGTATATGTATGCAGACAGCTACGATTACTGCAACAATCAGAAGATATGGAACTACGAAGAAGCTGCCGCTTCCAAACGCACCAACTATATCCGGAATTCCTGTTACAGTTGAACCACCTGTATATACAACTGCAAGACCATTAACCAGCATCTGTGTTGCCATCGTTACGATAAATGACGGCATTTTAAATGTTACTACTGAAAATCCATTGATAATACCAAATCCGACTCCGATCAGGAGCATTACAACAATACCGAGGAAAATAGAGAAACCGCTTCCTCCAAATTTTCCACTTGTACTCATAATAGAACCACCGACAACTGTTGTCAGAGCGAGCAATGCTGTACTTGTGAAATCAACTCCGCCATTAAGTACTGTCAAATGTACACCACATGATATGATAATCAGTACACAGGCCTGGGTCAGCAGGCTCTTGATCGCAGAGAGCTGAGCAAAGCCAGGCACAAAGATAAGCGAAAGTATAAAAAAGATTCCCACAAACCAGAAAATTGCATCTACAGATTTTAATTTCTTCTTTATATCCACGTTGAAACCCACCTTAACCATTTTTATAGAGAGCAGGACCGCCGCTACAATACTCTCAGTACGACAGTCCTGCATTACCTACCGACACTACCTGCCTTATATGTAAGACATTAGCTGGCTGTTATCTTATTTCTGACCAAATCAATATCCTTCGAAATCTTTGTAATCTGTGTCACAGTTTGCTGTGCTGACTTCAAATCCAGGGTCTGTATAGTCTTTTGCTTCTTTTCCGCCAATTGCATCTACCGCAGCATTTACACAAAGTTTACCCTGTTCTGTAGCATCCTGTACAGAAACAATATCTACATATCCTTCACGGATTGCTTTAACAGCATCTGCTGCACCATCAAATGTTACAAGTGTGATATGTCCGTCTTCGCCAACTTTATTGTATTTTCCGAGCTGCTGAAGACCAGACTGGATTGATGGAAGTAATGCATCAGATGGGCTGAAGATGAAGTTGATATCATCATCAGAAGCGAAAGAGTTCTGAACGCCTGTCAGAGCAAGATCACCTTTCCACTCTGTCGGAACTGTTGTAACCAGTTCAAACATATCCGGATATTCTGCGATTGCTTCTTCAAAACCTTCCTGTCTTGCGATAGCATTAACGTCTGTAAGGCTTCCTACCAGTTCCAGGCATTTATATTTTGTACCTTCTTCTGCATTTTCAGCTACATATTTAATTTCACGTTTAACCATTTCTTTGTTATCAGAAGAAATAGTTGCATATACTTCTGCGCCTTCACCAGCTGCACGGTTAGCCATGATTACAGGAATTCCCGCATCGTTACATTTCTTAATAGCGGATACAACAGCGTCGCCGTCTGCCGGAGCAATGATAATAGCATCGACGCCCTGAGAAATAAAGTCCTCGATCTGCTGATTCTGTTTCTGTACATCGTTTTCTGCAATAGATTCTGTGTATTTGATACCAGCTTCATCACATGCTGCATGCATAGAACTCTGGTATTCAGTCCACATCTAAGATTCAATGGCACACATGGAAATACCAATTGTTTTGCCACTGTTGTCATCCGTAGCAGCCCCCACTGATACGGTTGACATGCCTGCCAGCATTGCTGTTACAGTCATTACACTTAAAACCTTTTTCATCATTTTTCGTTTCATGCTACATTCTCCTTTTCTTTTACTTTTATTCATTAAATACCTTCTCGGCATATAATGTTCTTTTGTTTGTTAAAGTGTTTCTATTACAACCTTATCCAGCAACTCCAGTGCTCTTTCTTTATCAAATCCTACTGTACTGTTGTCCTCTGCTGTTGCTGAAGAAACTGCTGCTGCATAACGCAGGATATCTTCAAATTTCATTTTTTTATCAAATCCATATGCAAGACCAGAAAGAAAAGCATCCCCACAGCCTATTGTATTTTTTACATCGACTTTTAATGGATATATTCTGTAAATCTTTCCTTCATATCCTACATAAGATCCATTACCGCCGCAGGAAACAGCCACACACTGGATGCCTTTTGCCGTAAGATCTTTAATTGCCTCGATGATTGCTTCTTCACCCTCGATCTTCCTTCCATAAATCTGCGTGAGTTCATCTTCGTTCGGTTTAATAAGAAATGGTTTCCATTTCAATCCTTTTTAAAGGCAGCCGCCCAAAAGACAGAACTTCAGATTATTCCCGGAGTAGAATGTACGACAAAAGATCCTTATACCGGACGCTCCGTACATGTCCTGTGTTATGCACCCGCAAATCCGAAACTTCTGCTGCCGCTTATTCAGGAAACTTCCCGCAAACGCAGAGAATCCAAGCTTGCCATGGCAGAAAAAATAGAAAAACTGTATCCTCTGTTTAAAACAGAAGACTGTATTTTCCTGGCCCGAAAAAGTACATCCATTTTTGAATCTCATATCATGAGAGCTCTTGCCAATGCCGGATATACAAACCAGCCTTTCGGACCACTTCTGAAAGAACTGATAGGCAAACAGGGAAGTTGTTATGTCCCTATCTCCTATCCAAATACACTCGAAGTAATCGATCTGATGCATCAGGCTGGGGGGATTGTTGTCATTGCTCATCCCGGTCAGTTTGATTCTGTGGAATTGTGTCTGCAACTCGCAAAAGAACAAAAAATTGACGGAATCGAATGTATGCACTACAAAAACTCTCCTGAAGTGCAAAGCAAGTGTCTTTCTATCGCAGAGCAATACCATCTGCTCATAACCGGAGGAAGTGATTTCCATGGAATGTATTCTGCATCGCCTCATCCGGTCGGCTTCTGCACAACAGATGATCTGAACATGCATCGTTTACTGAACCTTATAAATGTATAACACCATAAAAACAACTAATCATTAAGCAAAGAAGGGATTTATCATGAGTATTTCGTATTTAAAAGACAGAGAAGACATGTGTAAAGTAGCACACTATATGTGGGACAGACGTCTGACTAATGCAGCAGGTGGAAACTTTGCTGTCCGTGTAGACGATGACCGTATCCTTATGTCACCATCACTCATGTCAGAGCGTCATTTCTGTGAACTTCAGCCGGAAGATTTTCTTCTGATCAACTCAAACATGGATATTCTGGAAGGCACAGGCAAATTATCCCGCGAAGGATATATGCATGTCCTGCTTCTCACAAAATTCCAGCATATCAAAGCAACCATTCATGCACATCCACAGTACTGCATGGTTTATGTTGCACAAAACAAACCTATTCCAAACATCACAGAAGCAACAATGAAACGCGGACCTGTTGAATGCATCCCATATACCAAAGCATATACACGAGATCTTCACGAAGAAATCTACAAATACTGGGACGCCCGTCGTGAACTTGCCGAAACATATCCAATCGGATGTATCATGCCGTACCATGGCGTAGTTGTTTCCGGAAGTGATCTGCACATGGCTTACAGTATGCTGGAACGAATTGAGCAGGATGCTATGTGTGGTATTTTCAAAAACAATATTTAATAGGAGGTTTTCTATGAAAATTGTTATCGGCAATGATCATGTAGCACTAGAAATGAAGCTTCAGATCAAAAAATATCTTGAGCAGAAAGGCATTGAAGTGATTGATGTCGGAACAGACTCTCCGGAACGCTGTGATTATCCTGTTTACGGAGAAAAAGCTGCCAAGATGGTAGTTTCCGGTGAAGCTGATTGTGGTATTCTGATCTGTGGAACCGGAATCGGAATTTCTCTCAGTGCAAACAAAGTAAACGGAATACGTGCCTGTGTCTGCAGCGAACCTTACTCGGCACGACTTTCCAAACAACACAACAATACAAACATTCTTGCATTTGGTGCCCGTGTAATTGGCATAGAACTTGCAAAAATGATCGTGGATGAATGGTTAAATGCATCTTTCGAAGGTGGCAGACACCAGAGACGCATCGATATGCTCAATGAAATTGAAAAAAGAAATTAAATTTTGTGTAAAGGAGATCATAAATATGAAAACAATCAAAGACAAACAGGTCCTCGTAGCCGCAGATTTCGCAGGTGTTACATTAAAAAATGCAATCGTAAAACATCTGGAAGCAAAAGGATGGGAAGTTACCGATATCGGTGTAAAAACAGAAGAAGATGAACATCCTGAAATGTTCCATCGTATCGGCCTGAAAGTCGGTGCAAAAATTGCAGAAGGTGAATTCGAAAGAGCTCTTATTTTCTGTGGTACAGGTATGGGTATCCATATTGCAGCAAGCAAATGCCCTCATGTACATGCTGCTGTAGTAGAAAGTGTTCCGGCTGCGCTTCGCTGCATCACAGGAAACAACTGCAACGTTATGGCAATGGGCGGACATTATGTTGCTCCGCAGACCGGTATTGCGATGGCAGATGCATTCCTCGAGCACAATATGGGTGACGGATATGAAGACTGGGAAAACTTCTACGAATTCCACAAACTTGCTTACGACGAACTGGAAGCATTTGATTATGAAGAGTTCAAGAGAAACGGATTCCAGATAAAAACTCTCGGCGAAGTTGAATTAGGACCGGAACCACTCAAATAAATAACATAAATTATATAGTTTTATATTTTAACCTTCCTTTTATAAAAAACGGTGAAGAATGAATCCCATTTCACTCTTCACCGTCTTTATTTTTAATAATATTCATGATCGATCTGTATCACCGCGAAATACTTGCTTCCCGGCAGTTCGTGTATCCGCTCTTTCAGCCAGTTCACAATCTCGTTGTCTGTATAGGAAGTTTTTCTCGGAACCTCCACATCAAAGATCAGATTTGTTCTGGTCGAACCTTTTACCATTCGGAAGTCATGCATACTGAAGGATTCATCCAGAAAATGTACCATCTCTTCTACTTTTGCCTTCATCGCAAGGACTTCCTCATCATCTGTCACGATCGGATCCATATGGATCGTTGCGGAACAATGCAGTTTTTCCTGCAGTTCATGTTCAATATGATCGATCTGTTCGTGGATATCCTGAATATTTCCGTTCACATCCACTTCTGCGTGAAGTGAGATCATCACACGTCCAGGACCATAATCATGAACAATCAGATCATGTACACCATGAACCATCGAATGTCCCAGAACAATTTCACGGATTTCATCGATAAATTCCTGCTTCGGCGGCTGTCCGATAAGAAGGTCAATGGTTTCTTTCAGTGTAGAACCACCTGTATAAAGAATAAAGCATCCTACCAGGATTCCAAACCAGCCATCAAGAAGCAATCCCGTATATTTGCTGATCAGTGTGGCGATCAGAACAAGTGTCGTTGCCACAGTGTCGCTCAAACTGTCAACAGATGTTGCTTTCATTGCTGCACTATCCAGTTTTTTACTCAGTGAACGATTATAAAAAAACATATATACTTTCACAAGAATGGATGCGATCAGAATCACACATACCAGTGCACTGCTCTCAATCGGTTCCGGGGAACGCAGTTTACCAAGTGATGACCAGATGAGTTCGAATCCCATGACAAGTATTGCTACCGATACCAGAAGTCCGGAAATATATTCCATCCTGCCATGTCCGAATGGATGCTCCGGATCAGGCTCCTGTCCGGAAAGCCGAAAACCGATTAACGTAATGATCGAAGAGCCCGCATCCGACAGGTTGTTAAACGCATCTGCCGTAATAGCAATAGAACCACTCACCGTTCCTGCAATCCATTTGCCAAGAAAAAGCAGAATATTCAGTCCAATTCCGACTGCACCACTTAAAATGCCATATGCCTGCCGGACTTCCGGCGAATTGTAATTGCGGCGATCCTTAATAAAAAGGGATGCCAAAAATGTAATCATATAGATTCCCCCTGTCTGTATTCCCTCGATCTTACCACATTTCTGTGAATAAATCCAGATTTCCCGGAATCCATCTGGAAAAAGATTTCAGAAAATGATATAGTTTTATTAATAATGTTTACATATTACGAGGAGACTTATTTCTATGAAAAATCTCAAAAATATTGCAATGCTGATAGATGCTGATAATACACAGCTTTCCAAACTGGAATCTGTTATACAGGAAATCTCAACAAATGGCCGCATCGTCGTCAAACGTGCTTACGGTAACTGGCGCAAAGGTTCTCTCAAAAACTGGGAAAATGAATTAAAACGTCTTGCAATCAAAGCGGAACAGCAGTTTGACTATGTTGCCGGCAAAAATGCGACAGACATGGCACTCGTTATTGATACGCTTGATCTTCTCCACAGCGGCATTTACGATGCCTTTGTCATTGTCGCAAGTGACAGTGACTACACGCCTCTCGCGATTAAACTTCGTGAATCCGGAGTCTTCGTTATGGGAGTCGGTGAGAAAAAAACGCCGGAGCCTTTCCGCAATGCCTGTGACGAATTTGTCTATCTTGAAAACTTAAGCAAAGATACGGATACGCAGACTGCCGCCGTTCAGAAACAGTCAGGAAGCACAAAGCAAAACGCACAGGGAACTGCCGAAGAACGCCGTAAGGCAAAAGAAGCCAAAGAACTCAAAGGAATTCACAAGCTTCTTCGTATCGCCTGGGACAAATACCAGGATGATGACGGTTATGTCAATGTAAGTTCTGCCGGTCAGTATATCAAACGTGCGAAGCCGGATTTCGATGCACGTACTTACGGTTATGTCAAACTTCCGGAACTGATTGAAGCTTTCCCTAAAAGATATTCAATGAAGCGCTACCCCGGCAAAGGCACAGTAACGATCATTGCATATAAGTGTCTCTGATTTATTCTCAGCTATATAGTTACTTATCTTTATTTACGTCCAAACAGTCTCTTTACTGCTTTTACTACTTCATTCAGAATGATAACGGTAAAAGCAGTCAGGAGCATCTTTCCCCACATTCCCACAGAAAGAGGAACTGTTTCAAATACAGCAGCACCAAACTGAGTGATGATTATCTGCAGGATCAGTACCAGAAGGAATACACCGAGCATCAGTTTGTTTTTCAGAAGATTCTTGCACATCGGTGTATCGTCCAGTTCACGGCAGTTGAATGCATTGAACAACTGGAACAGTACAAACAGTGTAAATAATACAGTTGCTTCTTCCTCCGGTGCTGCACCAAGGAAGTTTTTGAAATGCTGAAGCATAAAGACCACAGAAATATAAATTCCGTTAAAGAAAATACGAAACAGCATTTTCTTTGAAATAATATTTTCATTTCGCCTCGTTGGTTTGTGTTTCAGAAGATCCGGTCGGATCGGCTCAAGTCCAAGTGTCAGTGCCGGCGGTCCGTCCATGATAATGTTGATCCACAGAAGTTCCAGTGCGGTAAACGGTGCACTGAATCCTGCAAGTATCGAACAGATAACAACGACTACAGAAGAAACATTTACAGTAAGCTGGAACTGAATGAAACGTTTGAAGTTTTCATAAATTCCACGCCCCCACTGAACTGCTTTGATAATCGTAGAAAATGAATCATCCAGAAGCACCATATCGCTGGCTTCTTTGGTGACATCTGTTCCTGCGATTCCCATCGCAATACCCACATCGGCATGTTTGATCGCCGGTGCATCGTTGATTCCGTCACCGGTAACTGCTACGACATTTCCCTGTTCTTTCAGAAGCTTTACTACACGCATCTTGACAAGCGGTGTACTTCTTGCAATAACCTGAATCTTTTTGAGTGCTTCTTTAAGTTCTTCATCTGTCATTTTTTCGATGTCAGAAGCTTCCACTGCGATGTGATTCTCATCAAGCATATGCAGTTCATTTGCAATTGCTCTTGCAGTACGGATGTTGTCACCGGTAAGCATTTTGACTTCAATTCCTGCACTCTGACAGTTGCGGATAGATTCATAAACATCCGGACTCAACGGGTCTGAAATTACGACAAATCCATCATAAATCAGGTCCTGCTCTACATCTTCCTGTGCCTCTCCATGATATCCGTCCAGTTCTTTATGTGCAAATGCAAGCAGACGGCCCGCCTTGCTCTGAAATTCTTCCATCAGACGGAAATTCTTTTCTTTTTCTTCATCAGAAATTCCACTGCAGAGTGAAATAATTTTTTCCGGATTTCCCTTTACATAGAGAATGTCTTTTCCGTTTTCACGGATGATGGTACTCATATCTTTGTTCTGTGAAGAGAACGGAAACACACGTACCACATCTGCTTCATGGCGAAGTTTCTGATAATCGACACCTGCTTTTGCAGCAGCTGCAAGCAAGGAACATTCTGTCGGATTTCCGATAAAAGACCAGTTTCCATTTTCCATGGAAATGTTTGCATTGCTGTTGATACAATAGTTTTTGAGAAGGATTTCGTCTTTCAGCGCTTCCGGCTCGATCAGCTCACCGTTTGTGTAGATTTTCTGAACGGTCATCTTGTTTTCGGTAAGTGTACCGGTCTTATCAGAGCAAATGATATTGACGCACCCAATCGTCTCACAGGCGATCATCTTCTTCACCAGTGCGTTTTCTCTGGACATCTTGATAATATTCAGTGCCAGTGAAACAGCTACGATCGTCGGAAGTCCTTCCGGAACAGCCGCAACGATCAGGACTATACTTGTAATAAACGCATCTGATACAGTATCCAGATTTAACTGTCCGTTCATCACAAACTGGATCACTTCGATGGCAAAAACGATGGCTGCTGCCGAAGTACCGAGTACCGTAATCTGTTTTCCGAGCTTGTCGAGTTTTTCCTGAAGCGGAGTCGTTGTTTTCTCAATTGAGGAAAGTTCCTGTGCTATCTGACCAAACTCGGTATTATTACCGACACCTGTAACCAGCATCTGACCGTTTCCTGCAGATACGAAACAGCCTGAATACAGCATATTTGCACGCTCGGCAACCGGTGTCGTCTCCTGACAGACAACTCCGGAGTCTTTGTTTACAGGAAGACTTTCTCCGGTAAGTGCAGATTCGTCAACCGTCAGTTCATTGCTTTCCAGAAGTCGTCCATCTGCAACGATCTTGTCACCGGTCTCAACCATGACAATATCACCAACTACAATTTCTTTCTGAGTGACTAGCTGTGGTTCTCCGTTACGGATGACCTTAATCAGTGTGTCCTCGTTGATTTTATTTAATGCTTCAAATGCTTTGGCACTCTTTCCTTCTGTGATGATCGTAATCACTACCGAAAGTGCGATGGCTGCAAAGATTCCGACACACTCAAGGAAGTTGTATTCTCCACCTGTGAAATAGCGGGTGATGTTGACTACCAGTGTAATGATTGCAGCAAAAATCAGCATGACCAGCATTGGTTCGGTGGATGCATCCCAGATTCTTTTTGCCAGAGACTCATGGTTCTGACGCATAAAAGAGTTGGTGCCATAGGTGCTGCGGGATTTTTCTACCTGTTCCGGTGTCAGACCTTTTTCACTGTCTGTTCCGGTCTTTGCAAGAATTTCTTCCCGAGACATCATAAATGCATCTTTCATTATTCTCCTCCTGTTTTTATTTGAGAGATCAGATGGCTTTCTTTATTCCATAAAAAAACGAGACTTCATGTACAGCAAACTAAACGTTACTTAACAGTAACTTTGCCATACATGAGTCTCGTTATTTAAGACAAGCCAGACCGCACGGTCAGGATGTTGACTTGCCACGCTATGCGCCACTACTCCCTCATATAGTATATATGATTAATTCTTGTTGATTTAATCATATAGATATTCTGTTAGTCAAGTGAAACATCATCAAAATCGACATTTTTTATCTACATCAGTCAAAAAATTCAATTCCTATCAGTGTCAGTCCGTGTGCCGGCGCGGTCGGTCCGGATACAGAACGGTCGCAGGCATCGAGGATCTTTTTCACACGTTCCGGCGGATACTGTCCGTTTCCGACCTGAATCAGTGTTCCGGCAATGATGCGAACCATATTGTAAAGAAATCCCTCTCCCTTTACACGAATCGTCACAATGTCACCGTCTCTCCACACATCAATTCCTGTAATGGTACGGACTGTGGATTTTACCTGCGCACCTGTTCCACAGAAACTTGCAAAATCATGTCGTCCGATCAGATAAGAGGTTGCTTCCCGCATCTTATCTACATCAAGTGTATAATGATAAAAATAAGAATACAAACGCTCTGTCGGCACCGGGAATTTACGGTTCAGTATCCGGTATTCATATGTTTTTTCACTGTCGCAGTATCTCGGATGAAAATCCGGTTCCACTTCTTCTGATAACTGAATACGGATATCTTCCGGCAGTCTCTGATTCAGTGCATAGGAAATCTTTTCTCCCGGAATGCGTGTATTCGTATCAAACACAGCTACGTTTCCGAGTGCATGGACACCCGCGTCGGTACGGCTTGCACCCATGATCTCAATTTTTTCTCCGAGAAGGTCAGAAAGTGTATCATTAAGCACACCCTGAATCGTGATTCCGTTTGGCTGAATCTGCCATCCACTGTAATTCGTTCCGTCATAGGCAACTACAAGTCCAACTCTTTTCATCTTATCCTCCATTTATGGTAAAAATGGCTCCCGCCTTTTACAGCAAGAACCATCCTTATTTATAAACCGGCCACACGAAATCCGATCGCTACTGCAAGATATGCAAACAGGATCAGGTATGCAATATGGTCTCGTTTCTTATATTTCAGCGGTTTCATCTGGGTACGGTCATCGCCCCCGTGATAACACCGTGCTTCCATCGCCATTGCAAGATCATTCGCACGGCGGAAAGCAGAAATAAACAGCGGCACCAGAAGCGGTACCATGTTTTTTACTTTCTGGATCAGATTTCCGTTTTCAAAATCTGCGCCTCGCGCGATCTGTGCTTTCATGATCTTGTCCGTTTCTTCGAGAAGAATAGGAATAAAACGAAGTGCAATCGACATCATCATTGCGATCTCATGTACCGGAACATGGATCTTATTCAGTGGACGAAGGCTTTTTTCCAGTCCGTCGGTCAGCTGATTCGGGGTAGTCGTCAGTGTCATAAGTGAAGAGCCGATTACCAGATAGATCAGTCGTATTGCCATGCGGACTGCCATTGAAATACCTTCTTTTGTGATCTTGAAAATTCCAAGCGTAACGATCGCCTCACCCGGTGTCAGAAGAATATTAAACACCATCGTGATCAGCAGGATCATAAAGATTGCTTTCAGTCCCTTGAAGATAAACTTCACCGGAACTGTGGAAATCAATATCATTCCTGCCAGAAATACGGTCGCTACCGCATATCCGACTACAGTATGAAATAAAAATACTGATATAATAAAAATCAGTGTACCGGCAAGTTTTGTTCGTGGATCCAGCTTATGGATCGGGGACTTTGCCGGATAATACTGTCCGATTGTAATATCTCTAATCATTCAGAACCCCTCCTTTCAGTAAAGGAGAGTTCATTTCCTTAAGCGCATGCAGGATATCCTCTCTCGCTTCCTCAACAGTTGTATCAGAAGGATCTACCGGAAGTCCTTTTTCTTTCAAAGCATGCATGATATAGGTGATCTGCGGTGCTGCAAGTCCCATCTCTTCCAGCTCTTTGTAATGCGCAAAAACCTTTTTCGGAGTATCGTCAAATGCAATCTTACCGTGATTTACCACTATCAGACGTTCTACATATTTCGCAACGTCTTCCATGCTGTGTGAAACCAGAATGATCGTGATTCCACGGGCTTTATGAAGTTCTGCAATCTGGTCAAGGATCTCATCCCTTCCCTTCGGATCAAGTCCTGCAGTCGGCTCATCCAGAATCAGGATCTTCGGATTCATTGCCAGAACACCGGCGATCGCCACACGCTTTTTCTGTCCGCCGGACAGATCAAATGGAGATTTGTCAAAATTTTTTTCTTTGAAGCCTACCTGAAGAAGTGCTTTTCTTGCTTCTTCCTCAGCTTCTTCTCTGCTTTTGCCCTGATTCATCGGTCCATAGCAGACATCCGAAAGAACATCGCTCTCAAAAAGCTGATGTTCCGGATACTGGAAAACAAGTCCTACTTCACTTCGAAGTGCTCTTCTGTTGTAGTTTTCTGCCCAGACATCCTCACCATTGTATGATACTGTGCCGGAAGTCGGCTTAATCAATGCGTTCAGATGCTGGATCAATGTAGATTTCCCGCTTCCTGTATGTCCGATCACACCGATAAACTGTCCATCCGGAATGTTCAGATTAATGTCTTTCAGTGCGTGGATCTCATAAGAAGTTCCCGGGCTGTATGTGTAAGTTACGTTTTTCAGTTCTATTGACATAAGGCATTTACCAACTCTTCCGTAGTAAGGATTCCATCCGGAATGTCTACACCGGACTGTTTCAGTTCATGTGCAAGCAGCGTTACCTGCGGCACATCCAGACGATATTTCTTCAGTGTCTCCACCTGTGAAAAGATCTCCTTCGGAGTTCCCTCCATCACGACATGACCGCCATCCATGACAACCACACGATCGGCATCGATCACTTCTTCCATGTAGTGTGTGATCAGAACGACCGTCACATTTTCCTGACGATTCAGCTGATGAACTGCTTCCAGTACTTCTTTTCGTCCGTTCGGATCCAGCATGGCAGTCGGTTCATCCAGAACGATACACTGCGGACGCATCGCCATGACACCTGCGATCGCCACACGCTGCTTCTGTCCACCGGAAAGCTTATTCGGTGAATGATGACGATATGCAGTCATTCCTGTCTTTGCAAGGCTTTCATCCACACGTTTCCAGATATCTCCTGTAGATATCCCCATATTTTCCGGTCCGAATCCCACATCTTCCTCAACCACGGTACCAATGATCTGGTTATCCGGATTCTGAAATACCATACCTGCTTTTTGCCGTATCTTCCAGAGTTCCGGCTCTTTCGCCGTGTCGATTCCGTCGATCCAGATGGTTCCCTCTGTCGGGAGCAACAACGCATTGATGTGCTTAGCAAACGTAGATTTGCCTGAGCCGTTATGTCCAAGCACTGCAACAAATTCACCCGATTGTATATCAAGGTCAACGCCGTCAACCGCTCTCTGCGTATCTTCGACATTTCCATCTTCATCATATCTCAAATAGTCAAATGCAAGTTTTGCCGCTTTGATGATTCCCATCTTTTTAGTCCTTTCAGGCTTCCTCGGAAGGTTCGCCACCGGTCAGAGATTCGATCAGTTCCCAGATTTCATCTCTTCCCTGCTTTGTCTCAGCAGAATACGGAATCACAGTTGTTCCTTTTCTTAACTGAAGGCCTTCTCTTATCGCCTTCAGATTCTTCTGAACCTGACTGCGTTTCAGTTTATCCAGTTTCGTTGCAATAATTATCGGCTCATAGCCATTATGAAGGATCCATTCATACATCTGTCTGTCATTTGCAGACGGATCATGACGGATATCGATCAGAAGAAAAACGGCTTTGAGATTGCGGGAAGTATGCAGATAATTCTCGATCATCTTTCCCCATTTTTCTTTTTCTGCCGGTGTTACACGGGCATATCCATATCCCGGAAGATCGACCAGATCCAATTCATCATTGATCTTATAAAAATTGATCGTCTGTGTCTTGCCCGGCTGTGCACTGGTACGCGCCAGTGCCTTCCGGTTCATCAGACCATTGATCAGTGAAGATTTGCCGACGTTGGATTTGCCGGCAAAAGCCACTTCCGGCAAACCGGTATCCGGAATCTTACTTGTGATTCCGCATACGATATCTAAAACTGCGCTTTTTATAACCATAAAGTCCTCTTTCGATAACTGTTCAAGTCTCTGCAAGTTACTTCTGTCAATTCGCAAGTGCCTCGTGAAGCACTTCATTCATATTTTCTACAAAGGAGATTTTCAGACCGTCAAGGATCTCATCGTCCATCTCCTGAATATCCGGTTTGTTCTGTTTCGGTACAAGTACCTGCCTGATCTTGGCGTATTTGGCTGCAAGAAGTTTTTCTTTCAGTCCACCGATTGGAAGTACATGACCACGGAGTGTGATTTCACCGGTCATTGCTACATCTGCGCGCACTTCTCTTCCGATGATCGCAGAAAGCATAGCTGTCGCCATGGTAATACCCGCAGAAGGTCCGTCTTTCGGAACTGCCCCTTCCGGAATATGTACGTGAATATCATTTTCCTGGAAAAATTCCGGCGAAATATCATAATCGGATGCTACAGAACGGATGTAAGAAATACCTGCCTGAGCAGATTCTTTCATGACATCTCCGAGCTGTCCGGTAAGCACAAGTTCTCCCTTGCCCGGCATGACATTGACCTCGATCTGAAGTGTATCACCGCCGACCTGTGTCCATGCAAGTCCTCTGGCAATTCCGACTTCGTCTTTCTTATTTGCCATCAGATAACTATATCTAGCTTGACCGAGAAAATCTTCAAGGTTTTTACCTTTGACCGTAATCTTCTTCTGGTTATTTTCCATGATCTCACGAGCCGCCTTACGGCAGATCTGACCGATCTTACGCTCCAGTCCACGCACACCTGCCTCGCGGGTGTAGAGTGTGATAATCTTGCGAAGTGCAGACGGCTGGATCGTCAGTGCTCCTTTCGGAATACCGTTTACTTCCAACTGTTTCGGGATCAGATGCTCTTTCGCAATGTGTTCTTTTTCGTTTTCAGTATAACCTGAGATCTCGATGACTTCCATACGGTCAAGAAGTGGTCTCGGAATACTGTCCATATCATTTGCGGTCGCAATAAATAATACTTCGGAAAGATCCTGAGGAACCTCTACATAATGGTCATTGAAGCGGTTGTTCTGCTCCGGATCAAGCACTTCGAGAAGTGCTGCAGAAGTATCTCCTTTATAGTCACTGCTTGTCTTATCAATCTCATCAAGAAGCATCAGCGGATTGCTGACACCTGCCTGTGAAAGTGCTTCCGTGATACGTCCCGGCATAGCACCTACATAAGTCTTTCTGTGTCCGCGGATCTCCGCCTCATCACGGACACCGCCGAGACAGATGCGGACGTATTTTTTATTCAATGCCTCTGCTACAGACTTCGCGATGGAGGTCTTACCTGTTCCCGGAGGGCCTACAAGACAGAGGATCGGGCTCTTGCCGCCACCTGTCAGCTTGCGGACAGCAAGGAATTCCATGATGCGTTCCTTGACATCTTTGAGCCCGTAATGTCCTTCTTCGAGAATTTCCCAGGCCTTCTTTAAGTCTGTGGAATCTTCAGACTTTTTATCCCACGGAAGCGCAAGAAGTGTCTCGATATAAGTGCTCAGCACACTGCTTTCTGCTGCACTGCTGTTCATGCTCTTAAAACGGTCGATTTCTTTGTTCAGTTTGTCTTTAACTTCCTGAGAAGCCTGAAGTTCACCAACTTTTTGGCGGTATTCTTCCGCGGTATCACTGGTACTTTCCTCTCCCAGTTCCTCACGGATGACTTTAAGCTGCTCTCGCAGAATATAATCTCTCTGATTCTTATCCACACGGGATTTAAGCTTGCGCTGCAGATCGTGTCCGACCTGGAACACTTCGATCTCATTTGTGAGGATTGCAGCAAGTACCTCATAGCGATCTTCAAGGCTGACTGCCTCGAGGATTTTCTGTTTGTTCTGATAACTCAGCGGAACATTTACCGAGACCTGTGTGATCAACTGATCGATATCCTCAATGTTCAGGATTTTTGCTGCCAGATCTTTGCTGATTTTTCCGCTTTCCATGCAATATCTCTGAAAGAGTTCCTGAATACTCCGGAACATTGCTTCATTCAGAGATTTCGTATATTTCGTACTGTCAGGCTCAAAAAGTGCCGTCTCTGCTTTCAGAAACGGCTCCTCCTGATCAAGACTTAGAAGTTCTGCACGTTCAATTCCTTCTACCAGCACTCTGAGCAGATCCTGCGGAAGTTTTACTACCTGCTTGATGTAGGCAACAGTTCCCACCTTATACAGATCTGATAACTTCGGAGATTCCATCTCTGGATCCTTCTGTGTAACCAGAAAAATCTTCTGATCATGAAGCATTGCCGCCTCTATTGCTTTGATTGAACGTTCTCTGCTCACATCAAAGTGAACGATCATTTCCGGAAGGATTGTTGTGCCGCGCAGAGCGATTGCCGGAAGAATGCTGATTGGCTGTTTCATCTATTTTCAATCCCTTCTTTAGGCCGTCTCCGGCTTTCCTGTCTTTCTGGAACGGGAATTTCTTCTTGTGGTATTTTGCTGCATGGCAGGCTGTTCTCCATGAACCACTTCCGGTTCTCCGGTTCCGTCTACTGCATCTTTTGTGATGATGCACTTACATATCGTATTGTCGGAAGGAGTACGGTACATCAGATCCATCAGAGATTTCTCCATGATGGAACGAAGTCCTCTGGCACCGGTCTTACGCTCCAGAGATTTTCTCGCTACTTCTTTGAGGGCATCTTCCTCAAATTCAAGCTCTACTCCATCCAGCTCGAATAATTTGTGATACTGTCTGGTCAGAGAGTTCTTAGGCTCTTTAAGGATACGGATCAGTGCTTCCTCATCCAGTCCATCTAAAGTAACTACGATCGGAACACGACCGATAAACTCCGGAATCAGGCCATATTTGATAAAGTCTTCCGGCATAACGTCCTTCAGGACTTCTCCGATGTTTCTTTCTTCCTGTACAGAAACATCTGCACCGAATCCGATGGACTTGGTGTCCTGACGTGCTTCAATCGTCTTTTCGATACCGTCAAATGCACCACCGCAGATAAACAGGATGTTGGTGGTATCAATCTGGATAAACTCCTGATGCGGATGTTTACGTCCACCCTGCGGCGGAACGCTTGCAACTGTACCTTCAAGGATCTTCAGGAGTGCCTGCTGTACACCTTCACCGGATACATCTCTGGTGATGGATGCGTTCTCGGATTTACGTGTGATCTTGTCGATCTCATCGATGTAGATGATACCGTACTGAGCACGTTCGATATCATAATCTGCTGCCTGAATGATCTTCAGAAGAATGTTCTCAACATCTTCGCCAACATAACCTGCTTCGGTAAGTGTGGTTGCATCTGCGATTGCGAAAGGCACATTCAGAAGTCTGGCAAGTGTCTGCGCAAGCAGTGTCTTACCGGATCCTGTCGGTCCAAGCATCAGAATGTTGCTTTTCTGTAACTCCACATCCAGATTTCTGGAGGCTGTAATTCTCTTGTAATGATTATATACAGCCACAGACAGAGCTTTCTTAGCTTCGTCCTGTCCAATGACATAATCGTCCAGAATCTTATGGATCTCCTCAGGTTTTAAAAGGTTGATGTCTGAATCATAAACATCCTCCGTATCATACTGAGCCAGTTCCTCTTCCATAATTTCCGAGCAGATACCAATGCATTCGTCACAGATAAAAACACCATCCGGTCCTGCGATCAGCTTACGTACCTGATCCTCAGATTTGTGACAAAAAGAGCATCTGACTTTTCCTTCTCTCATTTTTTCTGCCATAAATAGTTCTCGTTTCCTTTCAGTTTGATATGGCA
>OLNL01000888.1_pt1 | contig 30796 bp, 31 predicted proteins | sample 1672181 | NCBI WGS metagenome assembly OLNL01 (sample SAMEA3136656, study PRJEB25190) | human gut metagenome | biome: human gut; feature: human-associated habitat; material: faeces | place: Austria | collected 2013
GATAGTATTTCCCTGTATCTCCAAAAGGAGCCCAGGCAGAACCACCAAATTTAGATAACCAATCGGTTGGTTTGTCCTGAATGAAGAAGAAAGCTTGGTAATACTTATCCCCAGCCAATGCCTTTTGGAACCACTCATGCTCCGTTGAGCAATGATTGAGCACCATGTCTAGCATGAAGTCAATATTATGCTCTTTAGCGACACGGACCATCTCTTCAAAATCAGCCATGTCTCCAAAGACAGGGTTGACGGCTGTGTAGTCTGAAATATCGTAACCATTGTCACGTTGTGGACTTGGATAGAAAGGATTGAGCCAAACCATATCCACGCCCAACTCTGCTAGATAAGGAATCTTTTCAATGATCCCTCTGAAATCACCGATTCCATTTCCTGTCGTGTCCTTATATGATTTTGGATAAATTTGGTATACAACCTTTGTTTTATCTAATGCCATTTATTTAACCTCTTTTTTATCAAAGGGTGGACCGTAACGTTTTCACCCCTTAGCTTATTTTGTTCGATGAGCAATCATGAGAACATCACCACGTTTGATATCACGTGGAAGATCCCCTTCAACATCTGCTTGGAAATCATCTTGATTTGTAATGATAACTGGAGTCTCAGTGACCAAACCAGCTTTTTTGATAACATCCATATCAAAGCTAATCAATTGTTGACCAACAACAACTTTATCACCTTGTTCAACATGAGCCTCAAAACCTTTTCCGTCAAGGCTAACAGTATCCATACCAATGTGCATTAGCATTTCAACACCTTCTTCAGAAACGATACCTACGGCGTGCTTAGTTGGGAAGAGTACTGTCACTGTACCATTCACTGGTGAAACCAATTCCCCTTGACTTGGTTCGATGACGATACCTTGTCCCATTACACCTGATGAAAAGACAGGGTCTGTGGCTTGGCTAAGTGGTTTAACTTGACCAGCAAGTGGACTAACAACCTCTGCTGATTCAGCAAGAACCGTTGAAGTAGCAGTATGTGATGCAAATTCAGCCTCTTCTTGAGCTGCAAATTCTTCCTTAAGTTCTGTATCATCTTCTGTCTTAGTAAAGAGACCCGCTTTGCGGAAGAAGAAAGTCAAGACCATAGGTACAATGATAGCAACAAGCATAATTCCTGCAAATGGAATCATATACTTAGGTTGAATTGATAGAATACCAGGCAACCCACCAATACCAATAGAGGCCGCTGTAACGTTAAAAGTTACGGATAGAAGACCTGCAATAGATGAACCAATCATACCCGCAACAAATGGGTAAATATATTTGACGTTAACCCCGAAGAGAGCTGGTTCTGTAACACCAAGATAAGCTGAAATAGTAGCTGGAAGTGAAATTTGAGCCTCACGTTCATCATGACGATGCATAATATAGTAAGCAAAGACTGCTGACCCTTGAGCAATGTTTGATAGAGCAATCATAGGCCAAAGAGCTGTTCCACCAGCATCCGCAATCAACTGAGTATCAATTGCATTGGTCATGTGGTGAAGACCAGTAATAACGAACGGCGCATAAAGGGCACCAAAAACAGCACCGAAAAGCCATTTTACAGGACCTGTCAAACCAGCAAGAACCACTGTTGAAAGAGCTTGGCCAATAGTCCAACCAATAGGACCTAAAACAGTATGAGCCAAAATAAGGGCTGGAATCAATGACAAGAACGGTACAAAAATCATTGATACTACTTCTGGTACATGTTTACGCCAGAAAATTTCAAGATAAGAAAGTGACAAACCAGCAAGAAGGGCAGGAATAACTTGCGCTTGATAACCTATACGATTAACAGTAAAGAATCCAAAATCCCAAACCCAATCCTTAGCAATTTCAGACGCTGGTGTCGATGCTACTGAATAAGCATTAAGCAATTGTGGTGACACCAGACAAATACCCAAAACAATTCCAAGAATTTGGCTAGTTCCCATTTTACGAGAAACAGACCAAGTAATACCTACAGGCAAGAATTGGAAAATAGCTTCACCAGGCAACCACAAGAAGTGATTCACTCCTGACCAGAACTGAGAAACCTCGGTAATTGTCTTACCGTCAAGCATAGACCAATGCACACCCTCAAGAACATTACGGAAACCAAGAATTAATCCCCCAACGATAAGGGCTGGAATAATAGGTGTAAAGATCTCGGCTAAGGTTGTCATAACACGCTGAACTGGGTTTTGGTTGCTCTTAGCAGCTGATTTAGCAGCTTCCTTAGAAACACCTTCAATCCCTGATACAGCAGTGAAATCGTTATAAAAGATTGGTACATCATTACCAATGATAACTTGGAATTGACCTGCATTGGTGAAAGTCCCCTTAACAGCAGGAATGGCTTCGATTGTTTTCACATCTGCCTTCTTGTCATCACCAAGAACGAAACGCATACGCGTCGCACAGTGAGTAACAGCAGTCACATTTTCTTTACCACCGATTGCAGCAAGCAGATCTTTAGCTTCTTGTTCAAATTTACCCATTTGAATCTCCTTTTCTTTTTTGACAATATCTGATTGACTTGATAAACTGATTGTAAACGATTGCAAATTTGTCTGCAAGTGTTCCGGTGTTTTTTTAACATATTTTTGTAAAAAAATATCGGTTGTATGTTTTTTTACCTACAAATGAGGAGAAAGATGAAAAAATATCAGATTATTTATAAGGATTTAGAAAAAGCTATCCATGAGCAAAAGTATCAAGTGGGAGACTTTCTCCCCACCGAGCAAGAACTGGTTCAATCTTATCAGGTTAGTCGAGACACTATACGAAAGGCGTTAACCTTACTCGTTGAAGAAGGCTTGGTCAAAAAAATTCATGGCTCTGGCTCCCAGGTTATTAACCAAGAACAAATCAACTTTCCTGTGTCTGACCTTACTAGTTACCAGGAGCTAATCGAACAACAAGGCCTTAATTCGCAAACCAACGTTATTTCTCTGGATAAAATCATTGTTGATTCAAAACTCTCAGAAAGAACTGGTTTTTCTAATAGCCAACAGGTTTGGCGTGTTGTTCGTCAAAGAGTCGTTGATAGCTGTGCCTCTGTTATAGATATTGATTACCTAGATGCCAGCCTTGTTCCGCAACTAAACCGTAGCATTGCTGAATACTCTATTTTCGACTACATAGAGAATCAACTCAACCTTAGCATCTCCCACGCCTTTAAAGAAATCACTATCGATAACGCTACCGATCAAGATAAGATTCTTATCGACCTAGGTAAGGACCAGCACGTCGTCTGTGTCCGTTCAAAAGTTTATTTAAACAATGGAAAACAGTTCCAATTTACGGAAAGTCGCCATAAACTTGAAAAATTCAAATTTGTTGATTATGCCAAGCGCCATCATTAAAACGAAAAGCCCAGCTAATAGAAAAAGTATCGGACAAGAGTGTCTGATACTTTTTAGTTTTTACGGATAGGATCTGCTAGATACTCCGCACGAGCACCACCAATTAACTTAGGACGACTAGCCAAAGCAGTCACATGGGCACCACCTAATTCTGGAATAATAGGGCGAAGAGGAACTTGGACCCTCTTCACATGCATACCAATAGAGGTATCCCCAATATCAATACCAGCCTGAGCAACGATTTCCTCCACCTCAACAGGATCCTTCATATAGTCGAAAGCAGCCAGCTGACCACTTCCCCCAGCGTGCAAGGTCGGAAGAACATTCACAATTTCCAAATCTTTAGCCATGGCAAGCTCACGCTCAACAACCAAAGCACGATTCAAATGTTCACAGCCCTGAACAGCCAAGTAAATCCCTTTAGGTTCCAAAACCTCAAGAATAGTTTTCACAATTCGTTGACCAATTTCACGGCTAGAGGCTTTTCCGATAGTCCCACCAGCAACCTCACTGGAAGACAATCCCAAGACAAAGATAGCTCCTCTCCCAATAGCTGAACGTTCAACAATATCTTCTACAAGCACACGTGTCTTCTCTTCTAAATCTAGCAACATCACAACAGCCCTCCTTTAGACAACAGCTGTATTCAGGATTCGCACAATAAGATAGTACAGAATCACAAAAAAGACAAGGAAAAATGCCCCTAATAATAATAACTGCCTACGGCGTTTCTTACTTAGGTCCCAGGAGAAACCAAATCCCATCAAAAAAGGACCAACACTATAACTTAGCATAAACCATAAATCTACACGTGCTATATGCCAAAAAGAAGAAATAAAGGCCGCCAAACCTATTAAGGATAAGATCCAAGAATAGTCCCAACGATCTGGTTTAGCAAAAGCCAAGCCTATTAAGAAGCAGCCCAAGGCAGGCATGATAATAAATGATAGGGTCATAAAATAAAACATGCCATTATTATAGCATGTTTTACAGTTTCATGTTAGTGGCGGTTAATAACACCATAAGCAATAGTAAATGCAATAGCAGCAATACCTACAACGATTGCCATGATAGCCCAAAAAATAGTCATCGCACGGCGTCCCTTACGATTGTTGAAAGGAAGTCCCCAACCAACCATGATAACACCTAGCAATCCAAGCCAGATTTTATAAGTGATAACAATTGCCGAATCAAAATAGGCAAAAGCAACCAAACCCAAACCTAGCAAAGAAATCAAATAAGACCACTTACCCTTCAAAAATGAAGGCAAGGCCCAACCAAATAACACTAAACCTAGTAGAGCAAGAGCTCCACCACCAAAAAATACAGGTACAATATAATTATCAAACATATTCATATTATAGCATATCTTAAAAAGTTAGGAAATAGAATCTATCAACCAAAGCCATATCCACTCTTTAAAATTTGTTCACTCTCAATCACAGATTGATTGGCAGATACTAACTAATTATTTTAGTACAAAAAAACAAGATCCGAAAAGGACCTTGTTTTAATAAGCTAATTAAGCTTTGTTTGCTGAACATAGTTGATTTATTCACCATACTTCCCATTACACCGTAAAACGCTATATTTAAGGTTTCAAACAACCGTATTAATAGGAAGAGAACTTCATTATTCCTCTTAGTTCTATAAAAAGTGTGGCTAATTTGAGGCAAAATATTAAATTAAATTTGCCACAAATCGTAAGAACTGGTGCTGATGAATGTGAAAGTCACTTAATAACCATCAACTACAAGCAACGGAGCCTTTTCTAATATGTAAAAGTTGATTTAGTTAGAATAAATAAGAAGAAAGTCCATACAACTGGGATAAATACTGCTTCAAAAGATAAGTAATATAAGATTTTGAGAAATGCTATCTACCAATTAGAAAACCTAGTTATTGCAAATATAGGTAAGAAACTCTATTTTCTAAAGGATTATAGGGGATTACCAATCTTTTCGGTCATAGCTTCTTTCCAATCCGGAAATTCTTTATCAATATAAAGCATAACATTAAATAATTTTAGAAACTCTGTCTTTGAAATTTCACCATCCCATCTGCCATGACCAATCATATGCCTATTCGGTTTATCGAGTGTAAAAGATTTAGTACTTTTAAAAAACTGAAACATCCAATGAAAAAAACCAATATCATTGAATGTCTTATTCAAAACTACTTCTTCGATTTTCTCCACCGCTCTATATCCAACAGGAATCCGATGATCTTTAGATTTCAGTTCAGCTACCCTATTTATAGCCCCATCTATTGCTAGAGTAGCTAGAGTATATGCTGCATAGTAATTTTCATGAAAATAGCTACCAACCATAGATTTTATTAATTCACCAGGATAACATTCCGATTCTTGTAAACTTTGAATTTTTGTACTATCTGATAAAATCTCTTCAAGTAAAGATACCCATTCATTTTCCACTTCTATGATATCTTCTGACCGTATTCGTTGATATATCTTTTCTAAGGGAAAATAGATTACCCAGCCCTTTTCTGCCAAAGTATTTATATTTGAAATTATCTCACTAATTTCTTCCTCTGTGTAAGGTTTGGGTAAACTTTTTAAAGTCTCTACCAACTGAGAAGTAATTTTAGAATAATCAATATCAATACTGCTGACTGACTGTTGAGCTAGCTCAATTAGATTCTTAATAGAATCTGTTTGAATATTCGACACGGTAGAAAAGGATTTTGCAATTGTTTTTACGGAACTCTGATTAATTGTTTGGCCTAAGCGTGAGATTTGTTCCAAGTTATTACTCATCGTATTAATTGCAATTTTTGATAAATTTATTGCACTTACAGCATTTTGCAGTACTGACCTTGCTGATACTAGCGCTGAAGTCGTATCAAGATTTGAGTTTAAGGATTTAGGTAAATCACTGACTTGCTTTAACGCTTCTTCTATTCCTTTATTATTAAGATTACTAGGATCAATTTTTACTACCACTTTTTCCTCCGATTTATTATTAAAATTGGTTTAATATAAGTATTTTCTCGTTTCTAAAAATTATTTAAAAGATAAAAATCTACTTCAAACTTCTTAACCCACAAATTACAATATCACAAATTTATCAAATATCAAGCTATAAACATGCCCTAAATCAACCTTAATAATCTACGAGCTACATCTCTCTAAATGGATTATAAGGTTGATTTTAAGTAAGAAAAATGAGTTACCCTCTACTATCATAGTAAAAGATAAACTATCCAATTAGTAACCAAAACCAACTTATGTGCAGTAAGAAGTTTATCAACACCTGTGCGATTTAAACCATTTTTATCAAAATCTGAAGGAAGACATTGTCTGAGCTAAAAACCGTCTACGCAAGGTCTTACTAGTTACCTTTCCTAAATTGAAAAATCTCTTATGCACACCCGACGGGCGAAAGATATTGAGACTTAGTGATGACCTTTCTATGCAAAAAGTTTGTATTAAGCTTATCCCAAAATGAATTGTGTGAACTTATCCGTCAATCTATTCTCCTAATATGTCTGAAACCACAGCGACATCTATCCTTGACGAATTGGGAGATATTCGTCGCTTTCAGTCTACAATCAAATCAACACTTTTATTGGCATTGACCTGAGACACTATGAATCTGGGAACTTTCTCGCCAAGGCACACATCACTAAACGAGGTAATCCGTATGCCAGAAAAATCTTGTTCAAGTGCATTCACAACATCGCTTCAGCTAGTCATACCAATCCCTGCCATATCGCTAACTTTTATGAGAAACGAAAAAAACAATCGTCAATAGCTTCAACTAAGCCACATACGATTGCCTCTATACATCATCTCATTCGAACAATGTATTACCTCATTACGCATAACAAACTTTACTATTACTCTTTGACCCAAAATCGATAAGGCTGTCTATGCCGTATTACTGTAGCACCTTGTTTCAAAAAATACCAAATGAGGTGTTTTTTTAGCATGCCCTTTTATGGATCAAAAAGTGTTAAAAATAAGACAGTAACCTCAGAATAGCTACTGCCTTATCTCTTTTTTTTACTTAAAGCCTTGATAGACTTGACAAATGGTAGAAAAGAGCCTAAAAAGACAAACATCAAAAACGATGCTTATCTTCTTTTTTAATGGTTTTCCCCGGCGAGGTCTTCACCAAAAACTCTATAATAAGACTAGTAAAAGAATTTTCGAGCAATTCTATTACGTCATAGCCTAAGCATACTCTAGGTAACACTTTAAAGTTAGAAGAACTTCTTCTACAAGAAAAGTGTATCACGGTGTAACTTAAAAAGTCAAATTGTTATACTGTTTAAATTCAGTTGGAAATGTTCAATTTTTTAGGTAAGATTTAAAGTCGTCTATTTTTTCATTCAATGTGAAATTTCCTCCAGCATAGAAAAATTCTGGGTTGATGAAATAAGTTTTGGCTTCTTCGCTTTTTACAATTAGTTTGCAATCTTTTAGTTTTCCAATTGCTTCTGATATTTTTCTATCTGACATTCCTATTGTTTCTGATATAACTTTTTGATTTGGGACTGTTGCTCTATTATCTGCATCTATTCTTGTTAGTATGTAAAACATAACACGCATATCAAACATTGTTAAGCCGAGGTCTTGACTTAACTTTTCAGTTCCTGCAACTGTTGTGGCAAACCACTGTACATTTTTAACTTGTCCATATCTTGGCATAAAAAGCAACTCCTTCGTATTTTACAGAAAAACCAACCAAATATATGAATTTATTTTATCAAAAAACGCAGATTTGGTCAATTTTTAAGTGCATTAAATAGCTGTAAACGTTGTTTTTGTTGGATTTAGGCGATATCACTTGGTTCTTGACCTATATAGGGGATAAGAGTTATACTATTAATATAAAACTGAAAGTGAGGTTTCCATCATGGTAAATTGGAAACGATTATTTAACAAAAACTCACGTCAAAATCCTTCTGATAGTTGGGCAGAATATACGGGAACTAGTTTGAAGGATTTTATGAAATCTGATTTTATGCAGAAGTTTGCTGAGGACTGTGCGAATACTCTCAAAGAAGCTGGTAGACCGGATTATAATGATTATTCTGCCATCAAGGATCAAATGGGAAAAGTATTAATGGAGTATAACTATCCTCCATTAGACGCAATGGAAGATGCTTATGAAGAAGATGAACAACTTAGAATCTTGCAAGAGTTTAAACAAAAGTATTTGTCTTCTAAATAAAACGCTATTAAATTAGCGTTTTTTCTTGTTTAGTCAAATATGATATTATTTTACAGCACTTCAATTTAAATACTATCTTATTCTAAAAACTTGGCTTTTATAGCCCGTGTTCTTAGTTAATTTTAAAAAGTTGTATTTATCATACTTAATTAAAATACTTCTAGTAAATATTTCAAGGACTTATAAACATTTTATGGTCTTCATAGAGATTGCTCAACTACGCTACTTTTTAAATCTTGGGTAATCTTGATTCTTGTGAAATTGTTTTTCTACTAATATCCCATTTTGCGACATTTATTTTTTTGATTGTTTTCCCAGAACCAAAATCAAGAATATCTTCTCTATTTAAATGAATAATAACTTTTTCTAGTGCTCCGAGATTTTTTGATGATAACAAAAATGCTTCCTCAGGATTGCACAATTTACAATATATTTGCAATTGACCTAGATTCTGAAGGGTTAAGGCTGTTTTTTTAGCTTCAATAAAGAAGATTTTCGCTTGATTCTTCCATTTTACAATTCCTAAAACATCTATTTGAATTTTCAACCCTACAGTTTGTGGGAAATATTGAATAACATCATACTGCTCAAGAACAGAATCTAGATAAATAGAGTGACAGTCAACTACTATCGTTTCACATTCATTTTTTTTATATTTATTACTCAAATAAGAAGATAGCCAATTACGCATATCTGGGTATAGCTCTTCTTCTTTTCTTACATTATTTACCATATCCTAGAATCTCCGCAAGTTGCGTCCAAGAATCAAAATGTTTACCTCTTATGATGTCTGGTAATATCTCAGAGTTTTCCATAGGATGAATAGGTTTTTTTCTTATTCTAACTTGCTTTTCCCAATAAAACTTATGTGTTTTATTCTCATCCACATAATCCAATAATTCTTCTGCATAATTCTGAAGAGCTCTTTGCTTATGTACAATATTAAATCCTATTGGTAAAAATTCATTAGCAAAAATCTTAACTTGATGCTCCTTTTGCCAGTAGTTATGTTTTCCTTCATTATATTTTTTTAAGTTTGAATCTCGAAAATTAGGATGACCAAAATCAATTGTTTGCACAGGAATGTCTAAAGATTTTAACATATTAGCTACATCAATTACAAATTGCCAATTCCCCGGTATTTCAATATAAACCCTATGCATCCCCTCTTGACCATAGGCCATATTACTTCTACGTATATAACCTGTAACATCTGCAACCCCTCTCAATAATTCTTTCTTTTCATCAGGCGATATCCTAAATAACTCATCATTCATCTTCATGGTAGAATGATGCACTCCACCACCAATAAACCTTACAATCTCTCGCATTGTATAATCTTCATTAGACTTGGTAAAAGAAATTTGAGTAGCTCTATCAGTTTGAGTGATTGGTAATGTATTTCCAATCAAAGGTTCAATAACGTTTCTTATGTCTGCTAAACTACTTTTTACATAGATTGACACTTCCAATCCTTCATCATCTCGTAAATTCTTGTGAGGAATCTCAATCGTTATTGTTGTTTCAGTAGCATTCCTTTGAATTTCCCCGTTTCCTAAAACCATACCTAAAAGATATGCCATCTGTGCATTCATGTATTATCTCCTTAATTTAAATATTCGTTTTCAATTTGATCAGCAATTGCTTTTGATAAAAGAGGGGGTACTGCATTTCCAATTTGAGTTCTAATATCTACTTTATTCCCATAAAAAATAAATTTATCATCAAAAGATTGGAGACGTGCAGCCTCCCTCGCAGTAATGGATCGGTTTAAAAAAGGATGATTATTTTTACCATTGGAAGCAGCATCAAACCGAGTATCAATAGTTGGTGACGGCTCATCCCAGACCAATCTTCCCCAAGTTGAGCTAAACTTTTGTTTTCCATGCAACTCTTTTGGAAGGCACTCCTTTCCTTTTTCTGGAGGAATCATACTCAATTTTTCTATGGCAATCTTAGAATGATTTGAAGCCTTATGGTTATATAATTTAACGCTACACTTCCTCATCATTTTTTGATACGAGCTATGAGCAGTCGTCACATACTCTTGTTCGAACTCTCCTTCATTTGAATTCAGGTAAGCTAAATCTCCTATCGCTTCTCTTACAGTTACGTATGAGGTGCCCTTTCTAGGAGTAGGTAAGCTAATTTTCTTTTCTTTACTACAAATAAAGAATACTCTTTCCCTATTTTGAGGCACTCCGTAGTCACTAGCTTTTAGTACATCTACTTCTACATAATAGCCCATTTGAGTTATCTCTTGGATAATTTGATTTTTAAACCACCCCTGTGAAGTTGACATCAAATTCTTTACATTCTCAATCAGAAAAATTTGAGGTTGGAGCTCCTGAACAATTTTTAAATACTCCACAAACAAAAAATTTCTAGGGTCCTCTAGGCCTAACTTTTTACCCTTTAATGAAAAGCCTTGGCAAGGAGGGCCACCTACAATCATATTTATATCATTTTGTTTTGACAGTTCTATAATTTCTTCTTTTACCGAAAGCTCTCTGATATCACCAATAATTACTTTTGTATCTGGCATATTAGCTTTAAAAGTTTGGGCCAATTTTTCATTGATATCAAGTGCTACCTTAGTCTCAAAATTTGGGTTTTTGTGTAGTCCGTATGACATACCTCCCGCACCACAAAATAAATCTAATATTCTAAATTTTGCTTTTTCTTTTTTTCTCTTTCGAATCAAAATTCTCTTAAATGTATCCTTTCCATTGATACTTGGTTTAAACAAGTCATATTCATTATCAGAACCATGGTTTGCTTCACCTACTATTTCAAATACTTCCTCGTTATGGTACTTTAGATAGGTTAGTGGAACCCCCATAATACCATCATAATCCACAGGGATCTCTGCAACTTTTCTAACATGTATCGCATCAAATTGATCATATTTAGGGTACGCTTCTTCCTTATATCTACTTTTTAAATGCAATTTTTTAAGACTTTTCTTAACTTCTAAGCTAGTTAACCACATTGCATTACCTAGACTTCTCCATTTCTGTCCAGATTCATCAACCCAAAATCTTGTTTTCCTTGGTGGAGTCTCCTTCGGGACCTTAAAAGCCATATCCCCGAAATGATAACCTACACGGCTTGTACCATTTTTTATACTTGGAAATATTTCTTTATAAGTAATTGCATTTTGATTACTTATTAGGAGATAATCTTTGTCATATATTTCTAGTAATGAGAATAGATTTTTAAATTCAGAAAATGGAGGATTTGTTATGACAATATCGGATTGTTTCAAGTACTCTATGCATTCTTCACTTTTAAAATCTCCATTTCCTTTCAAATAATTGATGTTTGCTGTATTATGCAAGTACTCATCTACTTCGTCATAAGTTACTTCATCTGTTTCAAAAGGATAAGTTTCAAGTTCAAAGACATAAGCAGTATTTTCGTTTATATCTTCATCAAAAAGATTAAGTTGATTATTTCCTGAATAAGACGTACTAATTAGTTTTTTCAAACCTAATTTGTCAAAATTCTTTACGAAGTATTTTACAAATTCTGATTTATAGGGATTATCACAGTTACATAACACAACTTTACCTATAAGTTGTTGCTTATAATTGATCACTTCTTTTTCTATTGTTTTTCTATCTGTGTACCATTCATCTGTATTTTCTGAATGTTTAGCCTTATTTAGTATTGAATTTCCACCCATTTCTTCATTTCCTCACCAACTTCACTATTTTTCTCGTTTGCAGATTTACTTTTTATTTTATCAAAAAATAACATATCACACTTACAATTGCTTTAAATTTAGAAAGTTTTCATAAGCTAATTCCATTTAAAAATAATCGCCTAATATCTTTAAGTGCATTATTAGACTTTGTTTCTCATGAATAATCAAAATAGCCCATAAGCTATCTATCCAAAGGCCTGAAATTTCCAACAATGATGCCTACTACTCGTGGATCTTCATCATAGGAAATAAAGATATCATCATATCTTGGATTAATCGAAACTAAGCGTAAACCCTCTTCTTCACGGTAAACTCGTTTAATATAGGTTTGGTTATTACATACTACAGCATATACTGCTCCATCATAATCAAATCCTGTCTCACGAATAAGAGCTACTGAGCCATTATGATATTTAGGTTCCATAGAATCTCCAGATACCCAAGAGGCAAAATCGTGAGCTAGTTCTTCATTGAAATAAACAGTGTCGTAGTCACAATCATCATAAACTGATGCTCCAATACCAGCGGACATTTTTTCGTATACATGGTATTCGTAGAAATTTTCTGAAACTGATATTACTTGTTGAGTTTTCTCTTTTTGCACCAAGTCACGAGCATATTCTACTATTTGATTTTTACCTTTATTCGACAATGTATTATACAGACGAACAATCTCAATCTCTGTAAAATAGTCTTTTGGTACTCTGAGTATTTGTTCTAGTCGTCTTACTTTCTCTTTGGATGGTTCTTTTACCCCTCGTTCCCATGCAGAATAGGCTTGATAGCTAATTCCTAATTGAGCTGCAATATCTTTTTGTGTCATTTTTAGCTCTTTTCTACGAGATTTAATTTTTTCTGGCTGATACATAGTTCACCTCACATTAATAATAATTGTAATTCTGCTTTATTCCTTGCCTCTTCATCTGAGAATTTTTCTTTATCCCAAACATAGGCAATAGACTTTCCTTTGTTATAAACAAGCCACGTCTTTATATTAATATTACTTGCTTTAATGGCTTTCCAGTTGGCTTGGTTTAATAAATCTGGGTATTCTAGACTCGTTGCAAAGCCTACCTCACTAACTCTCTTCTTAACCTGATTTATAAGTGAAGGTTGAAACTGATGGAACTCCTCGATAATTTGTTCTCTAATATCATGAAACAAACGAAAAATAGAAGCATTCTTCCCTTCAATATAGGTCTCAACTGCTTGTTTGATTTCACTATCTTTACCAGGATAATATTCCCGTAGAAAGTCCAAAAGACGAAAAAACAAAGCCTGTTTTGAAACTGCGAGACTATTTTGTACTTGATGGAAGGTCTCGCAACTATAATATATTTTTGATAAAAGTACAATATCAGGCATCAATACTACTGCTGAAAAGACATTGGCTTCTCGTTCTAGCAAATTCTCTTGATTATCAATAGATTCCGCGAAATAGTTCCCATCATGTTTAAGAATAAAATGGCCCAATTCATGGCAGAGTGTAAAATTCTGTTTTACTTTTGGATTATCTCTTTCATAAGAGAAACTAGTTCCCAATTCATCAACTACTGTCAATCCTTCTATCTTATGATTAGAAAAATGGTGGCTAATCACTTGAATTTGGTGCTTTTGAATACAATGTTGAAAAAAATAATCGAAATTATAATTCAATAATGGAATATCAGCATTTTTCATATACTGATATAACACTCGTTTTGTTGCATTACTTACTTTTATATACAATTCATCCAATGACTAATACCTCCTTTAAGTATAGGCCACAACAGACTAAACCAATTTGGTTGAGTTTATTGTATAAAAAAAGTGGACTATTGTCCACAACTTACCTATTTCTCTTTTGCAAAATAGAAGAAGTATCTTGAATCTTTGGTCATACTCTTTTGTTCAAGTAATTCCCCTAGTTTTTCCTTTTTAATAACAATACATTCAAAAGCTCTATCTGAAGTTTGAACAGCAAAAATATAAAATTTTATGTCCTTGTCTTCTGTCTTCATTTTTGTTAACACGTTCCATGAATGCCAGGCCCATTTTTTCTCACCCTTTTCCTTCATGTCAGGAATATAGTTTTTACTCCTACTTACGAACGAATTACCTTCAGTCATCATATCAAACTCTGTTTTTCCCAACTTTTTAAGTGCATCAAAAATTTGTTGTTTAATATTAGATTTATGATCATTAAGCGTTACTTTTATTGATTGTTGACACTCTATAAATTCATTTATTTCTCCAAAATCAGATAAATCTCTATTTTCATAAATTAAATTATCTCTCAAAGAACACTCCAACTTAGATTGTTCTAACGTACCCTCTTCATTAATTGTAGGCTTTATTCCTTTTGAATCTTTCTCTTCATCTTTTTGTTCAGTAGTAGATAAGAGAATATTTCCAAAATCATCCTCATAGAAGTATCTCTCTAGCTTAACATCATCTCCTATTTCAGAAAGGTCGTCAGGAGTTAACTTACTTTCCATGAAGGTATCATAAAATTCATAAAAACCATCATTAGAAAGAAAATCATCAAAATTTTCTGGTTTGAATTTACAACCATAGAATCTTGATGAACGTGTATATTCTCGAAATATACTAGAATTCTTACAAAAATCTAAAGCATAAACATCCTCAGCATTTTTAGCATGGTCAGGAACATTGGACATATTACTAATTATTTTATTATTTAGTTTTCTCCAAGAATCATATATGCTATTTATTTTATTTCTATCACTTGATTCTTTGTATTTATTAGACTTAGACCATTCTTTAAGTATTTCTTGAATCATTATAAACAAAGACGTAAAATCTATCGGGTGCATTTCTTTATTTTCTGATATCTTATAAAACTCCTCAACTCTTTCAATTATTTGTTCGAGATTTACAATAGTCAAAATTTGACTCATATTATCTATAGAAAAATTTTTATTCCAGGTAAGATAATCACTTTTTATTTCAGTATATTTTTGATATTTGTATCGTTCCTTCTGAATCTTCTTTTGCTCTTCTTGATGTGCTTCACTATCAGCTTTTTCCTTTTTATCTCTCCTATACCATGTATAGAATGTTGGAAAAGCAACTGTAACTCCAACAATAACCTCCCCTGAGACTAATTTAGAAAACAAACTATCTTCAGAAGGAAAACAATGATACCCTACAAAAATTATGAATAATAATATCAAAGAAACAGATGCTGCATTAGTAAAATCTCTTAAAAAATCATTAGTTGAATTCTTCTTTTGATACAGATATAAAGCTAAAAATAAAATAGAAAGAATTATTGTAATCCATAATAAATCATTATTAAAATTTGTTAAACAACTCACTAATTTTTTCTCCCAAAAGCTTTCTTCCGTTCTTCCATAAACTCGATTAGTTCTTTTTTGAATATTTCTTTTTCTTCTTCAGTCAGACCTTCTGAATTCATACGGAAAAGCAATTCAATATTATCTAGTTCATCAGTTCTTTCTTCTGAATTACCTACTAAATAGTCAACTGACACATTTAAAATTTGGGCAATCTTGACTAGATTTTCTTGTGTTGGTTTTTTCTTTCCTCTTTCCCAGTCCGCATAAGAAGATTGGACTATTCCCAATTTACTAGCTAGTTCAACTTGTGTCAGGTGAGCTTGTTTTCTTAACTCTTTTAAACGCTCCGAAAATTCCATTTTAAACCTCAAAAAATATTTTTAACTTTTTTCAATTAACCTCTTGACAAATATCGCCCTTAGCGATATTATGTAGATATAGCTGATAGCGATATTCTTAAAAAAATAATAATCACTATCAGAGTGAGGTCATTGACAACTAAATAAAAAGTGCGTCTGACAACCAGAGGACTGATCATCAGAACAACACATAAACTTCGCACCTTTATTGTAATTGTTTTGATAAGTAAAGTCAAGTCCGTTTTATGGTTGAAGTGAAGATAAAAACAAGTATTTTGTGGGCTTCCACGCATTTCGGACCATTAGCACTTTTGCCGAATAGTAAAGTGAACTGGTTGCGCAAGATTGCGTAAGAGAATCTTATGGGTATGATTACGACTCCCCAATGAGATTGGCCGGGCAAGCGATGGTAATTGACGCAAAGCACCTTGCTAAACGTTGCCACCGTGGAAAGAGGAATCTTTTCAACCAAACAACTTTTCTTTACTGCTGTCTATCTTTTGAGATGGACTTACTCTCAAGCTACTAAGTCTTCTTTATATCTTAGTAGCTTTTTTACGCTTACAATAAAGGAGAAATTATGACTAACTTTTTTCGCATTACAATGTAAACGCCTATACGATAACTATGAATTCACTTACGGTATGTTTAGCTACTCGCCTAAACTACAAGCTAAACTCTATACACAAGCTCTTCTTGACTTAGACCATTTAGTTCAAGAAGCCCGCAGAAATAGCTATCCTAGCGGTGATATTCAGTTCTATAGCCGACAGTTTAAACGTAAACTGTTTACCCACTACTACTCAAGAGTGAAGCAATTAGCTTAACTCTTTTTATTTTGTTCAAAATCAGAAAGGATAATCTTATGATTCCAGAAACACTTGTCATGAAACCAGACTTTATCGGCCCTGCCTACTACGAAAAATTGGGGAATGCTCCTCGCTTTATCTTTGGAAAAGAAGGTAAATACCAACGCCACATTCTTAATAGTGAAAAACACGGGGCTTTCCATGTTATCACCCCTGCTTCTACAACAGTCTTCCCAGAAGATGCTCTCGTGGAAGCGGTCAACCCAATCTTCCTCTCAGATACAGCTCTAAATGGTAACTCAGTTGCCCCAGCTCTTAATGTCTTTGCGGAAAAATTGGTCCTAAAAAAATAAGAAAGTAAAGGAGAAATAAACATGGCTAAAATTGGATTAAACTACGGAGAAAAACTACAAATTGCGGACAAGACCTATCGTGTCATTACAGATGGTCTGAACGTGCCTGAAGTCCTTGGAAAACTATCTTTCCGTGGCATTGAAGGGCCTGATATTATCTTTGAGGAAGACCGTACTCAACGCAACCCTGACGGCTCTTTCGTCCAAGTCAACACAGGAGAAATCCGTGGAATTGTTGTGGCGATTCATTCTTCCATCCAGCATGAAACTCTCTTTTTCACCATTGCTGATATGGCTCAGTCTGAAATTGAAGACTTAGGCATTAAATACCGAGAAGAGGTAGAGCTGGAAGATATTGTCATCACCCACACTCACGTTAACCGCAATGATATTTACAAGCTCTTTGCTTCTAAAATCAAGAAAAAGAATGGAGGGACACCTATCAAGGAAAACAAACCTCTAGATAACAAAAAGGATAATTAGGAGGTGATGCACTATGAAACTCTTTACCTATCGTGGGATAAGAGTTAGGGCCTTTTATCGTCATATTCGGGGAATCACCTGGTTTATCTGGTGGTTCCCTTCTTTATTAGCTATTGGAAATTATTGCTATGTCAACTTAGAAGAATTGAGAGACCATCCCTTGCCATTAGGCTATTTTATTGGGGGTATTCTTTTCGCTTCTTGCTTAGTGGCTTACCTACTAAATCGCATGTGTTACGAGAAAATCGTCTTCTTCCAAAAGCTCAATAGCCTACGGATTTTGTCTCGCTTTCTGATCGAAAACAACCTCTATTTAATTAAAAACATCAGGCGTGAGAATAAAACGATTGAAAAGATTGTCCTTCCTCAGGTCTACTTAAAACAGTCTCGATACAAGATTGAAGTCCATTTTATCCTGGAAGGCAATAAATTCCAGGACCGTTTTCTCAATCTTGGCTCGACTCTCGAAGTTATGTTTAATGGGGACTTTCGTAATAAAACCTTTGATAAACGTTTCATCACCTATGACATTGCCATCAACCGCATTAATAGTCGTATCACCATTAATGAGGTCGAGGTCAAGGGCTCTAAACTCCAACTTATGACAGACGTCACTTGGGACTATATCGAAGAGCCTCACCTACTCATTGGTGGGGGAACTGGTGGCGGTAAAACCGTTGTTCTCATGACCATTATCTATGCACTCGCTAAGATTGGCTTTGTGGATATTTGTGACCCAAAGAACTCTGACCTGGCTGGTCTCAAAAAGATTCCCGTCTTTCATGGTCGTGTTTATACAAGCAAAGAAGATATCATCCAGTGTTTTAAAGAAAATGTTGCCTTCATGGAAAAACGCTACGAGCTCATGTCTAGCTCACCCAAATTTCAAGCTGGGAAGAACTTTACGCACTACGGCATGACACCAAAATTCATCCTTGTCGACGAGTGGGCAGCCCTTATAGCCAAGATTGACCGTGACTATAGCCTACAGTCTGAACTCATGGAATACCTCTCTCAGCTCGTCCTAGAGGGGCGTCAAGCTGGTGTCTTTATTATCTTTGCCATGCAACGACCTGATGGGGAATTCATCAAGACAGCTCTTCGAGATAACTTTATGAAACGCCTCTCAGTTGGACACTTAGAATCAACGGGTTACGACATGATGTTTGGGGACGCAAACAAAACCAAAGAGTTTAAAAAGCTCGATGAAATCAATGGAGTCAAAGTTAAAGGACGAGGCTATATCGCTAATAACGGAGACTTGGCTGGGGAATTCTTCTCCCCTTACGTACCACTCGACCAAGGCTTCTCTTTCTATGATGCCTACGCAAAAATCCCTATTATGGAATATAGTGGCGAAGAATTTACAGTCTTTAGGGAAGTCCGCCAACAACCAGAAACGATTGAACCAATAGAGGAGGAAAAGGCTCTAAACAATGAAACTAATCAACGTCCGCTCAAAGAATTTGCGGAGGAACAAGACCTCAAAATGGCGACGCTTCGAAAGATTATTTATCTCTTACAAGAACAAGGGATTGTTTTTGAACGGACGGAATCCGCCATTCTAGTCGACCCTTTTCAAGAAGAACTCCTTCTTGAAAGTCTCATCCACTTTGAGGAGGGAGGACGCAAATCTTATCCAAAAGCCGTTGAAGCGACGCTTAGTCATCATGGGCTAGGACAAGGGCAAGGGCAAGCCTGACCACAGGTCAGGCGCAGACCGTAGCCCGAAGTTCCTAGGCCATGATGAGACTTCAACCCCCGATTTCTAATAGGGGGGTTACATTTGGCCAAAGTGCCACGTCCACCCCTCCTCATTCCTTGTGGGAGTTGGGATTTCAGGATTTAGAAAGTGTGTCACTTTGGTCCAAAAAGTGTGTCACTTAGTCAAAAGGAGGTGTGCCCATGAATGACTAAAATGAGTCCCTTTCAGATCAAAAACTTCAGAAAACAAACAGGCCTCAGCCAAAAAGCCTTTGCACAAGCCGTTAACTTACCCATAAGAACTTACCGCTCCTATGAATCGGGGGAAAGAGGCCTCACCATTGACAAGTTCCGAGAACTCAAAGAAAAACTCGGTTACTATCAAGAGTGTCACAAAAACAATCTCAGGGCTCACATCGACTACTTGCGATTAACTTTCCCTAGTCTGCGAGATTTAGAAGCCTTCTGTGAGAACTTTCTTTTTTGTCACTTAAGCGAATTTACTGACCAAGAAACACGGCTTATGAATTATACCCACTTGTGGCAACGGGGAAACATTTGGATTTTCGATTTCTTTGATAAGTCTGCGACCAATAACTACCAAACTTGTCTCCAACTCTCTGGTCAAGGCTGTCGGGAGATGGAACTCCTCTTAGAACACAAGGGGATTTCTTGGCAAACCTTTCTTCAAAATATTCTCTATGCTTACGAAGATGTCAGGGTAAAACGCCTTGATATCGCCCTAGACGAGCTCTATAAAGGCTATGGACACGAGGATGAACATATCCAGATCCCCAAGCTCATTGATAAGCTCTATGCCAAAGAAATTGTCCTAGATACCATTCGAAAATGGAACATCACAGGTGGGGGTTCCTTCACCGATAACGAGGATATGGAAGCCAATCACGGTCTCTCCCTTTACTTTGGGAGTCGTCAAAGTCAGCTCTACTTCAACTTTTATGAAAAGCGATACGAAATCGCCCGTATGGAAAATATCTCCTTGGAAGAATCCTTGGAGATTTTTGGTATCTGGAACCGCTACGAACTACGCTTTTCAGACCAGAAAGCCCAAGGCGTTGTGGAGGAATACATCAACGGTGTGGACCTCGGAGAAATCGCAAGAGGTATCGTGAATAAAGAAATCCAAGTCTATGATGGTGTCACTCGGTTTGGAGCCTATAAGCCTGATGAAAAATGGCAAGGCCTCTTTGGAGGAGTCGAACCCTTAAAACTCTCAACCAGTCCACAACCCTACAGTATCGAACGGACCATTCGCTGGTTAACCTATCAAGTCGCAAACTCTCTCGCACTCGTTTCTGAAGCAGACAAAATCATGCAAACAGAATACATGAAGATGATTCAAAATAGCGGTGAAATTACTGATCGTGGGGAGGCTATCTTAAGACTCCTCAAAACCAACAAACACTATGAACACTAGAAAGGAAATCCCTTATGGAATACAAAGTCGAAATCAATTCACTAAACAACTTTAAAGCCTGGTCTGGTGGCCTGAGTACCTTAAACACTGTCCGTGAACGTGGTGGCATAGATACCCTAACCACCATTTGTGAAGACCTCTTTTCCGGGAATACCCCTACCGACACTCAAATCAATGACTGGCTTTGGTTTGATACAAACTTTATTTACCAGGCGCTAGGCTACGAGGACCTTCTAGAAGGCTAATTCATGCTCAAGAAAATCTATCAAGCAGACTTCCTTCTTCTTCCTGATCAAGAGTTTTGGAACATGTATATCCTCCTTAGAAAAGGGAAGGACTTCTACTATGAATGTGCTGGAAGGTGTACCGAAAAGCCACCAGATGACAGGGGCTTCTACGACTATGAACACGCCTGTTTCACCCTAGACGGTCAGGTGCTGAGTCTCAATAAACGGATGCGTCCCTCTCTCATTGCCTATATTCAACAGACCATCAAAAACAATCACGACACATTTAGAAAGGAAATTGATATGGCCACTAAAACGATTTTTGAAACCAAAATTGGACAAGTTACCAACGAACTCGGAGAATTCCTCAAAAAGAAAGACCACAAACAAGCTTGGACCAAGGCTGGAGAACTAAATGCTCTTCTCAAAAAAGAAGAAGCCAAGGACCTAAAACCTGAGTTCGTCGAACAACTGCATAATGAGTTACGAGGCTACTACTACATCAACAGTGAGATTGAAAAAGCCAATAAGCGACTCTATGCCAAAGGTTCTAAACTCATTGAACTCGCTAGTCTCTAGAAGGAGGACCTATGATAAAAGCTAAACGATACTTACTAAAAGCAAGGGAATACCTCTCAAACTTTAAAAAGGTGGAGAAAAAAGGTGGCCCACCAAAGCTAAAAGTCACTACGAAAAAGACCGTCAATCTAGCTGTTATCGGAGGAATTGCTTTCCTCCTTTTTGTTGGTCTTACTGGCGCCATCCGTGCCATCACTCTCTCAAATAAAGTGGGCAAACTACAAGCTCAAGTCGAAGCAACTCAAAAACAAAAAGCACAACCTATGGACGCTAATCGTAAGTATGACTACAAGCTCCAGTATTACCTCAATGACTATGTCTACGCCTACTTCACCCTCCCACAAGAAGGGGATAAACAACAAGCTCAAGTTGAACACCTCAACAGTTTCTACAACTTCGTTCCAGACGTCAAAGCACAAGGTCAAGTACGTAACCCAAGTACCCTGCTCTACTCACAATTAGTCACGGTAGAAGGTAAGATAGCCACCTACAAGGTCAAATACAAAGAAATAATCCAACATGACAAAGACACCGAGGAAAAAGAACTGGTAACGGGATTTAATATTCCCTTTGATGAAAAAGAAGGGAAATACTACGTTTCTGGACTCCCTTGGTTCTCAGCCATTGACTCTTCACAAGCTGGACACTTTAGCGAAGACGACCAACTCCAACTCACAGCTAACGACCACGTCTCAGATAACCAACACAAGAAGGTTGAAAAGTTCCTCAAGGTTTTCTTTACCAACTATACTACCAATCAAGACAACCTTAACCTTATTGCTAAGAACGTTGCTATTGTAGCCAATACCACCTTTAAAACGATTGACTACACCTATCTAAAAAAAGATGGGGCTGATTTCATCGCCTATGTACAAGCAACCTTTGAGGTGGGAGGAACGACTCACTCTGAAAACTTCACCTTCACACTCTCAGAAAAAGACAAGAGCTACTATGTCACAAAACTAGAACACACCATTCCTCTCAACTACGCAAACGATAAAGATTAGGAGAACTCTATGAATACAGACAATCTACGTACCTTCCTCCAAGGCGATGGGATTTGGATTCTCACCGCTATCGCTGTTTTGTTGGCTATTAAAGCTTGGCGAAACAGTTCTTGGCTTCAACTTTTCTCAGTCGTTGGTTTCTATGCCGTCATTGTCTCTATCGCAAAAGGACAAGATATCCTAAAAGTGGTCGGCTGGTTCCTACGACTCTTTGGTATTGATTCAGGACTTTAAGTATGGCTGACGAAAGACTCTATGACTACAGTAAGGGCTTAAACGCCCCCTATTGGATCCAGGAAATCAAGACAAAAAAAGGGACTCGCCTCTGGTACTTTGCGACACCAATGCAATTGTCCTTTTTCATTGTCTTTACCTTTGTTTTTGTAGCCATGTTGCTATTTGGAGGATTCATCCTGGTTCCTCTCGCAAAATTCACACACTCTATTTCACTACTGCTCTATTGGTACCTCCCCTATAAACTGGCTAAATTCTACACCGAATACGAACCACACGGTAAGAAGATGCACGTTTTCATTGGGGACTACCTGATTTACTTCTGGGATTTCAAGCTCAATAAAAAAGCCATCTACCATGAAGACCGAATAGAGCCAGTAGAAGAAATTGTCTTTGAAAAAACAAATCTATAGAAGAGGAGATCCTATGAGTATTACCTTAACCTATCCCATTAGGGAAACCTATGAAAATCTAGCCCTCAAAAAAGATCGAACGGTGGTGGCTTATTATCGTATCCCCAATACTCCCATCACCATTACAGACGAAGAGAAAAAGGGCAAACACAAGATTACAGTTGCTCAGATGATGAAAAAGCTCCAGAAAAACAAATCCTTTGAGATGTCACTTATTCCCAAAGACTATCTCTTAGAAGAGAAAATGAGGGACTTTTCAGAAGCATTGGCAGATGATAGCCGTGAACTGGGAGAAGAACTCCTTCTTTACACGGTTGACCGTCTCACGGATGAAATGGAAATTCCTTATCAGTTTGATTGGGTTGTGGGGGTGACCTTACGCAAACAAAATCACGGGGCGACGGTGAAAGACTTGGCCTATGAGAGTTTTAACGAGTTCTCAGAGAAAATCGCAAAAGGTCTTGGCTACGAGTACGCATTGAGTCCCACCTGGTATGACGATTACAGGAGTGACGAATTCACTATTTTCCAAGCTTTTTCCGTCCTACGTGCCAAACGTCTGACCAATGAAGAACTCTTCTACTACCAGCGGATGCAATACCTCCGCTATATTCCCCATTACAAGAAGGAGGTCCTCGCTAATCGCTCCCAATTTAATATCACAGACACCCTGATTAAAGTCCTAAAAGGAGGCTTCCTCAAGCTCGAAAGTCCTTATGGGTCTTCCTTTGTGACCATTCTTCCTGTTGGGAAGTTTCCTGTGCAATTCAACGGCTTTCACTTAGGAGAATTTGTCCAACGCTTGAACTTTCCCGTGGAACTACGTATCAAGGCAGAATTTATTGATACCAACAAAATCAAGGGGAGAATGGGACGTTCTAATACCCGTTATCGAAACATCATGGAAGAAGCTGAAAACACAGACACCGTCCAACAAGACGAAATCATCATGGGATCTATCTCCCTAAAAGACTTGATGAAGAAAGTCGGAAACAAGGAAGATATCATCGAATATGGAGCCTATCTGATTGTCTCTGCTTCTAGTGTCAATCAGCTTCGTCAAAGACGACAAGTAGTCCTTAACTACTTTGATGATATGGGCGTTGAAATCAGTGAAGCTTCGCAAGATGGTCCTTACCTCTTCCAAGCCCTACTCTACGGGGAAAACCTTCAAAAGAAAACACGTACTTGGACACATATGGTCACAGCTCGTGGGTTTTCAGAACTTATGCCCTTTACCAATACGTCCTCAGGAAACCGTATCGGTTGGTATATCGGGCGAGTAGACAACTGGACCGGCCGTTGGGACACTATCGCTAAAGCCATTGATTCCTCGAAAAATATCGTCCTCTACAATGCCACAGTCGGAAACAAAGAAGACATCGCTGGAAAGATTACCAAGAACCCACATATCATTATTACGGGTGCGACAGGACAAGGGAAATCTTTCCTCGCTCAGATTATCTTTTTAAGTGTGGCGTTACAAAATGTCAAAACCCTCTATATTGACCCCAAACGAGAACTCAGAAATCACTATCAGGAAGTAATCAACTCCCCTGAATTTGCACGACGCTACCCTGAACGAAAAAAACAGATTGAACACTTTAACTTTGTGACACTAGACAGCTCACTGGCATCAAACCACGGAGTTCTAGACCCCATTGTGGTCCTTGATAAGGAACAAGCCGTAGAGGTCGCAAAGAACATGCTTGAGTTTCTGCTACAAGCTGTCGATGACGTGACGATGGATCAGAAAACAGCCATCACAGAGGCCATTAACGCTATCGTAGAACGTCGAGTAGCTGGTGAAAACGTCGGCTTTAAACATGTCCTAGAAGCCTTAAGACAGGCTTCCTCATCTGAAATTGCCTCAGTAGGTCGCTACCTGACGTCCATTGTGACAAACTCTATCTTGGAACTAGCTTTCTCAGATGGTAGCACACCAGGTCTTAACTATGAGTCCCGAGTCACTATCCTAGAAGTCAATAACCTCAAGCTCCCAAAGGATGACTCCACAAAGATTTCAGACCACGAACGAAACTCTATTGCTCTCATGTTTGCACTTGGGGCCTTTTGTACCCACTTTGGCGAACGCAATGAAAATGAAGATACCATTGAGTTCTTTGACGAAGCTTGGATTCTCATGAAATCCGCAGAAGGAAAGGCCGTAATCAAAAATATGAGACGTATTGGACGCTCTAAGAACAATACCCTAGCACTGATTACACAATCTGTCCACGATGCAGAGAATGACGATGACACGACGGGATTTGGGACTATCTTTGCCTTCTATGAAAAATCTGAACGTGAAGATATCCTCAAACACGTCAATCTCGAAGTCACCGAAAGTAACCTCGAATGGATTGATAATATGATTTCTGGTCAATGCCTTTACTACGATGTCTACGGGAATCTCAATATGATTTCCGTCCACAATCTCTTTGAAGATATTGATATGCTTCTAAAACCTATGAAAGCAACAGTGTCTTCAAGTCTCGAAAATAAATACGCTAGTTAGGAGGTGAACCGATGCAAGAAGCTTTTGCCAAGCTAAAGGGAGTAGATATCTTCTCCCTAAAGTCCTACATGGAACCAACCAACTTTGGCTCCTTTAATGGGGCCTGGGTCCTAATTAATGAACTCTTCGTTAACCTCTTCTTTTTCATTCTCAATGCCGTCGTTGGCTTCTTTTCCCTCCTCATTCGCATCTTAGAAAAGATTGATCTCTATGCCACCTATAAAACCTATGTCTTTCATGGGGCAAGCAGTATTTGGCACGGATTTACTGGCTCTAATACTGGCAACATTACCAACAAATCACTTGTAGGCACCTTGCTTTTGGTTTTAGCTTTCTACCTGTTCTACCAATATTTCTTTTCAAAAGGTTCCTTTTCAAGAACACTCCTCCACGTCTGTCTAGTACTCCTATTAGCTCTGGGGTACTTTGGGACAGTTGCTGGAACTTCTGGTGGTCTCTATCTCCTTGATACCGTTAATAACGTCTCTAAAGACGTTACCAAAAAGATTGCAGGGATTAAGGTGGACTATGCCAAAGACAAGTCAATTAAAATTGGAAAATCGATGTCGGATAGCTACATTGCAGAAACGTCCTATAAAGCCTATGTCTTCGTCAATACTGGCCAAGAAAATGGAAAATACAAGAACAGCCAAGATGGCAAGGAAGAAGCCTTTGACGACAGTAAAGTTCTTGGAACGAGTGATAAGAATGGAAACTTCAAGGCAGTCAAAGCTAAAGACCGTTCTAAGTATTTAGATGATTTAGGAGATGGCGCCAACGATGATGGTGAAAAGAACCGTTGGGTGTCAGCCATGCCAGACTTCATCTTCACTCGGATGTTCTATGTGATTTTTAAAATTGTAGAAGCCTTTGTATTAGCCGTCCCCATTATTCTTATCCAGCTCTTAAATGTAGTGGCTCAAATCCTTGTCCTCACCATGATTCTACTTTTTCCAGTAGTCCTTCTCATGTCATTCATTCCAAGGATGCAAGAGTTAGTCTTTGGAGTGCTCAAAGTTATGTTTGGGGGCTTGATTTTTCCAGCAATTACAACTCTCTTAACACTCCTTATTTTCTATATTGAAAAAATGATAGAAAACATTGTCACAAATGGGTTTGATGGTGTTCTAAAAACCTTACCGTCCCTTCTCTTATTTGGTCTTGTTTTCAAACTCTTAGTATCCGTGGTTTCTAAAGGTGTCATCTATTTCCTCATTTGGAGATTTAAAGGCCAACTCCTCCAATTCATCCTTGGCTCCAAAGCTCGAATGGTTGCGACAGATATTGGGACTAAAGTTGAACATGGCGTCACAAAGACCAAAGAAGTCGCTTCTCAAGTCCCAACACGAAGCCTTGCGACGGCTCAACACCTCGGAAACTTTGCATTGGCTGGTGCTGGTTTTGGGACTGGGATGATGATGAATGCCAAGAGCCATTTCCAAAATGCTGGTTCCTTCTTCACTCGTAAAGAAGCAAGCCAACCAGAAACAGTTATGCCATCTGGACCAACAGAGGCTCCAATAACGCCAGAAGCTCCAGAACCAATCATTCCTCCAACACAGACACCACCTGATAACTTCAAGCCAATTGAAGAAGAGAATCCAACACCTCCAAATAACTCACCAATCATGTCAGAAGGAACACCTAGTCCAGAGGACGAATTCCAAACGCTCAGAGAAGAGTGGATGTCGCCATTCAAACAACATCGTATCAATACCCTAGAACGTAGATTGGATGCCTATAAGGATCCTCAAGCCATGTATAAAGCTCAAGGATCTAATGCCTTCACCCGTGCTTATCGTCAGACCATGACACGAGATGATAAGATAAGAGCCAATATCGAGCGACGAGATCGTTTAACTCAACGCTTAAACCAATTGAGAGGAGAATAGAATGAATACTAAAATACGCTCAAGAACAGCCTTTCCAAGAATGCTTGAAGAAACACTTTTTAAGGCTTACCAAGAAGGGAAACGTTCTGTCGATTTCCTTCTTTTATTTCCAGTCTCAGAAAAAGACAAAGATCAAATCATTGCACAAACAAAAGCTCATTCCGTCGTCTTAGATGCCAAATGGCGCTTTGGGACTGTGCTATTTACAGCTTATATCAGACACTAAGTAGAAAGGAGAGCCAATGAAAAAACTAAAATGGTATCTATTATCTAGTCTTATTCCTCTCTTTTTTCCTGTGTTTATCATTATCATCATTATGGGAGCAGTCGGAGGAGGTAGCACCGGTGGCTCTTCTCAATCACTAAATGGTGCAACCTACACAGACCACTGGTCAAATGGAGATCCCTATACCCATAATTTACTCGTCCATCGCTACGGTATTAAGGCTGAGCAATTGGACGGCTTTTTAGATACTTTAGGAATCTCCTATGACAAGAAACGCATCAATGGAAAAAAGCTCCTAGATTGGGAGGCTAAGTCTAACCTAGATGTTCGTGCTATTGTAGCGATTGCCTTAAATGAAAGCTCACTTGGAACAGCTGGAGTCGCTACTAATCCTGGATCCAACATGTTTGGTTTTGGGGCATTTGACTCTAATCCAGAAAACGCCAATAATTTTAACGATGAAGTAGCCGTTGTTGGACTCACCAAACAGACCATCATTGGTAATAAAAATGAAACCTTCAAAATCCAAGATGACAAATCCCAAAAATTTGCGAGTGGTTCCCTCAACACGTCAACAGATGGTGGGGTCTACTTCACCGATACCTCTGGCTCAGGAAAAAGGCGTGCTGAAACCATGCAAAAACTCGATACTTATATCGATGAGCATGGAGGTACACCAAAAGCCCCTGAACAAACGACAGGAAAAACGAGAGACGGAGGCGGTGTCACAACTGGGGATGTCCCACAAGGCTATAGCCTCACCAAAGAAATCAATACTTCAAGCTATACAGGTCTGTCTTATCCCTGGGGACAATGTACCTGGTTTGTCTATAACCGAGGAAAAGAGGTCGGTGTTAGCTTTGGAGAGTATATGGGAAATGGTGGCCAATGGATGAATGCCTCAGGTTACCAAACAACTCATACCCCTACCGAACACTCCGCACTGTCTTTTAACCCAGGACAAGCTGGTGCAGATCCAACCTATGGCCACGTCGCCTTTGTGGAACAAGTCAAATCGGATGGTTCCATTCTTATCTCTGAATCAAACGTCAAAGGCCTAGGAGTTGTTAGCTACCGCACTTTTGATGCAGAAACAGCAAAACAATTTAATTATGTTATTGGAAAATAGAAAGGAATTATTTATGCTAAAGCTTAAATACGTACCAGTTGAAAACTGCAAAGCCGAATGGGGTGACAAAATGGCCCTTATGAAACGTTTTGAAGGACTTAAGCTCAAAACTCTTAACAATCTGCTAACTGAAATGAGAATGAATCCCCAATTCAAAAACTATGTGATTAATTCCGGTCACAGAACTGTTTGGATTAACTTCGAGGGTTTCTTAAATTTCTTACGCTATAGGCAAAATAAACGATTTAAAGAGGTGGGATAATGGGACAAGTAAGAATACAATCTATCATACAAAAATCAACTCGAACATCAACTAAAAAAGGATATATTGATGTTAAATTTAGGACACGTTTTATTAACCCTTTGACTGAAAAAAGGCGAGAAATAGTTTCTGATTGGTATTCATTACCTAATAAAAAAGATGATGATGGTCGAATCAAACTTTCAGCACAAGTAAAATCTCTTATATTTAGTGAGCTTCAAGATAAAGCAAATATACTTTATGAACAACTAACAAAAGAATCTTTACGAAAACGAAGCAATATCACTTTGTATGAAGTTTGGCATGAATGGCACCAAACGAGAATTGAACAGAAATTAGTAGCTCCTAAAACTTTAGCTGGGGAAGATGGTAGATACAGAAACCACATTTTACCTCATATTCCAAAAGAAACGATACTAAAAAATATTCCCACTAGTTTAATAAAAGAGATTATAGATCAACTTTACCCAATCGGAAACCACAAACGAATAGCTCAATCAATTAAATCAGACTTGTCTGCCATATTCAAGTATGCTATTGCACATGATTATATTACACCTGATCAGAATCCCATGCCTTATATAACAATTGGTAGGAAAGGGCTTTCTGACGAATTAGAACGTTTAAAGAAATCAGATATAGAAGATCAATATCTTGAATCTTGGGAACTCAAAGAAGTATTATCCATTGTTCGTAAGTACAATGAGCAGTATGCACGTATTTTTGAATTTCAAGCACTAACCGGAATGCGTATTGGTGAAGTACTTGGTTTAAAGGAGGAAGCTATTGATTTTAATAAAAATATAGCCTCAGTTATTAGAACTCGTGCTACTCATGGAGGAGCCTCAGAAGATAGCTATGAAGGTAACGTTAAAAATGTACAAAGTTATCGAAACGTTCAATTATCAATGCGAGCTGTTGAAATTCTACAAGAAGAAATTGAATTAAATCATCATCATATAGAATTCAATCCAGACTATAAAGATAATGGATGGATTTTCACATCTAAGAGCATCCATAAACCTGATTACAATGGAACTCCTCTTCATTACAGTGTCTTAAACAACTTCCTCAACTCTTCAGAAAATGGTAAACTAAACCGCAAGGGAAACCCGAGACGGGTAGGAATCGATATTGACAATAAGCTTAGTTTCAAGAAACATATTACAACTCATATCTTCCGACACACGCATATAAGCTTCTTAGCTGAACAAGGAGTACCTTTGGAGGCTATTCAAGATCGTGTTGGACACACAAGGGGGAGTCGAGTAACACAAATTTATTTACACGTTACACAGAAAACTAAGAACACAATCACTCCAATGATTGATCAATTGACCAAATAAGCAAAATTTTGCTACATCTATGATCAAAACGGACTGAAATTTATAAATCGGGGGCAAAATGGGGGCAAAACATAAGAAAAAGGCTTGTCCATATTGGACAAACCTTATCATTTAAAGCTTATATAATCTAATTAAGCTTTGTTTGCTGAACCGAATACGTCGATACGTTCTTCAACAGCTTCTGTAATAGCTTCGAAACCTGGTTTCAAGAATTTACGTGGGTCGAAGAGTTTCTTCTTGTCGTATTCTGCTT
>OLNL01000914.1_pt1 | contig 30174 bp, 22 predicted proteins | sample 1672181 | NCBI WGS metagenome assembly OLNL01 (sample SAMEA3136656, study PRJEB25190) | human gut metagenome | biome: human gut; feature: human-associated habitat; material: faeces | place: Austria | collected 2013
AAATTATAATTATGCAATTAGTGTCGGTTGTGATGATGGTAAGGCAGGTAAGTATGCAAATCTTTGTAATATTTGGGGTGTAGATAGAGTTTCTATTGGCGATCCAGAGACTGGTGCTGGATTAACAATATGGGTACTGACTGACCCTGATAATGATATTTGGACTTGCGGAGGTTAATTTACACCATAAAGACCTACTACTCCGATATGTCAGATGAGAATAATAGTCAATGAATAAATATAGCCATCCGATATGGGTGGCTATTTTTATGACAATTATTTTCAAGACCACTTGACTTTAGCTAATATAAATGTTATAATGATTACGTTACTTAATAGCACCTAGTAACGTTCTAATGATTTCGGTGATGCAGAATACAGCTGTTTGTGTAAGGATGATTTGAAGAGTTGCCATTTTGTTCACCTCTTTTCGTTGGGGTATCTAGATGTTATAATAGTTACGTTAAGTGGTATTGTGATTAGTTGATAGCATCAACGATGACATCAACAATTTTTGATGTAATATGGATAGCGAGTCCAATAAGAATTGCTTGCAATGTCAGCATAATATCACGACCTTTCTTAGAGGTGACTGGTGGAGCAGTCACCTCTTTATTTTTAGCCTTATCAGTGGTTTTGAGGCTAAAATAATAATACCATACGCTCGGTATATAGTCAATAAGATTCTTTGTAAGTATTGAAAAAGTTTCTATGGTCAATTTCAGGTGTCAAGGGGTATCTAATATTAGCTGGTATATAAGAAAGGGATACTATATCACAGGTTTTTACAGTGGAGATTTTAATTTTTGTTTTGCTATGCGGAAAAGCAAGAGAAATAATTGTAAATTGATTTACCTTGTTGATTGATTTATTAAGATATTTCTGACATTTCTTAATGAGATGACTTGACATAAAGAGAGAAAAATGGTATAATGATTACGTTGATTGGTATTATGGTTACTTGATAGCATCTAATGCTATCTTGATGAGTTGCTGTACGCAGAATGCTGCGGAGCTTTTAAGAATAAGTAGCAACATGATATCACAACTAAGAATGAATAAAGAAGATAGAGATTACTACGGTGTAATCTCTTTTTTTTATGCCCTACTTCCCCATTTGGCAGTTGAGAGAATGATAGGGTATGTGAGCAGACAAAAAGATTCATATGATATGAATCACCACGAACAATCTTGTATTTCCAGTATAGCAGATGACAAAGAAGATGTCAAGAATAAAGCTTGATATTGTTATAAAAATCTGTGATTTATACAACTCAGTTGAGTTCTAGCATTGCGTTGTTGTGATATTTTCTAATGAGGGGTACTGATTCTCAGAATAGGATAAAGCTGTCTGAGCAGATGAAAAACAAGGCGTAATTGGGGATTCAACAAGACTAGGATTTCAGCTGTAATCCTCTTATTGGGGTACTACAATTTATAAAACTGCAAGGCTGTTGCATCAAATCGGTGCAGCAGCCTTTTCTTTTTCCAGAGATATTGTGCTTTAGAGAGAATGAGATGGAAAACAGCGTAATACAAGATCAAGGGGTATCTTATTTCCACGTTCGTGGTATATAGAAAGTGAGATGCAAAATAGGAAGTGTTTCTTTTCTTTTTTGAAAAGAAACGGCTGCAAGATGCAGTCACTGAAATTCAAGGAGGTTCAAATCATGAAAACAGGTTTATCCCCTACAGATACGTTATTTTGGAAAAGAGTTGAGGATTTGTCCTATGATGAAATATAAAATTATGCACAGAGATTCTGTGATTGCAGAAGCAAACGGTTTTGAAGTTACTGAGATTCTGAGTTTTGATTTTAATCAAGCACTTATCGGCTCATGGCTGCCTGAAATAGCAACATACATGAAAGAAACGGCTCAGGCACTCTTGAATAACGAGAAAGCCCTTGAGATCATGAAACGGAATGCTCTGAACAGAACGTCTATTGCATATGCTGCAAATTATGCCGAGAAGTGCGTAAAACAGCATATGGCAGATGCGTTTAATGAGATGTTTTTTCCGTGGGTAAACAATCAGGTTCTTCAGATGGCAGAATTTCTGCTTTCTTGGTTAGAGAAATCATAAGGGGTATCTTACAGATGCTTTTGGCATAAAAGCACCAGAACTGCATTTGTAAGATTCACAGCTGTTTTTGACATTGTAAAATTCAGCATGGTAAGCTTTCAGAATTCATGGGAGTTTGCCAATCTAAATGCTGAAATATTTTGAAAATTGGGAGCTTATTTCGCACTTGAAGTTTTTATGGCACTTTCGATTTTACCTGAAATTTTAATTGGAACTTATTATGAGATTTCAATAATGACAGAAGATGCGTTCAAAATCATATAAGCTGAAATCGTGCAATCCTATAGGAAAACGATGCATCTAATCTATGAATTGGGGTACTCAACTAGAATCACCGTACCTAATAGCAGACAGAATTTCAAGCTATTTCTTCGGCAGCGAGTTATGGATGCAAAAATCTTTCAGGGGAAGTTTTCAAGAAAATATTGTGCGAGAACAAGCCTGAATCATGGGCAGACAGGCAGAAAAAATAGAGATATTTTGTGCTTTGAGTTTCTATAAGGTTTTTGGATGTGAAAATAACCCTGTAGAAAAATCCTTGATTCCAATTTTCCAGTATGCTATTCTTGAAGCAAAAATACAGACAGAAAGAAGGAAATACATATGCAAACGCCAGAACTATTATATCTGCATTCACAGTGGAGTTATGCCTTTCGATGTCAGCAGTTTCAGATTGTTGCTACGGAGCAGAACAATTTTTCGGTGATTTATCTCGTAAAAGGGGTATCTATCCAAAAGAAACTGACAATCATGCAGATATGCGAAGAAACTTGCAGAAACATTTTTCCAGAAGAATTGACTCAGCTGATTATCGACTGTTGGGAAGATATTATCAAAGAGCCAGGAGAACTGCTGTTTTGCAGTGTAGACGATTTGATTTTTTGGCTTGAAGCATATCAGGCTTTTTAAGAATCAGAATCCGTAATCTGTGATTGCTTTTGATATTCCTGATACCAGGCACTCTGCTCTGCCTGGCTCATGTTCTCCCACTCTTCCTCCCGCTTTTCAATTTTCTCAACGGTGTATGCGTCCATGCCGTAGCACTCATTTCCGTCCATATCCTGATAAACCGCAATATCGTCTTCCAAGCCGTGATAGATATACTCGTGACGCATCAGGTTGCGAAAGGTGATATAATCCACTAAATGTTGATTCATGGTCTGCATGCTGCCGTAGTGCAGAGAGAGCGTTTCTACGATTTCAGCATAGTCCTTTTTCCCTCTGGAAAAATACAATTCTTCGAGAATGGCAGCAAGCACGTTGTCGTTGAATTGCAGGGTGACTGCGTCCTTGTCTGCCTTGACCAGCGAAACGTCGAAGTCCCGCAGAATCACCGCAAGAGCGGCAATCGTTTGTCCGGAAAACCGATCCTGGCTCTGGATCAGGCTGTCTGTGCTGACCTCAAAGTAATCCGCCAGTTTCTTCAAAATAATCGCAGACGGAACGCTTTTCTTATCGATATAATTGCGAATGGACTTGGGGTTAACCAAAATTTCAGCCGCCAGCTTGTTGATGGAGATGTTCCGCTTCCCCATGAGCCTTTGCAGCATGTCCGAAAAGTTCTTTTTCCACGCAGTTTCGTCAATTTCATAGTTATTCATCATGAAAATTCCTCCTTTGAGAATTGTCCTGTAGAAAAATCCTTGATTTCAAATGTCTTCTGTGATAAAATACAGTCAAGATTATAGTCTTGACTTATAGAGATAAAATTCCCAACAAATCTTATTATAACAATTTTTTTATTTTTTGTCAAGGCACTTGAGATGGAGGATTTGTTATGCTATCACATAAAAAATACATGGAGATTCAGAACCTGAACCCAGAAATCGGTGACATGTTTGAGCCTGGAGATCAGATCATCATTCAAGAAAAGATTGATGGCTCGAATGCCAGCTTTCAGTATGATCGGGAAACAGACAGCGTGATTTGTTTCAGCCGCAATCAGATCTTGTCGCCGGAATTGAATCTTCGCGGCTTTTACGAATGGGTACAAAAACTGGACAAAGAGCAAGTACATGCGGTTCTGGGCGACAATCTGCGAATGTTCGGAGAGTGGCTGGTACGGCATACTGTACCCTATCCGAAAGACTGCTATGAAACGCTGTACTGCTTTGATGTGTTCGATATGGAACAGCACTGCTACTTGCCGCAGGATCAGGTAAAAGCCCTTGCGGAGCAGCTGGGGCTGCGATATGTTCCTGTGTTCTATGAGGGACCTTTTACCTCGTGGGAAGACTATCAGCCATTGGTGGGAAAAACAGAACTGGGCGGTGAGATCGGTGAAGGAATCATCATCAAGAATCTGAGCACCCTGAGCGGCAATCTTGCATACACGAAAATCGTACACGAGAATTTTTCTGAAAACAAGAAAACGTGGAAAAAGAAACAACGCCGGAAGCCCAGTCCGGAGGAACTGCAAGAACACGAGCGTCTGCTGGAACTGGCAAAAACAGTTGTTACCAGACAGCGTGTACAGAAGATGCTCTACAAGCTGGTAGATGAGGGCGTGATTTCGGAGAATTTTTCTCGACAGGACATTCCCGCTATTTTTCAGCATCTGCCTTCAGCCATCTATTACGATTGCCTGAAAGAGGAGCCGGAAGTGGTCAATCGAATTGAAAAGTTTAGCAAACTGTCCAGCGAGATCAGCCGCAGTTTGGTAAAGGAAATTATCGCCGAAAAGGAGAGTTAATATGCGAAACATTGGTCTGGGAGATCGCATGAAGCAATACGAACAAGTCACACAAATCCGCTTGATACGGCGTATGCCGGTGATTCTCCGACTGGACGGAAAAAGCTTTCACCGCTTTACCAGAGGCTTTAAGAAGCCCTTTGATCCGGTAATGCTGACGGCAATGCAGAACACCATGCAGGAGCTTTGCAGCCGTGTAGAGGGCTGTGTGTTGGGTTACACGCAGTCTGACGAGATTTCTCTCGTGCTGTGTGATTATCAGCAGCTGGACACAGAGGCATGGTTCGGCAACAAGCTGCAAAAGCTTTGCAGTATTTCTGCAAGCATCTGCACCTCTGCCTTTCAGAAATATTTTCGGGAGGCAGCTTCCACTCTGGGATATACCGACTATCTGAAACGAGCAGATCAGGCGAATTTCGACAGTCGAGCATTCAATCTGCCAATGGAAGAAGTGAATAACTACTTCGTCTGGCGGCAGCGAGATGCGATACGAAATTCCATACAGGCAACTGCACAAGCCTATTTCAGCCACAAGCAGCTGAACGGTGTCAACTGCAAAAAAGCTCTGGAGATGCTGCAAACAGAGAAACAGGTCAATTGGAATGAATTTCACACTTCTCTGAAACGTGGCACTTGCTGTATCAAAATGCCGCAGCTGCTGAACCAAGGCACACCCAGTGAAATCGTTCGGGAGAAATGGTGTCTGGATTTAGAGATACCAGTATTCTCAGAGGACTGCACCTATGTGGAGAAACGCATTCACTTTGAAGATGCCGAAGCAGAGGAGGACATATGATCTTTTTTACCAGTGATCTGCATTTCGGGCATGAACATATTATCCAGTTCAACCACCGCCCTTTTCGGAATGTCACCGAGATGAACCGGCAGCTGATCTCCAATTACAATGCCGTGGTGCAGCCGGAAGATACAGTTTACCTGCTGGGAGATCTGTCTTTTCAGATTTCCGTTGAAAAGGCGAATGCACTGATCGCACAGCTAAACGGAAAAAAGCATTTGATATTAGGCAATCACGATAAGTCCTATGCACCGGAACTGTTTGAGGAAATTCTGATTTATCGGGATCTGCGGGAAATGCAAAAGTGGTGGGTGCTGATGCACTACCCACTTCTGGAGTGGAGAAGGGAACGCCATGGGGCGATCCACCTGCACGGGCACATTCATTCCAAAGGACTGGACAACAACCTGTCCAACTTGCAGAAAGGAATTCGCCGATATGATGTAGGCGTTGATGCAAACGGGTACTATCCGGTTGCCATGTCCACGATTCTGGATTTCTTTCAGTTATTTACCTTACAGATTTCATAAGCACACAAATTATAGGAGGCATGAAAATCAAATGTGTGACATCATAACAACCATTCAAGATGCAATTTATCAAATTGAAGAAGATTATCATGTCAAGGTAATATATGCCATAGAATGCGGCAGCCGTTTGTGGGGATTCTCAGCTGCAAACAGCGATTATGATGTGCGTTTTGTCTATGTAAAGCCAAAAGAGGAATATTTGAGGTTAGACCCATTTCCAGATGTAATACATCGAAAAGTGAACAAGATTCTGGATCTGGATGGTTGGGACTTGCAGAAAATGCTTCGCTTATTGTATAAATCCAATCCCTCTGTCTTTGAGTGGAATCAATCTACAATCATTTATTGTAAGACACCCCAGTGGGAGAGAATTTCTGGTGAGATTCCTCGATATTTTCAAGTTGCTACGGGATTTCAACATTATCTGCATCTGGCAAAGGGAAATTGCCGTTGGTTCTTAAAAGCTGCTGAGGTATGGGAGAAGAAGTATTTTCATGTGCTGCGTGCCATTCTTGCTTGCTATTGGATATTGCACCATCATACGCCGCCGCCATTGAATTTTATTCAGTTATGCGATGCAGAACTGGATTGTTCCATTCGTCCGGCAGTAGATCAGCTGCTGGAAAAAAAGCGTGCCGGAAAGACCAAGAGAAAAGGAAAACGCATTGAAGTTTTAAACGATTACATTGCAGTTTCCTTTGCAGATTTAGAAAAGAAGATCGCACAGCTGCCGAAAGAGCCATATCCTGACTGGCAAGAGTTAAACAGACTGTTTCTGGATACGCTGAATAGCTGCTCTTTTGCGTTCATGTCAGGAGGCATATCATGATACTGATCACCGGAGATTTACATGGAGAGCATGACATTCAAAAATTTTCCGTCAGCTGCTTTCCTCTGCAAAAACAGCTTTCACGAAAGGACTATGTAATTATCTGCGGTGACTTCGGACTTGTCTGGAGAGACAGTTCGGAAGAACGTCAATGGCTAAAATGGTTAGAAGACAAGCCGTGGACAACGCTATGGATTGACGGAAATCATGAAAATTTTGCACGATTAAAGGCGTTTCCAACGGAAAGATGGCACGGCGGTTTGATCCAGAAAATCACACCCCATATTTTTCATTTATGCCGTGGACAGATATTTCAATTGGAGGAATATCGTATTTTTGCAATGGGCGGTGCAGAAAGTCACGATAAAAAATATCGGAAGCTAGGGGTATCATGGTGGGAGGAAGAACTTCCTACAGAAGCGGAAATTCAAGATGCCACAATTGCATTGGAGCAAGCGAACTGGAACGTGGATATTGTACTCACCCACAGCCTTTCCACAAAAATTCAGCACGAGATGTTTGAAGGGTTAAGCTATACAGATAACCGACTGACAGATTTCTTCCAAGAACTCGATGAAAAGCTGGATTTTCGGTTTTGGTTTTCCGGACATTATCATTTGTCCCAGCGATATGATGCACGGCATATTTTGCTCTATGATGCAATTGTACAGCTCACAAAGAGCGGTTTTCTGAAACAATTTCCAAGTTATGTGCAGTTGGATTGAGAGCGTGTCCAGAACTGCAAGCTATTCACACAGACGTGAACCTCTCTCAACTGCATTCTAGCACGCACGATTTCCGGCGAATATGAAAGAGAAAGGATATTGACTTCGGAACAATCAAACGAAGATACTAGCGTGTTCGTATAAAATACCGGTTCAGATTTTGAATCAGTATTTTATTTCATGTGAGAACGCTATAGGTGACGGAGAATGATGAAAGGCACATTCAAAGACGGCTTAACAGCAACAGATTTGAAAGCAATGGGTATCAAGCTTTCACCAACACAATTTGACAGCAGCTTGCACTTTGACATTTCTGTCACTGGTGACAGAGTGGAAATCCTGCAGCGGCAGGAGATTTTTTTCAATGTGGTAAATTTCAATCTGAAAGCAGCAGGATTAAGCTTTATTCTCCGATTGGAATATGCAGAGCTGTGCAACCCGATGTATGCAATTCAGAAGAAGATGAAGCCTGCCGACTTCAAGGTTCGTGTTTTTGGCTCAGTTCGAGAAAATCATACGGCACTCATTAACTGGCAGCTGGAAGACATTAGAGCGGACATCAAGAAGATCTGGAAGAGCATTGTAAGTCAGATTCAGATGGTGAGAGCCATGAATGACGTAATCCCTGATGCAGACAAAATCATGGGAGCGTTCAAAGTCAAAGGGGTATCTCAGGATTACACTGGTACAAAGGTTCTTCTTGGTGGAGAGTTTGCAGGAATTCAGCCGAGCATTGCGAATATGACAAATGTTCGTGAGTTTGCTCAGACGCAGAATGGTGATATCGTGATGTATTTCAGTGGCAAGTATGCTACGTTCACATTGACAAATGGTGCTAAGGTTACTTTTGTACTGGAGAATCCTGCAACAGGCATGAAGAGCGAAAAGGAAGACCTGTATAAGGGTATCTTTTTTCAGAATACTTACTACAAGGAGAAGGTGTAGGTATTTTCGCATTTTCCAAATTTTCTTGTTTTGACCTTTTCTAAATTTGAATGCAGATCGTATTATTTTGTTTTAAGTTTTGCTGATTCCAATGCAATTTGTTTACTTGAGATTCTTTCATGCACTCAGCGGTGGTTTGCCAGGTATCACAAATCGGTACAATATTTAGTGACATTTTTGTTACTAAAAAACCTTTTGGGCAATGCTTTTCAAAAAAGAGACCTATTTTTCGTGTGTTTTTGAAATTCAGAATGACTGTGCGGCTGTGAGCCATTCTGAATTTTGAAATCACAAATTTTCTGCAAATGTATTCTGTCACAAATTCTTAATCTTGAGAAGAAAAAAAGGTTTTTTGAGCCTGCAAATCAGATCGTGCATATCCATAAGCAAGTGCGTTTGCAAAAGTATACTTTTATGGACGGACTGATTTCAGGTCGATTTAGCGTCTATAAGAGTGGTAATTTTTATTTACGAACGTTTTTAAATAAAAAGGGCTTTTATGCACGGATTAGGAGGCAGAGTTATGAAAAATGAACGCATATACGGGTATGTTCGGGTATCCAGTCAAAGTCAAAATGAAGATCGGCAAATGCGAGCGTTGCTGGAATTTGGCGTGGAAGAGGACAAAATCATTTGCGACAAAAAGTCTGGCAAGGATTTGGAGCGTGATGGGTATCTTTTCTTGAAGCATCATATTCTTCGCCCCGGAGATACGCTGGTCATCAAAGAGTTGGATCGTCTAAGCCGAAATAAAAAGGATATCAAAGAAGAACTGGAATATTTCAATCAGAACCATATTCGGATCAAAGTCTTGGATATACCAACCACACTGTTTGATTTTCCGGAAGAACAGAAATGGGTAATGAATATGATCAATAATATCTTGATCGAAGTCATTTCCAGCATTGCAGAATCAGAGCGTATCAAGATTCGCCAGCGACAGCGTGAAGGCATTGACGCTGCTTTGCAAAAGGGCGTAAAACTGGGGCGAGTACCGCTTTCAAAACCTGACAATTGGGAAGCAGTCATGCAGCGTGTTGAAAATCAGGAGATAACGGCTGTGGAAGCCATGCGTATATTAAACATGAAGAAAAGCAGCTATTACAAAATGAGAAAGCGTTATCCGCCTCAATAATTGGGGGATTCATTTTCATATTAAAAAGGCTGATAAGAGCCAGTCCATGGCACGGAAACATAGCTTTTTAGGCACTAGAGCGTCAAATTATTGATGTTCTAGTGCTTTTTTTATTTTTAAGTTCTGAAAAAGGGCGCGATTTTTCCGAGTTAACCGTAAAGGCTGTTTATATTCTTTTATCATGTGAGTATTGATATGAGCTGGTTCTTAGTAAGTGTTCAGCTGAACAAGTGCAGACGTTGTTTGCAATGCAGATTGTATTTTGTAAGTTCAGCTAGAACGTAAGAATATATTTTTCTGGATAAATGGAGGTAAAACAATGACAGCAAGTAGAAAGAACGAGATTATTGCTCAGCTTGTGGGTATCTTGAACGAATTGATTGAAGTTGACGATTCTGAGGAGGTGACCGAGATCTCTCCCGACACCGTGGAGATGCTGACGATCAAAGAAAGCACCGAAGTGGTCAAGGGACTGTCCGAACATACGATTCGCAAGCTGATTCATCAAGGCAAGCTCCCCTATGTAAGAACAGGAGAGGGCGTTAATGGGAAGATTCTCATCAATAAAGTAGATCTGCTTGCATTCTTTAATAAGCAGCAGACAATGCGTTCCGCTTGCTGAGCATGGCTTACTTTTTTGCTCTTGGAATCGCAATACCGGACAACACAAAAATACCAATGAACAACAGCGATGATTTCGGGATGTTCCCAATCCAAGCTGTTAGAAAGGAAGTCAGACAATGGCTACATTCAGAAAAAGAGGTAATTCTTATCAGATCAGGGTATCCTGTGGATATGATACATCAGGAAAACAGGTGATACAAACCATGTCCTGGAAACCGACTATTGGTATGAAAGACAAACAAATTGAGAATGAGCTTCAGAATCAGGTTGTTCTCTTTGAAAAAAAATGCAAAAGCGGTCAGATCACATCCAACATCAAGTTTCAAAGCTTTGCTGAACAATGGTTTGAAGAATATGCAGTATGCAATCTTCGTAGTAACACCTATGCGTGTATGAAACAGCTTACTATAAGGGTGTATCCTGCAATCGGACACCTCAGATTGGACAAAATCACAAGACGTGACATTCAACAATTTATAAATGATCTTGCTCTTAACGGCAAAAGCTTGAAAGACGGCAAACCGTTATCGAGAAAGACAGTAGTTCATTATCTTAGTTTTATTAGTGACGTATTCTCCTATGCTGTAAAGATGGAAATGCTCACGGACAATCCTTGTAAGAATATTGACATTCCGAAAGTTGCAAAGAAGAAAAAAGAAAAGGATATCTATACACTGGAAGAGATTGCACAGCTCTTTCAATTGCTGAAAGATGCTCCTTTGAAGTATCGTACTTTTTTTACTTTGGCGATATACAGCGGATTCCGCAGAGGAGAGATGCTCGGCTTGGAATGGAAGGACATCGACTGGGACAACTGTGTAATCAGCGTCCGCAGAACATCCAATTATACCGCATCCAAGGGTATCTATACAGACACCACAAAAACAAAGAAATCCCAGCGTTCCCTCAAGTTCCCTCAGTATGTTATGGATACGCTTCGTGCATATAGGGCAGAACAAGACAAAGAACGGGAGAAGCTCGGCACAAAGTGGCAAGACTGTGATCGACTGTTCGTCAAGTGGGATGGCACTCCAATGAACAATAATACTCCCTACGCCTGGTTTAGAAAATTTTGTAAGAAGAATGATTTCCGTTTCTGTGATGTACACTCCTTGCGACACTTTTACGCATCCGCATTGATTAATAAGGGTGTAGATGTTGCCACTGTATCGGGAGCATTAGGACATTCAACAATTACGACCACAATGTCTATCTATTGTCATGAACTGAACCAAGCTCAGGCAAAAGCATCTGCTGCTATTGCTTCTGTGCTCGATTTCGGCGAATCCGGACAAACTGCCTGCATAAAGGACAAATAAAGGACAGCCACCGGGAGAAAAAAAAGAGAAACGCTCAGAAACAACGCATTTGCGTCATTTCTGAGCGTTTTGTTCTGGTGCGGATGACAGGACTTGAACCTGCACACCTCACGGCACAAGAACCTAAATCTTGCGTGTCTGCCAATTTCACCACATCCGCATGCATGGTTACTTCTTTAGTATACCATGTTCCGTGCGATTTGTCAACCCGATTTTTTTATTGCAGATGCCAAAAGAATATGATATGATTATGGTATGATAAAAAGAGCGGTGCAGTGCCGTTCGGAATTATGAAAAGGAGAAACCATCATGCAAAAACTTCATTCGATTCCCTGCCTGCTGCTGGCAGCGGTTCTTTTGGCTGGCTGCGGTGCGCAGGAGACAGCGCAGGATTCCCGGCCCCCGGCGGAATCCATCCGCACCTCCATGCGGGAGGACTATACCACGGCGGAGCTGGTCTCAGACATGGGGCTTGGCATTAACCTTGGAAACACCCTGGAGGCGTGCGGCGACTGGATTCAGGGGGACAGCGTGACCAGCTACGAAACCGCATGGGGAAGCCCTGTGGTGACAGAGGAGATGATCGCCGGCTATGCAAAAGCCGGATTCCAGACGGTGCGCATCCCTGTGGCGTGGTCGAACCTCATGGCGGAGGACTACACCATTGCGCCGGAACTGCTGGAACGGGTGGAAACTGTGGTGCAGTATGTGCTGGACAATGACATGTATGCCATCGTCAACCTCCACTGGGACGGCGGATGGATCGCCGGCTTTTCCACGGATTTTGACACCTGTATGGAAAAGTACACCCGCATCTGGGAACAGGTGACGGACACCTTTCAGGACTACGGCGACCATCTGATTCTGGAATCCCTCAACGAGGAGGGCTGCTTTGACGACCTGTGGAACCGCTACAGCGGTTCGGATTCCGGCAAGGCGGAGGCATACGGCATTGTCAACGATATCAACCAGACTTTCGTGGATTTGGTGCGCAATTCCGGCGGAAACAATGCCAGGCGGCATTTGCTCATCGCCGGTTATGCCACCGATGTGGATTTGACCTGTGACGAGGCGTTCCGGATGCCGGAGGATCCGGCGGGACGCTGTGCGGTTTCCGTGCACTACTATTCGCCGGCAACGTTCTGCATTCTGGAGGAGGATGCGGATTGGGGCAAAGCTCGGAGCCGGTGGGGTTCGCCACGGGAACAGCGTGTGCTGGAGAGCGATATGGACAAGCTGAAGGAAACTTTCGCAGACAAGGGCGTGCCCGTCATCATCGGCGAGTATGGCTGCGTCGTCAGAAACAAGGAGGAGGAGTCTGTGAAGCTGTTCCTGTCCTCGGTGGCTGGGGCAGCACGGAGCCGCGGCATGTGTCCGGTGCTGTGGGACGTGACCGATGTGTTCTATGACCGGACAGCCTGCCAGATGAAGGACGAAGACCTGCACCAGCGGCTTTTGGCGGCAAAGTAATCGCTTGCTTTTGCGATAGTGCAACGGAATTCTGCACGATTGCGATTTATATTTAGCTGTCTTGCACAAAAAGCGGCGGATTTTTGTGCGTTCCTTATAAACTTATGATGAAATTGCAAAAAAACGCTTGCAAAATTTCAGGGAATATTATATACTGGTAAATGGAGAAGTATGGCGCAGATGCGATGACCTGTATTTCGTATTGCTCAAAAGGCGGATACATAGGAGATTTCCAGCGGGTTTCCGCAGCTCCGATGGAATGCAGAAGTATGTGTCAACATCCGGAAAACCTTGCAAATTGGGAGCGGAAAGGGGGTGCCGCAGGAGGAGCGCAGGTTTTCAGGTACGGACGTGCGGCGCTTTTGCGCATACGTGCGGCAGCATTGCCGCAGCTCACAGAATCTTTACCAAAAAAAGAAAGGACACAAGAGAAACATGAAGATGAAAAAATTCATATCGTCTCTGACTGCTGCTGTTATGGCCGCAACCACCGTGCTGACCAGTGCGCTGGTCACACCGGCAATGTCGTTTATGGCAAGCGCAGCAGACGATGACGCATTCGGTCAGGTATGGCTTGCCGGAAGCATCGGCGGCATTACAGGCGGTGTCAAGTCGGATGAAGTTTCGGTAATTGCAGATGGCACCTATACCGTTTCTGTAGACAATATGTCCGAGATGGACGGATACAACCAGTGGTACACCACCATTCAGACCCTGTATCTGGAGAGCAACATCAACAGCTATACTTACGAGAACATCAAGATCAACATTGACAGCATTGTCATTGATGGTACGGAAGCAGAGTATACCCAGAGTGAGGGTGCACAGGCAAAATCTGATGACGGCTCTTCCATTCGTGTCAATATCAAGAATACCTGGTCCGGAAACAAGACCGATGATCTGAGCGGAGAGTGCAAGGACAGCATTGAAATTACCTTTACGGTTTCCGGCACCGGCAAGCAGACAACTCCGGTAGTTACCACGACCACCACCGCAGAAACCACAACGACCGCAGCGGGCGGAACCACCACAACTGCGGCAGAAACTACTACGACCAAAGCAGCAACCACGACTACTGCGGCTGCCGTAGAGGGCAAGAAGGTCATTCCGATTAATGACACCTTCAACAACCTGCTGAAAAAGGCACAGGCAATCAACCCGAAGGAAGGCATGGTTGGCTGGAAATGGGACGAGGATCTGGGCGTTACCGATGCAACCAAGGTCATCAAGGTTGAGATCAATCTCTCTGCTGACGAGACCATCGGCGACCTCTCCTATAAGTTTGGCTCTTCCACCAGTGTGGATCCGAAATACTGGACAGAGTCCAAGCAGGTAGACGACACGTTCAATGATACCAAGGCCGTTCTCTCCTGGGATATTGACAAGGCAACTGCCAATATCATTCAGACTGAGTATGACGGCACGCTGAAGTTCGGCGCATGGGGCGGTCTGGATGACTACACCATCGACTCTGTTGTTGTTTACACCGATCCGAATGCCGTTACCACAACCACGACTGAGGAAACCACCACGACTACAACAGAAGCTACCACCACTACCACGAAGGCTGGTACGACTACCACTGAGGCAGTCACTACCACCACAACCGAGGCTGTCACCACGACTACTGCGGAAAAGGCAACCACCACTACCGCAGCTACCACAACTTCTGCTGAGAAGGACACCACGACCACTGCTGCAACCACTACCACGAAGGCAGCAGAGGAAACCACTACAGAAGATGTGACCACCACTACCACCGCAGCAACCACTGCTGCAACTACGGTTACTACCAAGGCAACTGAGGCAACTACTACAGAAGAGCCGCCGAAGGGTCTGGGCGTTGTCGTAGAAATGGAAGACGTCTATGTAGAGCCGGGCCGTGAGACAGACGAGGACAACCCTGTTGTTCAGGTAAAGATCAAGAATGCAACACCTTCCATGGGCTTCCAGTTCACACTGGATATTCCGGAGATCACCGCAAGCATTCTGAAGCTGGACGTTTTTGCGCAGGCAGGCAATCTGACTGGTTCGGCACTGCTGGCTGGCGGTCAGGAAAATACCATGGGCTTCAAGGATTATCTGCAGGGTAAGGCTGTAACACAGGAACAGCGCTGGATCTACTATGGCTGGGCAAGCTCCACCATTCCGGAAACCGTTTCGGATGACGCCATTGTATACGGTCTGGATTTCGACATCGCAGACAATGCGGTTGAGATCGCAGAGGCTGCCGGTCTGGAAAAGAAGACCGATCCGGCAACCGGCCGCTCCTACTATGAGTTCCCGCTGAACTGGGCGCCGGACGGCACACAGTCCGTTACCTACGACGGCCCGGACGGCAAGCCGGTTACTGTAAACCTGAAGAACTATCAGTTCATGGATGAGGACAACATGGATATCCACAAGACCGATGTGGTTTACCACAGCGGCAGCATCCGTGTTTATGCAGATACGGTAGAAACTACCACATCCACCGCAGCAACTACAGTCACTACTACCACAGCAACCACCGCTGCAACTACCGCTGCAACTACCAACGAAGAAGAAAAGCCCATCAATCTGGTTCTGCCGAAGCAGTTCGTAGATCCGGGCGAGGACGTTGCACTGAAGGTCAGCGTTACCGGCGGTGTAAACAGCTATGGTATCGGCGGTACTGTTGAGATTCCGGAGCTGACCTCCAAGATCCTGAGCTATGACCTCACATTTGGTCTGGGCGGCGTTCTGGACTTCAACTTTGGCGATAACAACCTGAGCAATACCGGCTGGTACAACGACTATAAGAACGGCAACGGCACCGGCGAAGACAAGGATCGCTGGATCCAGTTCGTTGCATCTTACAAGGCTGATGCACACATGCCCAGCGAGGAAGATGGTCTGGTTACCCTGAATATGTCCGTTTCGAAGGATGCAATTCAGATCGCAGAAGAAGCTGGTCTGGAACTCAAGACCATGACGGAAGAAGACGGCACAGTTGTCAGCTACTATGAATTCCCGCTGTCCTGGGCACCGTACGGCACCGATGCGGGCTGGAGCGGCGACAGACCGGTACAGCTGAAGCGGTTCCAGTATCTGGATGACACACCGGCAGAAGGCGTGGATATCTTCCAGGATCAGGTTGGCGTGAAGGACGGCGCACTGTACGTTGTCAAGGATCGTTCTGCTGTAACCACTACTACCACAACGACCACAACCACAACCACTACGACCACAACGACCACAACCACAACCACTACCACTGCGCAGCCGACCACCACTTCTACGACCACCACCACTGCACAGCCGACTACCACTTCTACGACCACCACAACAACAACTACTACCACAACCTCTGCTACCACCACTACCACAACAACTACCACCACTGAGGAAACTACCACCACCACTACCACCACAACCACTACCACTACCACTGAAGAAACGACTACCACAACAACCACCACAACTACCGAAGAAACGACTACCACAACCACAACAACCACAGAGGAAGTGACCACAACGACCACAGAGTCGACGACCACAACCGCTACGACCACAACCACCGCAGAAATCACAACCACGACGACACAGCACACAACCAACACACTGCCGACTTATACACAGCCGACAAACACCAGAGCAACCCGTGTGACTACTACCACAACCACAACCACCACTACCGCAGCAACAACTACCACAACCGAAGAGACCACCACAACCACTGAAGAAACCACCACAACCACTGAAGAAACCACCACAACCACGACGGAGATCACTACGACGACAGAAGAACCGGTTGTTAGCACCACAACAACCACAGAGGAAGTTCCGGTAGTTACCACCACTTCTATCTCCATTGAGGTCAATGCAGAAGCTGGCTTCTATCTCTCTGTAGATGAGCGCCCGTTCAATGCGGCTGACCTGCTGAAGGCATTCTCTGTAAACGAGGACGGCGAAGCAACGGATATCACCGCAGACATCACTTTCGATTATGCTACACCGAAGGCAGCGTTTGATGACAAGAACGAGGCTTACTGCGCAATTGAGCTGACACCGAAATACAATGGTGAAGATGTAGACGGCGCTGCAAAGCCGAAGGTTTACATCGGCATCAAGGGCGACGCACAGCTGGATGGCGACGTCGATATGGATGACTCCTTCGAAGTACTCCAGTACTACTCCTACAAGGCAGCCGGCCGCTTCCCGACGCTGACGGACGGCACCGACGAGAACCTGGAGAAGCTGGCATACTTCCTGGCTGATGTTGACACCGAGTCCAAGCTTGGTAAGAACGAGGACGAAAAGGCACTGTCCATGGACGATGCGTTCAATATCCTCCAGTTCGTTTCTTACAGAGCTGCCGGCAGAGATACCACTTGGCCGGACGTTGTAACCTCTCTGAAATCGCTGGAAAACTCCATTTGGTTTGAAGGCTAAGCCATACTGCTGGAAAAGCATTTGACAACAATTGCATGACATCTGCTGCGTATGCAGCAAAACCGGTACGGCGTGTTTCGCCGTGCCGGTTTTTGTTTGCAGGAAAAGCCTTGCCAGAGCGATGCTTTTTCCGGATTCTACTTTATTTTTTTCGAATTGCGAAAAAAAGTTGTCATATTCTATTGCAAATTTCGGTGAAATCGGCTATACTGAGAAGTAGTACATGGGCAACATGGACATCGGGAACATTTGCACAGAAGGAGGAGTTACATTGAAGACAATTACAGAGGCAAAGAAGCTGCTGACATCCGGAGCATTGGACGAGAAGCTGGAAGCGCTTTGTGCGTCAAAGGATGCGGAGATTCTCGCCGCCTATCGGGAACGGCTGATACAGGCGCTGGACGCATTTGCAGCGCAGTTTGGCACGGAGCGGGAAGTCGCACTGTTCTCTGCTGCCGGCAGAACAGAACTGGGCGGAAACCACACGGATCACCAGCGGGGACACGTCCTCGCTGCCAGCGTCAATCTGGACATCATCGCCGTGGCTGCCATGCGGGACGACGATCTGGTTCAGGTCAAGAGCAAGGGATTTCCTATGGATATCATTTCTCTGGAAGAGCTTGCGCCGCAGACGGACAAAAAGCCGGATTCCGCAGAGCTGGTGCGTGGCGTTGCCGCACGCTTCCGGCAGCTGGGCTACAGTGTGAAAAGAGGCTTCGATGCCTACACCGAATCACAGGTGATGCAGGGCTCCGGACTGTCCTCCTCCGCAGCATTTGAGGTGCTTCTTGGCAATATCTGCAATACGTTTTATGCAGAGAACCAGTGCAGCGCCGAGGAGATCGCAGAGATCGGACAGTTTGCCGAGAACGTCTATTTCCGGAAGCCGTGCGGGCTGATGGATCAGATGGCATCGTCTGTGGGCGGTGTGGTCGCCATTGACTTCGCAGACGCTGCCGCACCGCAGGTGGAGCCGGTTTCTTTCGACTTCTCCACGTCGGGCTATGCCCTGTGTATCGTGGACACCGGCGGAAATCATGCCGACCTGACGGCAGAGTATGCGGCGATTCCGGAAGAGATGCGCGCTGTGGCAAAATATTTCGGCGCACAGGTGCTTTCCGAAGTGTCGGCAAATCAGGTGATGCAGGCAATTCCGGCACTGCGCAAGGCGTGCGGCGATCGGGCGGTGCTTCGTGCCATCCATTTCTATCGGGAGGACCGGCGTGCACAGGGCGAGTGCGATGCGCTGGAACGGGGCGACTTTGAGGCATTTCTGCGCCTGGTGCAGAATTCCGGCGAGTCCTCCTACTGTCTGCTGCAAAACGTCTATCCATGTTCCGCACCGCAGGAACAGCCCATCTCCATTGCTCTCGCTGTGGGAACGGCACTGCTGGGCGGACGTGGTGCCATTCGGGTGCACGGCGGCGGATTCGGCGGAACCATTCAGGCGTTTGTTCCGGACGTGCTGCTCACCTGTTTTCAGGAGGGCATGGAGGCTGCACTGGGCAAGGGCTGCTGCCACATTCTCCGCATTCGCCCTGTCGGCGGAACCGTCATTTTAAATTGAACAGAATAAGCGTCTGATATGCTAGAACACAGCGCAGACGCTAAGAGAGGAAGCGTAGTATCATGGGAAAAATTCTGGTAACCGGCGGCACCGGTTTTATCGGAAGCCATACCTGCGTGGCACTGACCAACGCAGGCTATTCGGTGGTCGTAATGGACAATCTGGTGAACTCCAAGGTGGAGTCCATCGCAAGAATTGAGATGATCACCGGCAAACACATTCGGTTTTATCGCACCGACATGCTGGACGAAGAGGGCATGCGCCAGATCTTCGAGGACAACAAGATCGATGCGGTCATCCACTTCGCCGGTCTGAAGGCAGTGGGCGAGTCAGTACAGAAGCCGCTGGAGTACTATCACAACAACATCAGCGGTACGCTGTCCCTCCTGCGGGTGATGCGGGAGTATGGCTGCCGGACGATGATCTTTTCGTCCAGCGCAACGGTATACGGCTGCAACAACCCCGTGCCCTATCAGGAGGATATGCCCACCTCTGCCACCAATCCCTATGGTTATACCAAGGTGATGATCGAGCAGATGCTGCGGGATATTTGCGTGGCAGACCCGCAGTTCAGTGTAGTAGCGCTGCGGTACTTCAACCCCATCGGCGCTCATGAGAGCGGTCTGATCGGGGAGAATCCCAACGGTATCCCCAACAATCTGGTGCCCTATGTGGCACAGGTGGCGCAGGGCAAGCTGGAAAAGGTCAGCGTCTACGGCGACGACTACGACACACCGGACGGCACCGGCGTGCGGGACTACATCCATGTCATGGATCTGGCGGGCGGTCATGTGGCTGCACTGGCATATGGCGTCAACCACCATGGCTTCGAGGCCATCAATCTGGGTACCGGCAAGGGCAGCAGCGTGCTGGACGTGGTGCACGCCTATGAAAAGGCATGCGGAAAGAAGATTCCCGTTTGCATCACCGGACGCCGTGCCGGTGATGTGGCAACCTCGTATGCCGATGCCACAAAGGCAAAGGAGCTGCTGGGCTGGGAGGCAACTTCTGATTTGCAGAAGATGTGCGAGGACAGCTGGCGCTTTACAGAACAGAATCCGGCGGGGTTGTAAGCCATCCCGCAGGAAGGAGCACATATGACAGGTAGATTCGGAGATGCCATCGACAATTTTCTGATTGTCGTGGTGGCAATTGCAGTGGTACTGCTGCTGGTGGTCATGCTGGGTTCCCGGCAGAGTCCGTTTCGGCGGAAGCTGAGCCAGATTCTGGTACAGAATCCCCGGACGGCAAAGCATCAGCCGCTGGAATTCAATCGGGAATACTATATCACAGGAGAAAAGACCATGCGCAGACCGATTCGCGGAAAAAATCCGGCCCGAACCGAACAGGCGGTTCTGGTGCAGAAGGTGGACGAACGCCGCCGTACCATCGACCCCAGCGGGACACTGAAGCTGTACAACGAGTATTATGAGCTGATCTTCAAGACGAGAAAGGGCGACATCCTGCATCTGGTGACCAGCAAGCAGGCGTATGTCAATATGCCGTTTCACCAGCAGGGAACGCTGACGTTCCAGGGAGAGCGTCTGATTCGCTTCCAGTATGCGGACGGCGAGGTCACGGAAAATCAGCAGGCATTCCACACAAGCACCGTCAGCACGGCTGTTGCTGCCGGCAGACGATAAAACCGACACGAAAGGAGCGTTCCCATGCAGGACGAAGAGCTGGAGTTTGAGAACAATCTCATTCAACTGGAGGACGAGGACGGCAATCCCACCTCGTTTGAGTTTCTGGACTTGATCCCCTATGAGGGAAAGGAATATGTGGTGCTGCTGCCCGCCGATGAGGATGCCGACGAAGTCGAGATTCTGGAACTGGCAGAGCTGGATGATGAGATGGAGGAATACCGTTCCATCGAGGACACCGCCATTCTGGAAGCAGTGTTCAAAATTTTCAAGGAGAAGTTCAAGGACGAATTTAATTTCGAAGACTGATCTTTCCGCTTTATTCCAAACCAAAACGCCCTCCGCAGGATGATCCCTGCGGAGGGCGTTGCTTTTTGTGCGGGATTCTGATGCGTTACGGAACGATCAGAACCGGTGTTTCAATGGTGACTTCGTTGTAGATCTTCTCCGCCATGTCCCAGGGCAGGTTGATACAGCCGTGAGAACCGTTGGTGAGGTAGATATCACCGCCGTATGCGCTTCGTGCCAGATCGTGGAGTCCGATGCCGTTGTTGTCAATGGGCATCCAGAAGTCCACCCATGTGTGATAGCCCTCAACCTCGTAAGTGCCCAGATACTGTCCCGGAATCTTCGTGCGAATCTTGAACACGCCCGGCGGGGTCAGACGGTTGGGGTCGGAGGCAAGTCCGGTTACCACGTCGGTATCCAGAAACAGCGAGCCGTTGACGTAGAACCAAAGGTGCTGGCGGCAGATGTCCACTTCAATGTAGGTGGCACCGGTGTAGTCCACGCCGGCGTGGGAGTGCATCCGGAAGCCCTCACGGTCGTAGATCGGTTCCAGCGTGGTGGAACCGCCTGCCTTGATGGCGTCCACCAGTTCCTGCGTGGTCTGTTCCACATTGGTCAGCCAGCCGTAGGTGCTGTTTGCGCCAAAGGCAAGCTCCACGGTGCCGTCTGCGGTGGAGTTGAAGGTGCGGGTGTAGCCGGCTGCGTAGGTGTCGTACTTGTCGGCGATGTTCTCCTGTACCCATGCGGTCGCCTTGTCGGTGTCCACGGTGATCTCATCGTCCTGTACGGAAACCCAGTCCAGAATGGTGGAGTGTTCCAGCACTTCCGTGCCCACCGGATCCATCATCTCTTCCCGGTCAGTCATGTCGAACGTAATGTCCGCAGCGCCGATCTTGTTGTACAGATCCAGTGTGGACTGAAGGCTCTCTGCGGTGACGGATGCCTTTTTGTAGCAGTTGCTGTCCGCCATCTGAATGACGTTGTTGCCCTCCCGCATCTGCGCAATGGCGTAGTCGGAGAGGACAGCGGTGTCCACCATGTTGCCGTCGTTTTCCGGCTGGATGGAGTAGGAGCCGTCGCCGTTGGTGACGATCTTGGCGTCTGTCGGCGGGGTACTGCCCCAGTCATAGGCGGCGATCAGACTCGCCAGTGCATCCTCAGAGTAGGACTCCTGAAATTTCACGGTGTATTCGCTTTTGGAGAAGAGCTTGGTGAACCATGCGCCGTGGCTCTCCTCAGCGGGTTCGTCCAGACTGCCGTCCGGTATGGCTGTTGTACCGCCGAAGGAGGCAGCAGGGAAGGTGATGGGGTCGCCGTCCTTGGGAACAAAGGTGATGCCTGTTTTCTGGGCGGTGCTCAGCAGGGCGGCAGATGCCTCGTCGCCGGTCATGCCGGCAATGTTGGTGTTGTTGACGTAGGTGTTCGGCAGGAATTTCCCGTGGTACAGGATCAGTCCGGTGAAATAGACGATCAGCAGAATGGCAGCGGCGGCAATGCCGGCGATGATGCTGATGTTCCGGATGGTGTGCGTTCCTGCGCCGGAACGGCTGCGGGTGGTTTCCTCGCCGTATCCGCCGTAATTCTGGTAGGTGTAATCCGGACGGGATGACGGTGCAGTCCGGCGGGGGACGCTTTGCCGCGGCTGGGCGTAGCCGGAACCGGCGCTGCTTCTGGTTGCAGTCATAGCGTCCTGAATCTGGCGCACTTTTTCCGAACGGGTCGGGTCGGGGATACTGCCGGCTGGCGCTGCTGCGCCGGCATAGGCAGGTGCGGGTGCCGGCTGGCCGTCAGAGGACAGTCCCTCTTTGGCAGCGAGAGATGCTTTGATGCGCTCCCGCATTTCGTCTTTGGTCAGGTGTGTGGGTGTGCTGCCGGACGGCGGCACAGATTTTCTCTCTTCGTTCAAGTCAATCGTTCCTTTCCCCCATTGCTTCGGGCCGCATTGGGAATCTGCACTGGCGCAGATTCTGGTGTTTCAATTCCATGCGTTCAGAGGTCGTCTATCGGAACTCAGAGCCGATGATCTGGCTCGTGGGATTTGTCCGTATCAGTTCGAACAAGCTCTGGCATTTGTCGAGCTGCAAGGCAGCATTGCCGTATGAAATACCGCTGGAGTGCGGTCAAAATTCGGCCGTCATTCCTATTATAATCGTATGGGCTGCATTTGTCAACACTTTTCGACGGGTTTGTGGTAAGATATCTGCAATTTGTAAATTTTTTTACCGCTTTGTATTTTTTGCGGAGAAACAGGAGAAAATGGCGGTGTTGAGACCGCCTTCGAAGACTCACTGTGATACACAAAAAAGAATCGACACTTTATGTAAAAGTGTGCATTTTGTACAAACAGCATGCGGCGAAATTGTGGAAAATTCAGCTTGACAAGAAAATGGAACAGGCGTATACTAAAGATGGAAAAACTTGCAGCGATGCGAAAGGCAGCGGCTGGACAAGCTTTTCCGGAATCAAAAATCGGCAAATGCTCTTGTAAGCCCGTGGAAAAGGGTATGGAAAAACAATTTGATCAGAGCAAGATTATGCTGGATGGAGGAAATTGTATGAGTCGAAGAAAGCCTTTTTGCCGCTGTTTGGCTGCGGTTGTCCTTGCCGCAGTGACAGCAACTTCTGCACTTCCGGTGGCTGCGGATTATGATGCTGCACCGCTGGATGCGGCATCGTGGGATGGAATTATGACAACGGCGAGCACTGCCAGCGTTACCTTTACCGCTGCACAGGGCACACTGGAATCCGCCTATGCGGAGTGGAACGCTGTGAGCGGTGCCACGGATTACCATGTTTATGTCAAGTCCGGCAGCAGTTATACGCTGGTGGATAATATGCTGGTACGGCAGTACCCCACCTGTTTTCGTGTGGATGTGCCGGGACTGGCAGCTGGAAGCTACCAGCTGAAAGTTGTTCCGGTTATCGGCGGAAAGGAAGACGAGTCCAAGGCAGGGGAAACAGCTGCGCTGAATGTGGAGGCGCACGACCGAAGCGGTTTCGGCTTTGTGGAAGGCACGTCTTCCGGTGCGTATAACGAGGACGGCACGCTGAAAGAAAATGCAATTGTTGTATATGTGACGGATGCCAACAAGGATACCGTAACTGCAAGCATTGATTCCACAGGCAAGGGTGCGGCAGATGTGACCGGCGTGCAGAATATCATCACTGCTTATAAGAAAAATAAGGAAAAGCGCCCGCTGTGTCTGCGGTTTCTCGGCAACATCACCGATCCAGCAGATATGCCTAAGGGCGATCTGATGATCGATACGGCAAAGGCCGGTATTACCGTTGAGGGTATCGGTACGGACACCGTATTCAACGGATTTGGTCTGGTCATGAAAAACTGCTCCAACGTGGAGGTGCGCAACATCGGCTTTATGAACTGCAACAGCAGTGAGGGCGATGACTGCGGCTTGCAGCAGGGCAACGATCATATCTGGGTGCACAACTGCGATTTCTTCTATGGCGATGCCGGTTCGGATGCCGACCAGGTCAAGGGCGACGGTGCACTGGACACCAAGACTTCCACCTATGTCACACACTCCTACAACCATTTCTGGGACAACGGCAAGTGCAATCTTCAGGGTATGAAGTCAGAATCGGAGACCAATTACATCACCTATCACCACAACTGGTACGATCATTCCGATTCCCGCCACCCGAGAATCCGCACCTGCTCCGTACACTGCTACAATAACTACTATGACGGCAACGCCAAGTACGGCATCGGCGTCACCAAGGGTGCCTCTGCCTTTGCAGAGAACAACTACTTCCGCAACTGTAAGAACCCGATGATGAGTTCCGGACAGGGTACGGATGCACTGGGTGAGGGCACATTCTCCGGCGAACCCGGCGGTATCATCAAGGCTTACGGCAACTATATCGAGGGCGCACAAAGCTATATCCCGTATTCCGAGAACAGCACTTCCTTTGATGCATACGAGGTTTCTGACCCGTCCGAAAAAGTGCCCGGCGATGTCAAGACGGTTTCCGGCGGCACAGGCTACAACAACTTCGATACCGATTCCAGCATCATGTACAGCTACAAGGCAGATGCAGCGGCTGATGTGCCGGCTATCGTTACTGCCAAGGCCGGACGCGTACAGGGCGGTGATCTCCAGTGGAAGTTTGACAACTCCGTGGATGATGCAAGCTATGCTGTGAATCAGGCACTGAAAGATGCGCTGGTGAACTACAAGCCCACTGTCATTGCCATCGGCGGCGGCTTTACCGACAACACCTCCGATCCCATCGTGACCACCGCAGCCACCGCAGTCAGCAACACCACAACCACTACCAAGACGACAGTCAGCGTGACCGCCAGCAGCACCGGTGCGACAACGGTTTCCACCACGGGCAGAGTAACAGTTCCGACCACACCGGATGTGCCGGCAGCAGGGGACATCTTCTGCTCGCCCAACGGAACGGGCAGCGGCGATTCGGAGAAAGATCCGACTTCTGTCACCAACGCCATTTCCAAGCTGACGGCTGGCCATACCATCTATCTGCTGGGCGGTACTTACAAATTCTCCGAGATGATTCTCATCGACAGCTCCAACAGCGGTACGGCAAACGCCATGAAGACCATCAAGCCCTATAACGGCGCCGATGTTGTCTTTGACTTCTCCGGACAGGGCGAGGCAGATGCCTCCAAGCGCGGTATCGTGCTGGACGGCGACTACTGGCATTTCTACGGCTTTGAGATTACCAAGGCAGCCGACAACGGCATGCTTCTCTCCGGCAGCAACAACACCATTGAGCGCATGGTATTCAACGACAATCAGGACACTGGTCTGCAGCTCTCCCGCTACAACACCAGTGCTGCCACCATTGCAGACTGGCCCAGCAATAACCTGATTCTCAACTGCACCTCCAAGAATAACTGCGATGATAAAACCATGGAAAATGCCGACGGCTTTGCTGCAAAGCTGACCTGCGGCGAGGGCAATGTGTTCGATGGCTGTATGTCCTATAACAACAGCGATGACGGCTGGGATTTGTATGCGAAAACGGAAACCGGCCCCATTGGTGTGGTAACCATCCAGAACTGCGCGGCATTCCGCAACGGCTATACCGAGTTCGGCGAGGGTTACGGCGACTGTGACGGCAACGGCTTCAAGCTCGGCGGCGGTGGTGTCGGAACTGCCCACGTCGTCAAGAACTGTCTGGCGTTTGAGAATCTGAACTGCGGTTTCACCGACAACAACAACCCGAAGCTTGGCAGCCTGACCAACTGCACCGCCTATAACAACAATCTGGGCGGCAACAAGAAATACAACATTGCCTGCTACCGCTGCACAGACCCCGGCGCAGATTTCTCCAATGTGATCTCCTATTTCAGCAAGGGTAATCTCACATCGAATCTGGGTGTGTCCGGTGTTGCTGTGGCAAACGACAAATTCTGTGGAACGATCCAGAATAGCATTTATTACAACGGCGCTTACTATCAGGTCGGCGAGAAAACAGCAATCGACAATAAGAACAACACGAAGGTCGGCACAAAGGGCGCAGCTATTTCTGACGATGATTTCGAGGCCGTAACTGCCCCGCAGATGGGAACCGATTTCGACACCGCATGGCGAAATTCCGACGGTTCTATCAACACCCACGGCTTCATGCAGGTCAAGGAATCCAGCGCCCTCTACAGCATCCTCGGCGCAAAGTTCCAGCAGATCGATACACCGCCGGTGGTAACGACAGCCACCACCAAGGCAACCGAGGAGACCACGACCGCAGCGGTTACTTCGGAAACCACCAAGGAATCTGCTTCGGAAACTACTGCTTCCGCAGCAACCTCTGACAGCACAGCATCCAAGACCACCGAAAAGACGACCGCTGCCCCGGAAGAAACCACCACAGCACCGGTGACTACCGTTTCTGTTGACCCGTCCGCTCTGTACGGCGATGTCAATCTGGACGGCGATGTGGATCTGGCGGATGCCGTTCTGCTGAACAAGGCGATCAGCGGTGCCGTAGAACTGGGCGCAAAGCAGCGCATCAATGCGGAATGCTATGCCGATGGCGTTGTCACCGTGGACGACTCCATGACACTGCTGCAGTTCCTCGTACACCTGAGAAACAGCCTGCCGGTTCAGCCCAGCTGATCTCATTTCTGACAACTCCTACTCTGTCATAAGATACCTCGAAAATGGGGCGGATGTGCGTTTTGCAGCATCCGCCCCATTTTCTTGCAATTTGGAAGAAAATACGGTATAATAAAAACAAAGGAAACACTGTACAGGCTTTGTGCGGTGCTGCCGGAAAAGGAGGACAGCCCCATGAGAAATGTGATGCAGGAAATCGATGTGCCGGACTGGCAGGAACGCCTTGCTGCCTACCTGCCGCAGGAGGATTCGGAACGGCGGGATTTGCAGGAGGTGCTGCAGGCCGTGCGGCAGGACGGCAGCCGTGTGCTGTATCGGGAGCGCCAAAACGGGCACATCACCTGTTCCGGTTTCGTGATGGATCCGACGCTCTCCGAGGTGCTGATGGTGTACCACAACATCTACGATTCCTTTGCGTGGACGGGCGGTCACGCCGATGGCGTCAATGACTTTCTGGCGGTGGCAGTGCGGGAGGCAAAGGAGGAGACTGGAATCCGGAAGCCCTATGCCCAGTCCGGCGAGATTCTCTCGGTGGATGTCCTGCCCGTGAAAGCCCATCGGAAGCACGGCGTTTCCGTGCCGGCGCATGTGCATTATAACATCACCTATGGACTCATCGCCAGCAAAAAGGAGAAGCTTCGGGTGAAGCCGGACGAGAATCAGGCGGTGCGCTGGATTCCCATGGCGCAGCTGCGGGAGCTGTGCCGGGAACCGCAGATGATTCCCATTTATGAGAAGCTGGCGGAGCGGATGCGCCGCTGTGCCCGGCGTCAGGAACAGGTGCTGCGTGCCATTGCGCCGCCGCTGCTGGCGTGGTATCCCAGCCATGCACGGGAACTGCCCTGGCGGCAGAATCGGGAGCCGTATCGGGTCTGGCTGTCGGAGATCATGTTGCAGCAGACCCGTGTGGAGGCGGTGAAAGGCTACTACCAGCGGTTTCTGGCGCAGTTTCCCACGGTGCAGGCACTGGCGGAATCGTCGCAGGAGCAGGTCAACAAGTGCTGGGAGGGGCTGGGCTACTACAGCCGTGCAGCGAACCTCCGGCGGGCTGCGGTGCAGCTGGCGGAGCAGTATCAGGGACAGTTTCCCCGCACGTGGAAAGAGGTGCGGGCACTCCCCGGCGTGGGGGATTATACCGCCGGCGCTATCTGTTCCATTTGCTTTGACCTGCCGACACCGGCAGTGGACGGGAATGTCCTGCGTGTGACGGCACGTGTGACGGACACGTTCTGTGAGATCGACCGGCCGGAACAAAAGGCGGCGGTGACGCAGGTGCTGACCGAGGTGTATCAGGCGGGGCACTGCGGGACGCTGACGCAGGCGCTCATGGAGATCGGCGCAACAGTCTGTCTGCCCAACGGAAAGCCTCTGTGCGATGTCTGTCCGCTGGCATCGCTTTGTATGGCCCGTCGCAACGGCGATGTTCTCCGGCTGCCCCAGCGCATTGAAAAGAAGGCACGCCGGAAGGAGTCGTATACCGTATTTCTGCTCTGCTGCGATGGCAAATATGCCGTGCGGAAACGGCAGGAAAAGGGCTTGCTTTCCGGACTGTGGGAGTATCCCAATGCGGCCGGAATTTTAGAGACGGACGCTGCTGTGGCACAGGCGGCGGCGTGGGGCTGCCAGCCGGTGGAGGTGGTGCGAACCACGGAGCGCAGCCATATTTTCACCCATGTGGAGTGGAAGATGAAAGGCGTGCTGATGACCTGTCAGACACCGGCAGAGGCATTTGTCTGGCGGACGGCGGAGGAGATCGCACAGGAGCTCTCTCTGCCCACGGCGTTTCGGCAGTTCTCGGCATTTTTATCGGAATCCTGAGCAGTGCATCAGCAGTTCGGCAGGTTTCCGCCGCTTGCATTTTCTCGCTGATTATGATATACTAACTGTATCTATTCCGTGAAACGATTTCAGAGCAGGCGTGTTCCCGTCGGGCGCACGCAGAAGAAAGGACGGCGACTTTTTTGAAAAAGATTTACTTTATTTGCAACCTGCATTCCGGAAGAGCCTCCATCGGTTCTCATCTGGCGATGATGATCGACCGCTTTACGGCAGCGGGATTTGAGGTGACGGTTCATCCCACGCAGGAGCGTGGCGATGCCATTGCGCAGGCAAAGCAGGTCTGCGACAGCGGATTGTACGACATTCTGGTGTGCTCCGGCGGAGACGGAACGCTGAATGAAGTGATACAGGGCTATATGCTTAGCGAAAACCAGTGCCCCATCGGGTACATTCCCTTTGGCTCCACCAATGATTTCGCTCGAGGCTTGGGCATTCCCAAGGATCCGGAGGAGGCGGTGGACTGCATCATTCACGGCGAGGCACTGCCCTGTGACATCGGCGGATTCAACGACAAGTATTTCACCTATGTGGCAGCATTCGGCGCATTTACGGAAATTTCCTACCAGACTTCGCAGCAGTTCAAAAACGTGCTGGGGCACGCCGCCTATATCCTGAACGGACTCTCCAAGCTCTCCCGTATCCGAGCCTGCCGGATGCGCATCGAGTATGACGGCGGTGTCATCGAGGACGAATTTCTGTACGGCATGGTCACCAACTCCTCCTCCGTGGCACGCTTTCTGGCACTGTCGGAGGTGCGCTGGGATGACGGATTGTTTGAGGTAACGCTGATTCACAAGCCCTCCAGTCTGGCGCAGTTCCAGCAGCTTGTGGCAGCGTTCTCCAAGATTCAGATCGGGCCGGCGAAGCCCTATCTCCACTACTTCCGCACGTCTAAACTCAAGGTCACCAATCTGGACGAGGAGCCGGTTTCGTGGACCATCGACGGGGAATATGGCGGAACGGAACGGGTGAACCGGATCGTGAACAACCAGAAGGCGGTGCAGTTCTGGATCGACCCTGTCCGCCGCAAACAGGCAGAAGAAAATCCGGATGGCGGGCTTGCTGTGGTCATGCCGCCTCCGGAGGAATCGATGCAGCCGCCGGAAGATCAGGATTAAGAACCTGTCTTCACAAGAAATATATGTGGATTTTCGAGCATAATTTTGTTGC
>OLNL01000916.1_pt1 | contig 30147 bp, 28 predicted proteins | sample 1672181 | NCBI WGS metagenome assembly OLNL01 (sample SAMEA3136656, study PRJEB25190) | human gut metagenome | biome: human gut; feature: human-associated habitat; material: faeces | place: Austria | collected 2013
CATTAGAATTTAAAATTTATCTATTTTATAAGTCCTTTTTCTTGACGTAGTACCACAGTTATTTTAGGAGAAGCCTTAGAAGTTGGAGTTGAATGGTTGCTCCATGGCAAGGAAAGAAATAAGCACTTTCCTGCTGATAGGAAAATGATGGAGTGGTTAAAAGACAATCCAGACGTACGAGAACAGATATGGGAGATGATGGAGGATTGTTAATTCTCCTTTTTTCTTTAAGCTCCTCTTTTGCAAATGGGTGGTAATTGTTCGCTTATTTACAGTGTTTAGAGCTCATTGCATCTCGATATCGCACTTTTTTTGGCGACAAAACTGCCATTTCAATAAATTTTAACACCTTATCATACTTGTCTTTTGGCTCATTCATAATGAACCAAAATAGATTCAACCAGTCTTGGAGGTCCTCTCTATCATAAGCTCCATGATTCCTTATATATTGTTTTAACAGTAAATGAAGATTATTGACTGGATATAAGGGGTTGTCTTTATCTGATGATCCCTTTGTTTCTTTTGTTGGGTATACTATGCTTTCCAGTTCCAATTCTTCAGTTAATATGCTATGAGAGTGTTCGTCATCATGAACTAATACAGAACCTCTTGCAATATGCTGACTGTATGTTTCTTTCGTTGATTTTCTTGAAGGTTTAGATGTTCCTGTAACTATAAAAATTGATTTTGTCTCGTTACAAGCTACACCAACACCTATTTTATTTCGAGATATTCCTCTTAGTTTCTTTCCATCTTTTGTTACTAGTTTACTTCTTACTTTTGTAAAATATGTTTCATCCAAATATACTGTACCATCTAGTACAACATCGTCTTGTATTCCTTTTAAAACTTCGAATGTTTTGATCAGCCAATATTTCCCTGTCGTTGGTGAATTTCTATTATCGTAGGCTGTTGAATTTATAGAATGAAATTCAAATAAATGCAGTAAATACTCAATCCATTCTGAAATAGGAATTTTTTTTGAATCAAAGATTGTATTTGTCAAAGCTGTAAAGCGTTTACCACATTCTTTACAAATATATCTTTGTGTTCCATCTTTTTTATGGCCATATTTTGTAAAATCATTAGATCCACAGAATGGACATTGTTTTATGTCTAAAGAATTTATAAATTCAATTTCAAAAATAGATGATGTTGCATGTTTAGCGTCGTACCATTCTTGAACAGTATTTTCTACAAGCAACTGTCCTTCAGATTTTTCAGGATCTTCAGACCAAGTAAATGAACGTAAAGATGGATATTTTCTACGTTCTTTTTTCATTTGTGTTTGGCGGTTCGGAGTTTCACGAGATGAATAACCAGAACCGCCAAGTTCCTCTTGATGATTATTCACCTCATGAAGCTCTTCAAGAGCTTGCCTTTCTACAAGCGTTCTAATTATAGCACTGCCTGTAATAATTTGTCACTTACCACCCATTTGCAAAAGAGGAGCTTTTCTTTATTCCACACCTATTCTTTCGCCCAACCACACCCATCTACTTTTTTACTGAAGTAGAAAACCAAACAACTTCCATTTCCCCTTTTCACTGAATCCAAGGCAGCGTTTTTTCACCTTGAATTCGGGAGATCACAAGCAAAATAAAACAATCCATGTCCAGCCACAAACAGAGAAAATGTTATTTTTCTGGTTCGCTATCTTCGTAAAATACTGGTTGGATTACTAAGGAAGTCTGTACTAACGGACCATAAACTCCTTTTGACAACAAGATATAGCCCATTGAATTCGTAAGAGCCACAATGTCAGCCATTAACTTTGCATCACGAGTCCATAGCTCAACAGATCCATCCTTTTTTTGTATATATGCCAAATCTGCTAATGAAGACATTTCAGGCGTAACGTGAGCTGGTCTCGTTTGACCCAACATATATCTAAGCTCTGCAGTTTGATCAGCTAATACCACAGCGGAAGATTCTACATAATATATGTCACCATCGGCAGTTCTAAATGTGACACAAGGATGTGTAGCATTTTCTATAGGTGTTTTAGAACCATGATTTTTAACATAGTTATCTATCGATTCACGACATATTTTTGATTTTTTAAAATTTGACATATTAAAGCCCTCTGCATCTCCGCATTATACTTGATATAAACTTGCGGTAACCACAATCTAGTTCACCAATATAAGCTATTTCCGCACCAAAACCCTTCTTTTTCTCAAGTCTCAAGCGGAATCTACACCCGCTTTTCCGCTCGTTTATCTCTAACCTATTACCATTTGGCCAATAGCAAACCTTGAGTAGTTTGAATAGGTGACGAAAAAAAGCAACAAAACCAGACAACCAATCCCCCAGCTAAGCAAAAAATCGTATTTTCCTTACCTACCTTATTTTGTAGGCTTTCAGTTGTTTGGATTGATAGGTGCAAAGGAAGGACAATAAAACCAATAAAACCAGACAACCCAAAAACCCTCACAAGCAATCAAGCAGCTAAGCAAAAATCAGGAATTTGGATTGTTGGTTGTCTGGTTATTTACTGTCCTTGAAAATTGGGAGTGGTACGCATTTGGTTTTTAACAATTTCATTAACAATAGATTCTTGGTAATCAATTTCATCTTTACCATATCTTTGATCTATACAAATCAATGCCAAATATCTAGCAAGATGATACTCCAAGGTATTCACTTCACCATTATCGATTAAATACTCCCAAAACCTAGCTTGATATATTCTATTTTTATGAAATACTGGAACAATATCTATGTTATCAATCCATAACGGGTAGCCCATGGGGGCAGCATCATTATCACAAATCTCACTAATATCCAGTTTATTTTTTACATCAAAGAGTTTTCTAGAATATCTAAAATTGTCTTGTCTTTTCTTTTTTATATCATCATAATCAAACGAATCTAATAGTTTATATGTCAATGTGGACATTAGCAACACATCAGATTCATCAATTCTTTTATCATTCTCCTTTTTATTTTTATAACACTCGTTGTCACATCCGAATTCATCTCTCATTAACAAAAACTGTGAAGTAACAGAAGATATATCCCTCTTATAATCAAATCTATTGGCATCTCTTCCTATCACATATGCTCCATCCGGAGATGGAACAAATTTCCTTGGAGAATAGCAGTTATAACAATTATCTTGAGGAGGATAGAATAGAGCCTGTGCATTATCTATTATAACATTTTTATATTTTTTAATTAGTGGAGTAAAATGAGAGTCCCCTAGTATACCGAAGTAATTAGTCAGAACAATTGCCGTATCATCCCCATTAACCTCTAATACAGGATTGAATTTTTCATCAATATCATAGAATAATACTTCTAGACCTTTCCTTAACAAAAAATCTCGAACAACGTCACATTGATATTTTGCAATCCAGACTTTACGTAATCCATAGCAACATACAGCATGATAAATTGCTGCTCTACAAGTATTCAACCGTATAATATCACTTTGTGGTATCTCTTGAAATAACTCTTTCCCTTTTGGAAAATCCAACTCAATAAAACTTCCTATATCCATGCTAATCTCCTCATCTTATTGGGCATAACTGGCAATAATACACTTAATAGCTTCCTCACATGCATCTTTTGCTTTTTGTGCTGTATCAGATGAAGCGATAACATAGCCTATTCTTCCGGAATTATCGATCATCTCTTGATACTGTTTGCCTATTACCCCATTGATATTAATATCCACAATTCCATCTATTTTTCTTGCTTCATCAACACCTGATATAGATTCAAGTTTTCCTTTTTTTGACAGGATAAACCGGATACAACTTGCCCTATTCAGCCTATTTTCTGGAATGATTATTTCTTCGCCAAGTGCAATTTGTAGAGCTATATCACAAAAACTCACTCCCGTAGATAGTTCGATAAGCTGTTCTGCAATGCCATCTCCACCAGCTCTAGCTCCAATTTCGACCATCTTTGGACCTTTTGAAGTTACTTTGATTTCTGCATGTCCAAGGCAATTGAATAGTCCTAATGATTTTGCTGCACTACATGCAACTTCTTTTATTTTCAATAATACATCGTCGGATAACTGAGAAGGTTGTAAATGTCCAGTTTCAGCAAAATGAGGTGCTCCCGATGTTGTTTTATCTGTAACTTGGATCACTTCAGGATTTCCTTCTTTAATCACCAATTCGACACTTACTTCAGGTCCATCCAAATACTCTTCTACTATAACATCACCACGATCGCTTATAGCAGAACTATCAACAATAGCATTTCTTAATTCCTGTTTATTATTTACCAAATAAATACCACGGCTTCCTGCCATATCCACAGGTTTTACAATCAAAGGATATTCCATACCTACTTCTACATTGTCTATTTCTCCTTTTGATATATAAACAAATTCCGGATGCGGAACCCCATATTTTTTGAACGCTTTTATCATTTCATGCTTATCTGTAGCTCTAAATGCTGTTTCTTCATCCATACCTGGTAGACTTAATTTGCTTGAGACATACGCACAAGTTTGCACAGCTACATCAACCATTCCAACAGTAATCCCGTCAGGGCTAAACTGTTTTGCAACTTCTAAAACTGCCTCTCTGTCTTTCAGACTCTGTTCGAAAATGTAATCAGCATATTTACAAGCAGGAGCATTCTTATTAATATCTACAACGCCAACTACGAAACCTTTTTCTTTTGCGCATTTTACAAGTGGAATCTGAAACTCAGACCCACCTAAAATTAAAATTTTTCTCACGTTATGATTCCTCCTCATTATATGTGAATAACACCGATATCTTTATCAAAATCTTCAATTACTGAACTAATTTCCTTGGTAAAGGCTTCATTCAAGTATGAATTATTCTTTTTCAACTGGATATTTTTTGCGAAAGCTACTAATTCATATCTAATTCCTTCTCCATCCAATTGATAAAAGTATCTTTTATTCTGACTCTGATTTTCATATCGTATTTCGAAATAATCCGTTTTCCACCAAGGCGAAGGAACTATTATGTAACCTTTTGTTCCTGATATGACCAAATCTCCCTCGGACTTTACACCTACCCCAACTTTTGCAGAAGCAACAGCATTACTATAGATAAAGTCCATTTTTACAAACACTAATTTATTATCTTCATACTTAGCCACAATTTGTTTATTTCTATAATCAGTACCTAGAATATTAAAAACCGGTAATAATGCAGTTGGCCCCCAGTAGTACATACAATTCCACCCATTATCATTCAATTCCGTCAAGCTTGTACAAGTAGCATCAACTGAAACAACTTCGCCAATTTTACCACTTTTAAGCAATACTAAAAGGCGATTATATGCTGTAGAATATGCTGTTTTCAAAGAGTCCATTAGAATACAGTTATTCCGTATAGAAAGTTCCTTTAATTCTAAATACTCACTTACTTTTATTACACTAGGCGTCTCACATAAAACATGTCTCTTATTGTCTATGCAGTACTTTATTTGTTCAAAATGAAGGCTAGGTTCAGAAGCGATATATACTGCATCCACTTCCGGTAATAATTCCTCTATCGATTTACAAATCTTAATTCCAGCTCCTTCCAACACCGAATTATTAGTATAAGCAGCAACTACATCTACACCATTAACAAATTTACTTTCATTATATATTTTATTTACAAGGTTAACATTGCCAATCAAACCAAGACGCGTATTCTGTTTTTCAGCCCTAATTTCGGTACTTGAAACTCCCTGTGTTCTTTCAAGATATACAACCTTACAATATTCGTTTAGGTAATCGAATTTCCCGACCCAGTCAGATCCAACAGTAAAAATATCCACATCATATCTGCGGATATCATCTATTTTCTGACCTTCATATTCTTCAACAATTATCTCATCTGCCAGTCCAGTAGCACGTACTGCTTCGATCCGCTCCATTAGTGATTGCTGTACATTGATCTTTCCTCGTGTCTTGTCAAAATCATCAGCAGTCACGCCAACGATAAGATAATCGCCAAGCGCCTTAGCTCTTTCCAATAATCTGATGTGCCCATAATGGAGCAAGTCAAATGTTCCATATGTAATAACCTTCACCATTTCTTGCTCCTTTCTTTTCTCATTTATCAAGTTCAAGTAAAGCTTCCATGAACTGTTCCATGTATCGTTTTTCACCAATGGATACTCTTAGACAATTACCAAATTCACCAACATTAGGATAAACCTTAATTAATATCTTCTTTTCTGCTTTCATTCGATTTACTATAGTCTGCGCATCAGTTTTTGGTTCAATAAAGATGAAATTTCCAGCTTCTCCTTTATGTCTGTAACCGTATTTGTCTAATGAATCAATAAGGTATTTCCTCCCTGAATTGAAATTTATAATTAAACTATCCAACATTCCAGGAGTAGTGAGAATCTTTTCGGCAAATAGCATGGCAAACGCATTTGTATTGTGTGGTGTACAGAATTTCTGAACATACTTAATATCTTCTGGATGACCACATACATATCCTAAACGACATCCAGCCATAGAGAACAATTTAGAGAATGTTCTTGTTACCAATACTCTTCTATTATTCAAAGCATACTTAATAAATGTCCTTGGATAGAAATAGTGGTATGCTTCATCTACCAATAAGGTGATTTCTTTTTCTTTACATATTTTGAAGAGGGTATCAAATTCTTCATCGCTATAAACATTGCCCATAGGATTGTTAGGGTTTAATAGGATGAGCATTTGAGTATCTACGGTAAGTTCTTTTACAATATTATCTATATTGATGGATAAATCATCATCGTAAGGAACCTTTACAAAATTTCTGCCATACATTTCTGAATACACTTGGAACATAAAGTATGATGGAACCACTCCAACAATACGCCCATGCACAGATGTGAATGCTTGAATAACATAACGAATTGCTTCAGCTGAACCGTTTGTAATACAGAGATGTGAAATATCTGTACCAATATGATCTGCAACAACCTGTGTGAAATGAAGTGTTTCAGGATATTGTGCTACAAATTGAGGTGTAACCTTTTTTAAGACAGAATCAATGAACTCTTGAGGAAGTCCACCAGGATTCTCATTAAGGTCAAGACGAAGATAGTCTTTTCTTTCGTTCTGATCGAATATTCTAACTAAATCTTTAATATTCTCATCTAAATAATACATAGTTTTATTCTCCTTACAATTTCAATAATTCTGCAACTCTTTTACAGCTATTACCATCATGGTATTTAAAAACTCTATCAAATAATTCTTTTCTTTCATCACGAAATACATCACGACCCTCATTGATATCTTTAATAAACATTAACAAATCATCGTAATCTTTAATTTCATGCCCTGCCATCATTTCATGTGGGTCATCTACTATTATTCCTCTGGTATAACTCTCCAAATCGCTTAAGTCATAAGCAATAGGTTTATCACAATGGAGGAAATCATACGCTGCTGAAGAATAGTCGCTTATTAGAGCATCAACGTCCTTCATCAATCGATAATTGTCAATCCCCTTTTGTTTAACACTTTCTCCAGTAAGCACTTTGATGTTGGAGCAATTATAAATTTTTAAATCTGATATATCTTGCTTGGGATGAATCTTAACAATAAGCAGGATATTGTACTCCAACAAATACTCATTTAATTTTTTGTATTCATCAATTGTGTTTATTATTGGTATGCCTAATTTTTGTTCAAGAACACTATCTCTTCTAATTTTGTTTTTTCTAAATGTCGGCATCCATAAAATTGCCTTTTTAAACGTATTTTCCCCGACAATTTTTATTAAATCTCCGCTTTCTTGTGTATAGAAAACATCATGAACAGGATAACCACAAATTTTTAATTTATCATTATCAGCATTCATTCCAAACTGCTTTGCATCTAAAGGCCGCCACCATTCTGAAGCTGTCAAACAGAAATTTAAATCATTCGGTAGTGTCAATAATCCACTACAATCTTTAAGCCCTACAGCCCCATGTGTCATAAAAATACTGATTTGATCTTTATTAGCTTTTCTTTCACAATCTTGATCACTGGTAATATACTTTGCTACAAGCTTATAATAGTTTTTCATAAGAGACGGAGTATATTCTGAGACCCATGTCACATTATGAGGCAAATCCCTAGGCGCAAATTTGGGATGTTTCAACAACCAAACTATCTTATACTTGTCATTAAGTCCAGAACTAATCAGATAGTTATAAAACGCTCCCCCATTGCTATCAAAGTCATTATGACTTTCTATTACAATAATATTTTGCAACGGTTTGTTTTTTAATAAAAATGACAGTAGCTTAAGTAAATATTTATCAATTTGATATTCATATATATCCTGAATAGTTTTTTTAATTCCACAACTCTTAATCTTTTTATATAGTTTCATAAATACGAACCTCCACACAGCGAATTAACACAATACTGCAGCCATTACCATCTAAACTATCAGTTTCGGATTTATAAAACCTTTTGAACCTTTATCACTAATTTTCTTTGCAGGCACACCTGCAACTGTAATCCCAGGTTCTGTTATACTTTTACAAACTACACTATTGGCGCCTATAGCCACATTATCTGCAATAACAATATCTCCTATTATCTTTGCTCCTGTTCCAATGAATACATTATCTCCAATTGTAGCTGCATTCATCAGACCATTTGTTGAACCAATATTCACGCCTTCTTGTATTCTAAGATTTTTTCCAATTTTCGCATAGCCAATTACTAATGTCCCATAATGCGCAATCGATAGACCAGGACCAATTGCATTTATAGGAATAGAAAATCCAAGTTTAATTGATAGTCTGTGATATCTCCATTTAATCCAATATTTATATGGCAAATGCCAAAATCTGTTTAAGCAATTCGTACAATACTCATTTTTTCTAAGCAAAATTTCAAATTTCCATATTTCGTCTTTAAAAAAATCCGGTCTCTTTTTCCCCTCATTAAATAAGGCTATCTTGTCTTGTTCTAAGTAGTATAAAAAATCCTGCTTACTTTCAATCATATTGTGACCCTCATATATGGTTATACACCAAATTTTAGTAATTTTCTTATTATGCTGATGAATGGCTTGAACATCAACAGCAAGATAAGTATGAATATTATTATCTGCACTAAGTACATATGCCCCTCACAGTGTTCTACAACAATTTGCAGGCATAATAAAAAATATACAATACAGTCTCTAATCCAGTTAATCTTAATACGAATTAGATGTTTCAATTTAATCATCCTTATTATCCACATTGATGCTAATGCAACAGCTGTAGCAATGGCAGCACCTTGAACACCAAAACGAGGAATTAAAAGAATATTAAGCACCGTATTAACAACCGCTGATACTACAGTAGTTGTTGCAAGTATATTGCTGTTTTTTGTTGCTGAGAAAATACTTCCCAAAAACGCGGTTAAAGAATTGAAAAAAATCCCCAGCAATAAAACCGAGGAATACTTCCATGCAACAAAAAATTCTTTAGCATACAAAATCTTTGCCAAAGGAATATTTATCAGTATTAATCCTGAGCAAGCAATCAACATCGCCGCATTATACACCTCATAAGTCTTAGAAAAGAAACCATCCTTATCTTCAGGATCAAATTCCTTCACAGCAGACAACGTCCACGCTTGCGAAAAGATTGTATAAACCGTAGATAATATCACCGGTATTTTACTTGCAACTGAATATATTCCATTCTGGTCAACACCACAAAAATAAGTAACAAAATATCTGTCAAGACAACTATTAATCCATAGTGCCACACTATTAAAAATTAGAGGGATGCAGTATTTAAGTACAGTCTTACTTTGCTCTTTAGATATATGTTGTCTTACAATATTAGTGATAGAAATTCGACCTGCTGCAATACAATAAACTGTACCTGCAAGTGGTCCAATAATTGTTGAAAACAGATAACCGTTCAATCCTATTTTTATAATTAACAAAAACAGTATGTTACAAAACAAATATGCAATCGACGATACAATTCCTGCAACAGCAACATCTCTCACCCTATCGATAGCTCTTAGATAATTAGATAGAGTTTGATACAACGCCGATATAATGAAAAAGAATATTACAAAAATATAATAATACGGTGGCCAATCGAACACACCAACAGCAAACCCTAAAGAAGCTAAGACGCAAAGTATTCCCCATCCAACCAATAATACCCTCAAACCAAAAGATAATACTTCTGTGGGAGAATATTTCTTATCCATTGCAAAGATAAGCACGCCATCTGATATATTGATTGTAAATAAAACAATTAATATTGTTGTTGTCGTGTACAATAAGTCTGCAGTTCCGTACTCAGCCGTAGTTAATATGTTTGTATAAAGTGGTACAAGAAGAAAAGACAGCAGTTTAGTTCCAAATGAACTTATCGCAAAAAGCAATGTGTTTTTTGTCAAATCTTTATATCTACGTTTATTATTCTCCATACGCCTTCATCAACCTTTCACAGTTTTCTTTTATATCGTAACCAGCGGCTGCAATTTTCTTATATTCTGCTGGCCTGCAAATACTGTTATTTACTTGTTTTTCTATCTCTTTGACCCATTCTTCTGGTGTAGATTTCAATGACAGATGCTTAACCTGACAAATATCTACATCTGCTGGAACATTGTCAGAAACAATACATGGCAAGCCTGAAGATTCGGCTTCTATTATAGCCATGCCTAAACCTTCATATGTGGATGGAAAAACAAATACATCCATCGCTTGAAGCAGCTGATTTACATCTGTTCTTAACCCGGCAAATATTACTTTACTACTTAACCCTAACATCTCACATTTTTCTTTGATATTGTCAGTCTCTATTCCTTTACCAACAAGCAATAATTTTGAATTTGGATACTTTTGGCAGAAAACATTAAAAATATCTACGAGAAACGAGTGATTCTTAACCTGGTCAAATCTTCCAACATGTCCTAATACAATTTCATCATTTATGTTAAATTCGTATCTTTTTTCCTCACGTATCGCTTTACAAAATTTATAATCACTTGTATCTATACCGTTACCAATAAGAACCTTCTCTCCTTGATTAAACATCCAGTTCCAAGCATCTTCTGTACATGCCATTTTTACAATCGGTAATTTAGAAAGTAAAACTCTAAAAATGCGATGTAAAGTAAAATGACCATCGGCACTATTACTGTGGGAATGGGCTATCACTTTAGAAAAACCAGCATCAACAGCTGCTTTGGTAGGTATATACATATCGAGTGCATGATATGTGTGGATATGAATCACATCATATTCTTTTACATATTTAGAAAACTCTTTCTTTAAAATGAAATAATTAGAAACATGTCTCTTTACGCCATCCTTATCGCTCAGATCAACGTAAAACATTTGCCCGCCAAGATTTTTTATCTCATCATCATAATCGCCTTTTGCCCTTAAGGAACACAAGAAATCAAAGCTATACTTTTCTCTATCTAGACTTCTAAACATATTCATTATGAACGTCTCAGCACCGGCTCTGTTCATTACGCCTACATAATGCAATACTTTTATCATAATACTTACCTTATATTCAAATTTTATCTATCTTTTTGCACAGCAATTTATCTATAAGATAAAACCATATCCCCTCGTTTTTTACCCTTCTATACACCCTTTTAATCAAAAGACTGAAGCCTGTTTCATTCTCATTAGTACCTTTAAAAGTTTTAACATCAAATTTTGCTTGTTTACTTACACCTGATATCTTACGCTCAACTGGCAATTCAAATCCAACCGGATAACAGTAACCAGGTGATAGCAACTTGTAATTCTTCTTCCCGACTATATATCGATTCAGCTGTGATTCGTCGTGCCATCTTGCAATGACATTTCGCTTTAAATCATCTTCAATTCTTTCATTAAGTACATGCGACATTCTAAGAAAAGCTTCCGAGTAACCGGCAAACATTGCTCCTATTACATAGTTCTCACCACAGTTATAAGGAATATACGCCTTACTTTTTTTATTCCTATCATATGGTACATTATAGATTGGTGTTTTCCAGTATCCCGGATGTTGACAATATGACATTTCCTGTCCGATCGATTCATCGGGTAAGAACTCTTCAGCAGTTACTACTTCGTCACACACAATATTCGCATTTGTGAACATCAAATAATCGTGTTTAATTAGTTCCTCTTCAATGCTTAAGAAATAGCGGAACCTAAGCAAAGTAATTAACGGCCACGGCATTGCATCAATATGAATTAATGTTACATTTTTATTGCCCTCGTATTTTTCCAACCCATCGTCAAACTTTTCCGCAAACACATAGTAATGCTTTGTATAATCCTTCAAAAAATTTTTTTCAAACGAATTATAATAATCTTCCCAAAACAACTTATACGGACCTGTACATAAATACAAAACGCCTATACTCTTATCCATATTAAACCTCCACCAAATGCCAACCTTCTTGATAAATATCTATAGGCATATCGATTTTCATCCACTTTGAAGGTGCAACTACAGTCTTTTTGTCATAATTACAAAGATATTGAGCCCACCAACCAAACGTTGTATTCCCAATAACGAAGTGTTTACACTGCCCCATAATTGAAAGCGATACATTTACTGGAATGCTTGAATCTTGGTAAACTGCATCATATTTAGTGCAATCAATCAAATTATTTTTCACATATTCAACATTATCTGAACATATAAAAAACAGTGGATTTTCTACATTTTCGCAAATATATTCTATGGCCTTTTGCCAATACCCATCGTTACACACATCATACATAGAATTTCCAACATTATGTTGTACTTTAATGCTTATGCAAACAGAATTTCTTTCTCTAATTTTTTCGACATCTGGAAAAAAACTTTCCATCGTAGAATTATCTACAGTAAAGGCATCAATAACTTCTTCGCGCACATCCTCAAAATACTTATCCGCCTGAAAATAGCCGTTCAGTAAGATATTCTCTGTTTGAGGCATTGTATAATCTATATATCCATTTTCACACAAAATTAAGCCGTTACGGTTAAAAAATTTCTGAAATTTCTTTTCTAAAGAGTAACGCTGATTATAGCTTAATTTTTTTCTAACTACTCTATATATAAAAAAGATAACATTCTGCTTTATAAAACCTGGAGTTAGCAGCATTTTATGATCATGAACATATTCGACATTTTCAAGTTCATAATCCATCAGAGAATTGTGATAATTTCTTTTTATAGCTTCTCTATCATCAACTATAATTAATTCATCACCACGTTTTTTGCTTATACTCCTAGCAAAAGCATACATAAATAACTGGTTGCCAATTCTACCATCCATGCGTAAGTATATCATCTTATCACCTTAAACTTTTTCCCATTTATGTTTTTCAAAATTATAGTGTTTTACTACTTTTGCCGGGGAACCAACAGCAACTGAATAATCTGGAATTGAACTTGTAACTATGCTTCCAGCACCTATAACACATTTTTTACCAATTACCACTCCCGGTAAGATACAAACCCGCTCTCCTATCCACGTCCCTTCTCCGACATGCACTGAGGCGCATTTTAAAGGCTGGTCCATATAATAAACAGTATTCTCTGGATCGATTGAGTGATTCTCACTTGATAACAAGATGTTACTTGCCATTAGAACACCGTCTTCTAGAACTATATCTCCACCAGCAAGAAAAGTATTGTTATATCCGATATAACAATTATCCCCTATAACTATTTTTGAATTAAGTCCTGTTAATTCATTGTATGTCTGTATTCTCACCCCATTTAATATGGTAGTGTTATTGCCAATGAAAATATCTTTCTTCCCCCTAATACATAAAGGATTGTATAAAACAGAGTCTTTACCAAACTTACCAAAACTTTTTGTAAACAACGCCATAACTACATCACGCTTAAAAAAAACATGATATATTTTCTTTAGAAAATTCATCAGTTTAATTCCTATCCATAATCTTCTCGATTTTCTTGCTGTCACCCCAAATAGCCTTTGAATCATAAGGTCTATCAGGGAATGCTCCGTACTGGAGCTTAATATCGTAATTGTTTTCCTTAATGAAACGCTCTACTCTATCAGCCAACTTTTCTGGTCTACCAGAACAAATGTTGATAATGCCCTGCTCTTGTTGTTGACTAACAACCGCTGCAACCTGACTACAAAAATCGGGATAATCAATGAAGTCATACTGATTCTGTCCCAATGTAAAAGGGAATTCCTTCTTACCCTCTTCTACCGCAGCTGTAATTTTTGAAAAAATAGAAGAACCGAACTTAGAATTACCCACAATATAATAACCACGCATCCACTGAAAAACACAGTTATTCTGCTTACAAACCATTGCGGTTAAATCTCTCAATGCATTCTTTCCGATTCCATACGGTGTGGTTGGATGACAAGGTGTGGTTTCATTGATACTTCCCTCGAAAAAACCAATCTCGTGCATACTTCCCATAGCTGCAATATGTTTACAACCAGCTTCAGCCATATTCTTAATAAAAGCAAAGTGCTTAGGCAGATCATCGATATGGGCATCTGAATAATGCACAAACCCATCTCTCCAAGCTAGATGCAATAGCGCATCCGGCTGACCAAAGTAATCATAAGGATTATCAATCTCGAACAGGTTGCAAGGCATTGCAATTGCTCTTTTATCAATATTAGTATCTCTAAAATCAGTAGCCACAACCTCATTACCGCTATCCAAAATTGCTTTGACGATACCCGATCCAAGATATCCATTTGCTCCCGTTACAAGAATCTTCATACCTTTATGTCCTCTCCTTCAAATTAAATAGTCCATCCAAATATATTTGTATAAGGCATAAGCCCCTCGATTTCATAGTATTGAGACATATAAATATAAAATCTAGCCACACAGTAAATTATTAAAAGTATCTTCAATATATTTTTTTTACCGATCCGAACTCCTCTTAAATAATATGGTGCAATAATCAATAGCGGTAACATTATTGTTTGGAATCTAGCAAATATGGAAATCACGTAGCCAAGCATACCCAACGCAAATCCTTCGACTAGATAACACAAAGTCAATGTGTCCATACCGATATCTTTATATCTTTTCTTTCCATACAAGAATAAAAGGAATAACGGCAAATAATATACTATTTGTTCAAAACCAAACTCAACCTTTACAGATCCTGTGTAAATAGAGTACCTATCAATACTTGAAAATTGCGCTATTAGCGCTTCTCTGCTAACATATAACAAGGCAAACCCAATTATTCCACCACCTATAATCAAATATTTTTTCTTTATAATCTTAAAGAAAACACATATATATGGTATCAGTAAAGCCACCATAGTTGAATGAACCATAGTCGCTATAACAATCAAAATCAGGCTTTTAACTTTCTTTTTCTCATACAACGCATCAAAAACCAATAATCCAATCGATGCAGCCATATAATTTCGCACAGCCGAAAAACTGTTAAAATAAAAAAGACAAAGATAAACAAGCATGGCCAATGGCATACTAGCTTTTTCTCTATATTTCCAAATAATCACCAATACCGGCACTACGGTTATTACGCTGATAACAAGCAAAAAAAACCAATATTCATTAAATGTATGCTTTGTAAATACGTAAAGGAGTTTAAACAGAAATTCCAAGTTCTGATCTCTAATTCCGTCCAAGGATGAGGCCGTTAAAAAGTTTAAATAATAACCATTTCTTATATCATAACCCGCAGTCCCAAAGCCTTTAATAAAAATTAAAATAGCGCCACTTAACATTAATCCAATAGGTACCCTTTTTTTACTATTGCCAATGCGAAAAATAATGCATTTCTCTTTATTAAGATGAACGATTATTGGACATATTAATATAATCAATAAATAAAAAACAAATGTTGTATAACTCCATTCATTTACAATTGAACTAAAACTCATACGATTACCTCATCAGTACCTAGTCTTTTTAATACGATATAACAGATTTTGAGGAATCATTCCTACAAGTATAGGTTTTAATACATATGGCAATCCGCATATAAGATTTCCCATCGCCTTGTAGCCCTTAAATTTCACTATTGCCTCATCTACTCTATATTTCATTGGTCTATATTTGATTTTTGGGTCATTTACCATCCTATATAAATACAAGCGTTCTTGAATGTTATAACCCTTAAGACCAGTGGCGTACATTCGCATAAACAAATCCAAATCTTCGCATCGTCTGGTTTCCTTTGCCTCTCGGTATCCACCAACTGCATCATAAGCCGATTTACGCACCATAATTGTTGGGTGTATGAATGGACTATTCCAATAAAAATCATTTCGGGTAGGGTTCTCAGGATTATCATATTTTCCCCATACTCCACTGTCATCAAATACTTCAGCCAAGGTGCCAACCATTGCATATTCTATGTGTTTATCAAGAAACTTTACTTCCTTTTCTAATCTATCCAGTTTAGAAATATCATCATCATCTTGTCTAGCAATATATACTCCTTGAGCTTCCGCTAAGCATTTATTCAATGCGTAGTTAAGGCCCTTGTTTTGACGGTAAGATATTATCTTTATTCTTGAGTCTTTTTGTTTAATGTTGGTTAAAACTTTCAATGTTCCATTGGTTGAACCATCGTCACATATAATCAACTCAAAATCCTCAAATGACTGATTTAGAATTGAATCAATGCTTTCATTCAACAATGAATAGTCTTTACAGTTATATACCCCCATAATTACAGACACTTTAACCATATTTATTCTTCCCCATAAACCTTTTTTTCATGACTTATATACCATTCCTCTAATCTAATTACTTGAGTTCTAACATCATAATTTCTTGCTTTATCGTTAAGCACTATCTTTATCCCAATGCTAGAATCTATTTCATTAATCCACTTCTTTAGCGGTGCTTCTAAGTATACTTTCCTAACTCCATTACTAATAATCGCATCATCAGATACCACCTCTGACATAATCACGGGGATTCCACTAATTTGAGCTTCTATAACTGTTAATGGAAGTCCTTCAAACACGGAAGGAAGCACAAGAACATCTATAATGCCGTAATAATCTTGTGGATTTGACACCTTTCCTACTAAAACAACTCTATCAGATAAATCTAAAGCATCAATTTTAGTTAAAATATCATTATGTAATTCCCCATCACCTATTAAAACCAGTATTGCATCAGTATGATTTACTGAATACTCCTTAAATAGCTCAAGTAAAAACATATGATTCTTCGCAAAAGTAAATCTCCCCACGTGTCCAATAACTCTTTTCCCTTGTATTCCAAGTTCTTTCTTAAGAGTCTGTGTTTTATCATAATTCTGAAGAAATCTATCAAAATCAATAGCATTTCTCATTATAAAGACTTGCTTTTCATCCGCAAGCTTATTCCCAAATAACCATCGTCCCGCACGTTCTGAACATGCGAAATAATCGGTTGGAAATACTGTAGAAAATCTTCTTAACACTTGCTTTAGAAAATCTCTTTTTATTTCTTTCCCACTAGGAACACTGTGGTTATGCGCTATTCTTACAGGTATTCCACACCTCCACGCCATATACAATGGGAATACACTTAATGTATTAATATGAGAATGAACAATTTTATAATTATTCTCCCTAAAGTGTTTTTTTAGAGTTTTCAAGTATTGTGGTAATTTCTGGTATGGTGGGATCTTTATGAATCTTGCTCCCATATCAATCAATTCTTGAGGTGGTTCTACGGTAGAATCCGCATCATAATAAAAATCAAATTGTATTTTTGATTTGTCTATAGCTCGGTAATAATTGAAAACAACCATCTCAACACCACCGGCCCATAGTTTTCCCATTATCTGTGCAACTCTAATCGGCTCCTGCATATCTTCTCTCCTATAGTAATTCTTCGAAAATGTTTTTTGTTTAATTGACGGATTCTTACAACCCTTTTCTCTTCATAACCTCAACAACCTTATTTACCATCTCCTGGCAAATCTCAGTTGTTTCAGCTTCTACCATTACTCGAACAACAGGTTCTGTACCACTCTCTCTGACAAGGATTCTTCCCTTATCCCCCAGCGTCTCTTCAACTTCTTTTATCGCTGCCCTGACCTCGACATCATCCTGAGCAGCCTTCTTGTCAGAAACTCTGACGTTCTCAAGAACCTGAGGGTACATAACCAGCCCCTCACTCAGCTCGCTCATCTTTTTCTTTCTGCCAATCATGACCTGCATCATCTTCAGAGATGTCAGAATGCCATCACCGGTAGAAGCGTATTTAGAGAAGATGATGTGGCCGGACTGTTCTCCGCCGATGTTATATCCGTTCTCCTTCATATTCTCGTAGACGTACTTGTCACCGACTTTTGTCTTTTCATAGCCGATACCAAGTTCGTCGAAGGCTTTGTACAATCCAAAGTTGCTCATGACAGTGGTAACAACCTTATTGCCAACAAGCTTGTCTCTATCCTTCATGTATCTTCCGTAGATATAAAGGATATGGTCACCTGTGATGACATTTCCCTTCTCATCTACACAAAGGCAACGGTCAGCATCACCGTCATAAGCAAATCCAACATCACAGCCGTTTTCGACTACAAACTTTTGTAATCCCTCGATGTGCGTACTTCCCGCATTCATATTTATATTCAAGCCATCAGGCTGATTGTTAATCACTAGTGTCTTTGCTCCAAGAGCATCAAATAATGATTTTGCAATATTCCAGCTTGCTCCATTTGCGCAGTCAAGAGCCACCTTAATACCACGGAATGAATACACACCAAGACTGATGAGATATCCAACGTATCTGTTTCTTCCACTCACATAATCAACAGTGCAGCCAATGTTTTCTCTCTCGGCAAATGGTATTTCCATTTCACCATCCAGGTACTTCTCGACTTCGGCAATTGTGGCTTCATCCATCTTTTCGCCCTTACCATTGATGAGCTTGATACCATTGTCGTAATAAGGATTATGGCTAGCAGAAATCATGATTCCACAATCAAACTCATCCACCCTTGCGATATAGGCAACAGATGGAGTTGTAGTAACATGCATCAAGTAAGCATCAGCGCCAGAAGCAACAATTCCACCAACAAGGCTGTATTCGAACATGTAGCTGCTTCTACGTGTGTCCTTACCAATAACGATTTTTGCTTTCTTCCCATTCTGGCTGTAATACCATCCCAGGAATCTACCGATCTTGTACGCATGGTCTGCTGTCAATCCTTTATTAGCTTCACCTCTGAAGCCATCAGTTCCAAAGTACTTACCCATGTTTCTTTACTACCTTTCCATCGTTCTTCCAAATGCTGTTTTCTTCGACATACCCTCTCACACAAGAAGTAGAATAAATATTGCAATGTCTACCGATGACTGTTCCTGGATTCAATACAGAATTGCATCCAACCTCTACATAGTCGCCAAGCATAGCCCCCATTTTCTTTAGGCCTGTTTCAAATTCCTTATCGAAAGGCCAACATAGCCGGTACCAGCAACTGCAATCGTGTAATTCTTCATCATGCTTTCTCCTTGTCTGTCCTAGCGTGATCGAGAATATCGATCAAACCGGGAATGTTTTATCTATGTTTAATCGCTGTGGTTATCATTCTGGATGATGTTGTCATCTTGCCATGATTCTCACAGCGCGGAATCTGCTAACTTCCTTGGGTCTCGATGTGTTTATCACTTGAAGGACAGGTCTATCCGAAATTATGGGCTTACTTTCTATCCCATTCACCCAGTGTCCTATACCCTTTCTACCCCATTCACCCAGTGTCCTATACCCTTTCTACCCCATTCACCCAGTGTCCTATCCACTTATCATTTCTCCCCTTTTAAACTTCCAACCCAAACCTCTATCTTCTTCTCCACCCTCATGAGTGGTTGATTGGTTTTGATGGTTAGTTTGGTTGAGTGGATTTTTGTTGTTGTGTTGTGGTTTTTCTTGTTTTGTAGTTTGGTCCGTTTTGTTTTTCTTCTCTTCCTTCTACCCCATTCACCCAGTGTACCTTCAACTTTCTTTTACCCCTCACTTAAAATTACTTATCCACCCCAATCTTTCGGTGCTGGTATTAGTGAAAGTGATGAGAAATAGTACATATAAGGTAGGGTGGAAAGAATGGTAAACCAATCAATACTTCATCTACCCATTCTTTACATGCATACATTCCTACAGTTTCATTATTTGCTACTACAGAAACATTACTAATTTGATTTCCAATCAAATCCTTATCTAATAAGGCTACACCAACAATGTCGTAACGAGAATAATTATTCTTTTCAACATTCTCAATTACTTTATCAGCAATGCTACTAGAACTTACAATTAATAATTTTCTTCTTTTTCCACTATTAACGCCCTTTTTAATATTACTCTTCCATAGTTTTCTTACTATATATGTCAACATAAAATAAATCTTGAAAAGAAAATTCCTTTTTGAACTGTAAACAAATATAGAACAGCTAAAAGTAGAACAATAAAACCATGTTTTAATGTTTTTACAAACTCTTGATAATGCCCTCTTTTTAATACACCCTTTAATGTACCAAAAATCACTAAAACCATTAAATCAGCTACTTCTATTATGATAGCCATATTTCTACATATGAAATCATTATACAAATTTACATTCCTATTCTTAATAAAATAAGCCATTATAAATGCAAGTTGTAAACATATCATATCCAATATCATAAAATCGATATGTTTCACTCACCCATTAGCATTCTTTCTATACATAACCAACCCTACTCCTTTAAACAAAAAAGACTTATTCAAAATGTAAACAAGTCTTTAAAAAACTATATTTATACAAAAGGATACACTCTTCCCTATACATATTTAAATTAGGGATAAACGATTCAATTACAATGCGGTAAGCCAGCTATTGTTAATTTTCTCTAAATGTATCATTTATAACCAAAACTCTCAATTTAATCATCAAAAGCTTTACTTATAAATTTTATCCCAAAATATAAATATGTCAACTACCATTTGATATTGTATAAAGTTATTAATTGTTATATAAAATGTAATATTATCTTTATATAAAAGAAACATTGTCATTTGACTTATTTTAATATTTTAAATTTAAAAATCTACTTTATTTAAAATAGTTTTTTAAATAAATCTTATTCATTTTAATAACCAGAATATGTTAGCGATTACATAAATTTAGATGAATTAATTCCGTTGTATCACTAAACTTTCAGCCTAATATTTAATAGTTAATCAAAACCAAGAAATAAGTAAAACATTAATAAATGATTTGTAAAATTCTCGTATAAATAAACTAAAGCACCATTTACTTAAATTTTTTTCTAAGTGCTCATCAAAGATTTATAAAGCTATTTAAAAAATACTAAATATATTATTTTAAATTTTCAATATCATTAATAAAGAATGCCAGCAATTCTTTTTTCTTAGATCTACCTACACCCATATCTTTCCTTAGTTGATTCAATACACCTTCTAATATATATTTTGATAATCTTAGGGTTTATTAATTGCACTTATTCTAAATTTACTCCATTTTGTAACTAATGCTTTTGACCCCCATAATGTGATTTCTTTAGAAAACTCAGTAAGGTCTTTAATCATTTCTTCTTGTTTATATTCTTTATTCTGCGTTTTATAAACCATATCAACCATTTTTGAATATGAGTATACTCTTTTTTCAGATAGATATTGTTTACGTATACTCTTTCCGTCAAGATACTTTGCAACCAATTGTGTAATCATTGTTAAAAAACCTGTTAATATTGCAACAATTATTATCGCATCCAATGATGAAATCACTTCAAATAAAGGTATAACATTAACATCAAATATTTGATATATTACTTGTAATACTAATTTGCAAAGATATCCAATTGATAACACTATGAAAATCGTGATAATAGGAAATTCCGTTAAATTTGGACCATCATAGTATTCATTATATTTTAATTCATATTTGATAATGGCTAGGTCTAGAAATCCATAAATCAGAAATAATATCTTAAATATTTTTATCAAAAAAATTAATTCAACTTTAAATATTCTACTAATTAATTGAATTGCTAATAAAAATAATACCATAATAAATATGTCTTTAATTAGTTTATGAAATGAATTAAGTTGTAAAATTGCCACAACTATAAAACCTCATCACATTTATCTAACACACTGGCTACTGTTGCAACCATTTCATAATATTTGTATTCACCTAAACGACCACCAAAAATAATATTTTCTTCTTTTTCAGCTAATTCTTTATATTTAGCTAGCATACAAATTTGAATTCTTTTCATCATTTACCGGATTTTATGGTTCATCACCCGGTTTCCATTCAGAACTATATTCACGACTTATATATGTCTTAGGTAAATCATTACCTTCTTCATCTTTTCCAAATTCAAACCATTTGTGTTCAATGATACGAGTCTATGGAGTCTCTCTATCTGTATGGTTTACTGCAGTATTCCCTAGGAAATTTGGTTTATCTAACAATTCATTTTCAAAACGAACTGATCGGTATTCTAAATATCCTAATTTGTAATCGAAGTATGCATCAATTGGACCAGTATAAACAACTTTTTCTGCCAATTTATCTAATTCTTCTTTATTTTCTAAATAATCTACATTCAATCTAACTTCAATACCATCTAACATATTTTCAATCATTTTAGTATATCCGCCAACAGGAATACCTTGATATAATGCATTGAAATAATTGTTATCAAACGTCAATCTTACTGGTAATCTTTTAATAATGAATGATGGAAGATCCTTGCAATCTCTACCACACTATTTTTCAGTATAGCCCTTGATTAATTTTTCATAAATGTCACGACCAACTAAAGAAATTGCCTGCTCTTCTAAGTTAGTGGGCTCCCCCTTAATTTCTTTACGTTGCTCTTCTATCTTGTCCATAGCTTCTTCCGGTGTTACAACACCCCACATTTTATTAAATGTATACATATTAAACGGTAAACTGAATAAATCGCCTTTATAATTAGCTACTGGACTATTTGTAAAACGATTGAATGTTGCATATTCATTTACATATTCCCACACCTTCTTATTGTTTGTATGAAAAATATGGGCACCATACTTATGAACATTAATACCTTCAATTTTTTCAGTATAGATATTTCCCCCAATATTTGGACGTTTATCAATAATTAATACTTTTTTACCTTTTTTCTTTGCTTCCCATGCAAAGATAGCCCCATATTAACCTGAACCTACAACTAAATAATCAAAATTTCTCATAATCTACTCCTTATATCTTATAATTTTTGAACTGCAGAATATATTAAATACAATAATCTTTTTTTCTCAATTTTATGATATTTAAGAATCAAATAGGATTCTTAAACAACATAAAATCTACATTTACTATTATATATATATGTTATACGTTCTTTTTACATTTATTAAACAGCACCTTTTTTACATACTACAACTAGTACTGTTTTTAATAGAATCTTAATATCTAAACCAAGATTCCAGTTTTCTATATAATATTTATCTAGTTTAACTACTTCATCAAAATCTATAATTTCACTTCTTCCACTGACTTGCCACATTCCTGTAATTCCTGGTTTAATAGCTAGTCTTGCAAAGTGCTGATATTCATATAGATTTGTTTCTGATATTAAAGGAGGTCTAGTTCCTACTATAGACATATCTCCTTTTAATACATTAAAAAATTGTGGAAATTCATCTAAACTCGTTTTACGAATAAATTCACCAATACCTGTTTTATGTGTTCCATCCGACATGACTTTATTACCAATAACTCGAGGATCAAAATCAAGTTTAAACATCTTTCCATCCCCAAGCTTATTGTGTTTCATTAATTCTGCTTTTCTTTCTTCCGCATCTAAGTACATACTGCGAAATTTGTACATCTTAAATTTCTTACCATTCTTACCAACTCTTTCTTGTGAAAAGAAAATTGGTCCTGGACTAGCAAAATAGACTGCAGGTCCAATAAAGATACAGATAGCTAGTGTTAATATACATCCTAATAAACCACAGATAATGTCAAATACCCTTTTTAAGAATAATTCATTCAAAGAAGCATAATTAATACTTGTAGTTAAAACCGTATAATCACCAATTTTTTCAACAAACTGTTTCTTACCAGGTGAATTTACTACTTTAGCTAAATTCATATGTACAGTAATACCAGCCAAAGTTAATTGTTCAATCAAAGTATTTGGATAAGCAATTTCCTCAGGTAGCACAATTAATACTTCGTCTACCCATTCTTTACAAGCATACATTCCTACTGTTTCATTATTAGCTACGACAGAAGCAGTATTGATTTGATTTCCAATCAAATCCTTATCCAATAATGCAACACCAACAATGTCATAACGAGAATAATTATTCTTTTCAACATTCTCAATTACTTTATCTGCAATCGTACTAGATGTGACTATTAATAGTTTTCTTCTCTTACCACTATTAACACCCTTTTTAATATTTCTCTTCCAGAGTTCTCTTACTATATATGTCAATATAAAATAAATACCGATTGTTAAGAACAAAATAAATCTAGAGAAAAAAATCCCTTTTTGAACAGTAAATAAATATAAAACAGCCAATAAGCAAACAATAAAGCTATGTTTTAATGTTTTTACAAACTCTTGATAATGTCCTCTTTTTAATACACCCTTTAATGTACCAAAAATCAGTAAAACCATTAAATCAGCTACTTCTAATATGATAGCCATATTCCTATATAAGTAATCATTATATAGATGTATATTTCCATTCTTAATAAAATAAACCAGCACAAATGCAATTTGCAAACATATCATATCAAGAATGATAAAATCGATATGTTTCAACCACCCATTTGTATTCTTCCTATACATATTATTCTCCCATTCCTATAAACATAAAAAAAAGCTCATTAGAATTTTACAAGCCTTAATAAGCAATAAAATATGAAATTTTAGATACACTTCTCCCTACCCATAACACTTGTAGAAGATGAACGAATCAATTAAAAATGCGGTAAGCCAGCTATTTCTAACACATCTAAATGTATCATTTTTATTCCTATTACCTTACAACAGTCATACTTATTCCATGATAAAACTATTGTCTAGTAATTTTATCCTATATATATAATATGTCAATTACCATTTAATACCTGAAAATTCACACAAAAGGTACAAAAAGTAAAAGATATACTTTACTTAAGCCAAATATTAAAAATATTTAGAAATAAAATAAATTTTATAAAATTTGCTTTACATATAGAATATTTTAGATAATATAGGCCACTGCTTTTATAACCAACTAAATGTAAACGCATACACATGCTGAGCTGACTTCAATATAGAGCAAAGCCTCCACTCATATTCTAAGCGAAGGCTCTGTTTATTCTTATTTAACTTTTAACATTTCTTTTCTTTATGAAAGCATACATAGCTAATGCAATACTTGATACCATCATCAAATAATACATTAAAGTAAAATTTGATACACCTGTTATAACTTTTGTTTCTGTATTCGTAGATTTATTATCTACTTTGGGTTCAGTGTTTATATTTGTATTCTTATCCGAAGCATCTGCATGTTTAATTTTATCTTTATTCGAAGCATTAAATGATTGTAATGGTTCGTTCTTTTCACCATTGCTTGGTTGATTAGTTACTTCTGGTTTTATTTGTTGTGACTTGCTTTCTAAGATAGTAAATATATCATTCTCTATGATTTCATACTTATAATTTCTTGATTTGCTTTTTACATTAAGTTTATAATTGCCAACATCTTCGCCAACTTCTCTTGTTAATATGTAATCCTCTGTTTCTAATACTGGATCCTTTTCTCCCACATGCTTTTGATATTTATTCAATCTTAATTGTACTGTTTTAGGAAGAATTGTAACCTTGAATGGAATGGATTCATAATAATTAGAATCCACATTGAAACTTACGATGTATTCTCCAACATTTTTAAATGCAATTGGACTAATAGAATCCACTTTACTATCAATCACAATATCAGAACCTGTATAGACATATTCTACATCTGGATGAGTTATTGTTGTTTTAACTATTTCTACATCCTTTTTATTCTTCGGCTCAAATTCAAATTTATAGTTATCATTGTAATCAACTGCTTTAAAATCACCGTTGACATAAGAATCCAATTTAAATTCATAACCCCCATCATACTCACATAAATAACGATCTTCTTCTGGATCCCCCTGTCTCCAATCTTTGTTATATCGAACATTCACATAGACTACTTTAGGAGTTATTTCATAATCAATATAACTTCCATCCGAATAAATAGCTCGATACCTTCCACAATCCATTGGAGCTTTAGATACATATATACCATCATCAAGTAGGTAATATACAAACGCTCCCTTAATCTCTATCTTTTGACCCGTATATTCAAAAGATAACACCTCCTCGTCTGCTTGTATACCCATTGGTATACAAAACATAAAAAACGCCAATAATACACCTAATAATTTTTTCATACCCTTTTGTTCCTTTCTATAGGTAATACTTTATGCTTACTATAGCATGGAACATTTGGTAATTGATTCAAATTGTTAATAAATGCAAACAAACGATTAATTTGTGCAAACTTTTTATAACTGTATGATCATATTATGCTTTATATACAGTATTTTATATTTCTTGTTCAATTATTTCTATAACCAAAAATAGAGTTCAGCAATCACTGAACTCTAACTTACTATTTCTTCAATAATGTATTTACCATGCTCACAATATCATGACCATAGCTCTTAGAAGTAGCCCATCCATATCCATTTGGATTTTCTTTTATTCCTAGCCATTCCACATATTGAGCACTACCACGCTTCACTAAATTGAATCTTGGATCCACACATTGGTTTGTTAATGGGGATACAGAACCATAGGCTTTTAGATGTTGAATCTGAGCACGAACACCCATTCTTACATTACTAAAGCTTGCTCCATGAACTGCTCCAGTTGCACCAATACCTGCAAAATTATATTGGTTTGGCAGTACATCTCCTCCATATTTCAAGAAACCCGTTTCTTTCATACATTGAGTAAAGGCTACTTCCGCTCTAACACCTTCTGCAGTAGCTTCTTCATAGAAGATTTGTGCAAATTGGTTGATTGTACTAGCTCCACCTTTAGCTAAACAGCCATCATATTTATTCTTATATTTTGCATTAAACTTGTCATAACCATTCGCATTTGCATTATAGTAACGAACCATTTGAGCGACTGTTGTTTGACTTGTACCCATGATCTGCATCAAAACACCCGTTGCATTGGTGTTAATATATTCAAACACCCATTTTTGTGCATTTGTATTATTGGATTCATAGACTTGTAAATTTGAACTGTTACGTATATGTCCACCGCTAACATCTAATGCTGAACGTGAATTTAATGCAGATACAATCTTTAAATTTCCATACGAATCATAGGCTATTATCCATTTTTGATTATAGTTATTTGATTGTTTCTGTTGATTGATATTTGCTCCATTTCCACTTCCAGTTGCCGTTAAATACATTCCAGAACCAGCATTCTTAAATAAAACATAGCCTTGGGAATCATGGGATACAATCCATTTTTGAGCATTTGTTCGATTTAAAGAATACAATTGAACATTTGCACCAGAATATAAGCTTCCGTTAGAAACATCTACTGCATAATTTACATTCTTATTTTTTATATAATATGTACCATCACTCAATAAATTTTTATATGTATTCGCAAGAGAATTACATTTTTCACGATCACTTACTTGCTTTTCAAAACACCATTTTTGAGCACTTGTACCATTGCTTTGATAGATTTGAATATTTCCACCTGATCGAACAATACCATTACTTAAATCCAATACATAATTTGAATCTAATGCTGAAGCAATCGTGTAAGCTGAACCGTTCTTTTGAACAATCCATTTCTGTGCTCGTGTTCCATTCGAAGCATATTGCCATACATTTTGACCTGAACGTATTGTACCATTACTAACGTCTAATACTTTTCCTGATTTAACATTCGTAAATGTAACATACCCTTTTGAATCATGACTAACTTTAAACACCTGAGCTTGAGTTCCATTAGATGCCCATAGTTGAACATTAGCTCCACTAAAAGTGGCAGCATTGCTAATGTCTAATGTATAATTCGAATTCTTTGATGTACGAATTTCATATATGCCATCTTTTAAAGTAGATGCATTATTACTTGCCAATTCATCTAATTTTTGTTCTTTTGTAACAAACTTACTGAACTTCCACTTCTGTGAATTGGTTCCTCTATAAGAATACACCTGAATGTTACTTCCATCCTTTGTAGAAGCATTTGCTAAATCTAACACATAATTCTCATTTAAAGCAGAGATAATCACATAGCCATTTCCATCTTTTTTAACAATCCACTTCTGAGCTCGTGAACCATTAGGTGCATATTGCCAAACATTACCTCCATTTTTTGCAATACCATTACTTACATCTAAAACCTTACCAGATTTTGTGTTTGTAAAAGTAACATACCCTTGAGAGTCATGACTTACTTTGAATTGTTGTGCTTGCGTATTATTGTTTGTCCATAATTGAACATTTGCACCGTTGCTAGTAGAAGCATTACTTACATCTAAAACATGATTTGAATTAACTAATGATGAAATGTTATATGTTCCATCTGCTAAAACATTACGATTATCTTTAGCTAAAGTATCCAATGACTGATTTTTAAGTTGCAAACCAAGAGCACTTACAATACCTCTTGCATCCGCAATACCAAGTTGTTGTAGCTTAGCATTTGAACCTAAATATTTATCAAACTCATCTTTATTACTAATAAAACAATGTTCAACAATCAATCCCGTAATATTTGCCTGTTTCGCATAACGGATGACACCATAGTAATCTTGATCACTACTGTTTGGATTTGATGAAGTTGTACCATCCGTATAGTTACGAATCTTAATACCACGATCATATAAACCTAATGCAGCCAATTGACTTTGAATCGCCTTAGCTAGATTCTGTCCATTACTAGAAAGGTTCTTATTACCACTTGTATTTGGATAATACACTTCTGCACCTTTTGCAGCACTATTTGTAGCCGAATTAATATGAATACTAATAAAGTAAGATGCCCCTGCTTTTTTAGCTACTTCAACACGATTTTTCAAATCCATAGCCGCTTCTTCACTTAAACGCGTATCTGTAGTTCTAGTCATAACTACATTTACATCATATTTAGATAATTCTTCCTTACAATATTGAGCAATCTTTAAAGTTAAATCGGATTCCTTTGCCCCAAATGCAGTAGCACCTGAATCATTACCACCATGTCCTGGATCCAAACAAATTGTCATTCCACCAGTCGCATGTCTTGAAAACTCATCTACTGACATTATAGCCGGTTGACTCGTAACCCCATTCACAATCTCTTCTTCAGCCTTATTTACATCCGTTACTTCAATAACACCTTCTGAACTTATTGAATCTTCCGTTAAATCCGGTAACGTTGCATCATACCCATCATATTCTTGATCCACACCAAACTTAACATCCATTTCTAAATCACTAAAGTTTAAATAATAAGCTTGTCCATTATAAACATAGTGAAGTGTAGTCACACTATATTGTCCTTTTTCTTCTTCAGTAAACACTCTAGAAAATTTTACTAAATTATCAACTTGTTCTATACTCTCTAAATCAAAAGTAGTTCCATCCTCTTTTTGAATGGTCAATCTAAAATCTGAATACCCCTCTGCATTATTTAATGAAAGAACAAAGTTTTCTGTTTCCCCATTTGATAATACGGGATTATCGACTAAGAAATATTCCATCATATTAGAATCACCCAATTGCTCCTCTTCAACAACTGGCTCTTCCTTTTCAACTGGAACTTCCTCCTCTTCTGCAGCCACTTCATCTGAAGTAATGTTTTCTACATTTGAAGTTTCATCTGTGTAATCATCCGTTATATCTTCATTTTCTTCAGTTTGTGTTTCTTCTACAACAGGCTCTTCTTGAGTTACTTCATCATCTGCACGAACTGTATACATATTGGTCATTGTTGATACAGACATAAATACACTTAATACGAGAGCCAAAAGTGGTTTTAATTTTTTATCCATTTTCTATCCCTCTTCTAATAAATCTATTTTAAATGAATATTTAAAATATTTCAATCTAACACAAAAATAACCAGACACATTTGTGGCTGGTTATAAAATGAATATATAAAAATAGATAGGGATAAATCAACCTTTAAAAGTCATAGGGATTTTG